>Ga0222666_1000456_pt1 | contig 22864 bp, 22 predicted proteins | sample AntAcemetagen655_FD_181710 | JGI IMG/M metagenome (GOLD analysis project Ga0222666, IMG submission 181710) | Saline water microbial communities from Ace Lake, Antarctica - #655 | ecosystem: Environmental > Aquatic > Non-marine Saline and Alkaline > Saline | place: Antarctica: Ace Lake...
AACTACCCCTTGTGGCGATTATAAGGGCTAAATGGGAGTAGTGGGCACCCTGCTATGTCACATTCGCCACATTCGCCCATACCGTTGCAATTGTAGCATTTTGCCTTTATTGCCTCTTGCCTTGTTATCCGGAAGCCATCCAGGTGTCGGATCAGCTCTTTTCTGCCGGCCCTTAGTTTCCCCTGTTTCGCGCTCTTTAGCAGTCTGTCATCTCTTGACACGGTTACTCCTCCTCTGCCCTTGCTATGGCATGTTGTATTCTTTTTAAGCATTTCCAAGCAATCTTTTCGTTTGGCTCATCATTATCAGCTGTATTTACAGAGTGCCATTTATTGACTTCTATTTCTGCTGACTTCAACGCCTCTAACAATTCAGGTGCAGATGCTATTAGTCTTGCGTTGGCTTGTGCTTCTTCTAATTTGATTATGTGATCATCATTTTGATACTGAAACACTTCTGCAACGTGCCTTTTATCCTCAGTAAATATTAGATGGTCAAACTCTTTATCCTTTCCGAGTACATTAGCTTTTATGAATTTCCACTTCCCTTGTGTATGTTTCATTCTGCATCCTCTCTTTTTTGGGGCTGCGACAGGTGGCGGGTCAGACCACGGTGTCATGGTTTCCACCAAACCCTGGGGGAGTTTCTGCCGCAGCAGTTTCGTTTTATTCACCATGTGTGTTTGTATCATTTTTAACCCCTGCTATTGACTATCTTTTTTGAGAATACGCGCACTCCCGGAATCGGAAGCGTACCCTTTGTGGCTTGAATCACCTTGTTGATTTTGCTTTCGTCTGCGATCTTGTACTCATCGGGTAGTGCCTTAAGGTCTTTTACCTCGCCGTACCACCGCTCTGTGTAGTGCACTCCTGCCGGCTTGTCTACCCTGGGTGCTGCGACCGGTGTCAGGACCTCTGTGGCCTTTTCCTCATATCTGTCTGCCTTGTCCTCTTGGCCCTCTGCCCTTTTAGCATCTGCCTTTGCCTCTAATTCCTGGCGTTTTTTCTCTGCGATCCGGTCCAGGCGGTCCTGCTCCTCTTTGCGCTTGCGCTCCTGGATATCGGTGTAATTTATCATTTTCTGATCACATATACCTATTACCTTCTTGCACATATCTATTGGTCTTTTAAATAAACTATCTAATCTTTTCCCGGCTTCGATAATAGGCTCCTTGATATGCTTTCTTTCGCCTTCGAGTTCTTTAGCTTTAGCGTTTACAGCCTTCCGCACGTTGGCCGCAAGTTCGTATGTTGATTGATCCTGTATAACTATGCCCTCTGCTGCTCTTAATGCTTTGTCCGCTTCTACTAACTCATTTTCTACGTTAGATACGTCTATCGGGTTTACTGATACTGTATTCATTTGTACCTCCTATTTTATTAAAAATGTTTTGTTACAGAAAGGGCAAGATAGCTTGCCGTAATGTTTTTTTCTAACTACAATCTCAAGATTTTTAAGACGGTTGTCGTCTTTAATACCATTTTTATGATGGATCAATTCCCATGCTTTTAAGTGTCGACCTAAATGTTTTTCCATAACATATCGATGCTCTAAAATATACATATTTCTATATGAACCTGAATAGTTTGGTTTATAAACCTGCACATATCCACTCCATGTTTTTTTGCTACCTCCTTTCCAATTAGGCCCATGACCGTTAAAAAGCCTTTTTCTTCGACCTGTTGCTAATGCATTTTTCGTAGCCTCTTTTATATTCCTTAATACGCCATGTTTGCGCAATCTTCGTGTTATCGTGGTTGCACCAACATTAAACATTTTAGCTATTTCTATTGGACTTTTCTTATTTTTTACATACAGTTCTATCAACCTTTTTTCGTCTAAATCTATCCACCTCCAATGTTTTAAACCACACATTTCTCCTCTTACAAAGCGTCCTAACTTATCCATTTTACCCCCATAAAAAATGACAGCTTTCGGGTAGATTGAGGATAAGCGGTTAGCTTGTCCAACCCTACGGCTGCCATCGTTATAGTCATAAAAATACCGCCTTCCTCAATCTGTTTTAAGCATATCATGGTTATTGCCTCTTGTCAAGCAAATTATACCGCTTCTTCCAGTTAAAAACATGCAGGCATGCAAGAAAAACCGCCTTGTCCGATGAGTCTGTGTATGGTGATATCTTGTAGCCTTTTTCGGTTAATTGAACGCCCAATCTTTGTTTGATTTTGATTTTGTAGTTTTCCTCTACTAACATTTGGTACGCCATTGTCTGTATAGCGGTTGATGGGTACATTTGGGTAGAAGTCTTAATGTCAGGCAATATACCCTTTTTCCTATGCCACCTGTCTGGCATTCCACCAAATCCGTATTTCTCTGATATTAACCTATTTTCTATTTCTTCAGGCTCGAATGACAGGTCATAGTCTTTTAAAAATTGCTTCCAACTCTCAAGATAGGGGACAAGAGGCTTGGTTTTTGGATTATTAACGAATTCAACAATATTCAATATTTTGCTATCCCACAATTCACAAGCCTTATGGACAGCACTACCAAAAGCGCAGGCCCTTCTTAACACATCTTCTTTTACCATATCAAAGTTGACCAACCCCGCTACTTGCAAAATCTGAGTAACTCTTGGTAAGTTAACCATTCTTATGAACTCCTTTCTCACGGTGACATTTTTTGCAAAGAGTTTGACCATTATTTATATTCCATAATTCAGCACATTCCATTGCGTCATTAACTGTTTTAACGTTGTTTTCACGCAATATTTTTATAAATGATTTTTTATGGTGAGCTTCTAAATAACAGCCCTTTGTTCCGCATTTTTGACAGGTATAATTATCTCTTTCAAACACATCGCAACGCCATTGTCTATATTGGAAAGATGTCCGCAGTATTTTCCATAATGGCGTTAACCCGCCTTTCCAACTTGGACTATTTTTACCTGCATATTCTGGCATTCTTTTACCTTTATTCCATGCAGATCTACCCTTAAGGGAAACACTAAGCGTTTTGCGTGTTTCTTGTGAAATAGTTTTGCCCATATTAGACCTACTTATTTTTCTCTTGGTTTCTTCAGAGTGATGTTTCCCTTCCATCGAAGGTGGTTTAGTCCCTAACCTTTTATGGGTTTCTCTCAATTTTAGCTTTGTTTCTTTTGATAAAGGCCCCGTTGACTTTCCTTTATTCCAAGCAACTTGTCCTTTATGGTTGGCCCTCTTCCCTAAAATATTACCTTTTTGGAATCCCTGTATTCCTGTTGGCATTTTATTCTCCTAACAAAAAAGCCCTCGTTCTGCGGACAATCAAGGAAACGGTTAAGTTTCTTGCGCATACTAAAGGGCTATTAGAACATAAAAAATCCGTATCCTTGATTGTCATATTAATTATACCATGTTTGTTAAGGCATGTCAAGGGCTCATTCATCAAGAGCATCCATTGCTTTCGCCTCTATACGCGCTTGAGCCTTCTTACATTTTTCCCTTAACCCCTCTTTACAGCCATCAGGTAGTGCCGCTATCTTAATCCTATTTTCCTTGACTATGAAGTCGACCCCGATTTGGGTTGTTGCCGTTTCAAACGCCTCTGTAATTGTTATCATTAAATCGGCTTGTTCCTGCGTGGGTGCAGTAGGAGTCGGTTTTTTCTCTTTCGTGGCGTCAGGCACGGTTTCTGGCTTATCTGGGGTGGTTTCTATGGCCTTTGGCATTTCTACTTCCGGTTTACCTGATTCTACTGTTTGAGCGTCAAGTATTCTGTTTCCCTCATCAGGGTCATATATGCCTGTTATGCCGAATGCTATCCTTATACCCTGGATTAGAACCTTATGCCGTAGCATTCTCTTGGTGTGGCTCTGCCATGGGCCTGAGTAGCTGTTCCTTGCTGGTACATATACCTCATCTAAGTATTCTCTTACTATAGTTGCGTGTTCTCTGTCCTTATGGTATATTTTGACCTCCGCCCACTCTGGGCATGATTTAGCGCCCTCCATGGTGCTATCCTCTGTGCTGTATATCATCTCGTATCCGTTGTAGTCCGGCTGACGATTCATTATGGTTACGAATCCGTCTACCCCTACGATCGGCACGACTCCGCCTTTTTTGCTTGGGAAGGCGTATATCTCATTGGTGAATGGATCAAGGTTGTATTTATTTGCTACCATAAGGAATGCTGCTATCTCCTCATTTGATGCTACCTTGTTATCTCTGCCCGGTTTCATTACTGTAGCCTTGATTGTGCTTAAGAACGTAGCCTGGTCAAGGTTGTACTTGGTGGCCATTATTCCCAACACGCTAGGCTTTGCTACTGCTTTCGTCTTTTCTGCCATTATATTTCCCCTTTCGTTACAGGTTACACTGAGCGCACTCTGGCTCAATGGTCTTATCATAATCTAATACTTTTACTCTCTCTATGCTCTGGTGACTCAATTTACCAAGAGCCTCGTTCCTACCTACCGCCATTGCCTTTTGCCTGGTAGAGGCAGTTACCTCTATCGCCTGCCAGACTCCATCAAACTTAAACCTATATATCCAATCGTGCATATCCATTATGCCCTCCTTGTAAAAATACTTTTAATCACTACTGCGATAAATACCATTACCATCTTGATGTTCATTTCTTCCTGCTTTCTTTTTGCATCTGCGCTTCTAACAGTTTATTGATCTGCCAGTTAATGGAAGATCCGTTATCATACTTTTTTTTGTTAAGCCACTGCTTAATTCTTTCGGGCATTCTTACTAAATACGATGTTAGCATTTTTTCTCCTTTCTGTTTGTTATCGTTTTATATCTCTTACGCCTAAAGTATATCATATTTTCAGAGCTTGTCAACAACTATTTTGCTATTTTAAATAAAAAAATAACCAGCTTGCTTTTTACGCAAACTGGCTGTTTTCTCGTCGAGGTTCTATTTTTGGAGTAGTTCTCTAAACATTGACATCATATACGGTGTAACTTTATTATCTTTGTAGGCTCTCCGAAACTTGCTTATTAAGATATTTTTTGTTTCTTGTTTTTCTTTACGGGTTGCGATTGCAAAAACATTAAGAGCTTCTTTTAAAGAGAGCCTTTTGTACGATTCAGCAAACGGTGGTAACTGGGCTTCTTTTATAGTACGCTTAAATGATTTAACTCCTAAATATTGTGCAGCTTCTTTGTAATCTACAGGTTCACCTTTTCGGATTCTACTTTTAAATTGTTTTCTATATGCTGACTTTTCAAAATCTTCTTTGGTTTTTGATACATTAGGAATGCGGTCTATCATATATCTATACATTAACTTTTGTGCTGCACTTCGTGTAACATACGATGGCGCTGACGTAATACCTGTGATAGACACAAAAGCAGTTACCTTTTTGCCTTCACCCGTTTTTTCCATTTTCTCATAGTTCTTAAACGAGAACGGCTTAGAGTAGTTTACTATATGTTTTGCTCTATCGTATATCTGGTCTACTAAGGGGTCTTTAAAATCTGATACCTCAACATTAAAGAAGTCTTTATTTTGCAACTGCTCATTTAAAAGCCCTATTAAGGGGTGAGCCTTGTTCCGTACTGTCTGTAATGGTCTTTGCGAATAAGCGTACACATCTTTAGCATAGGTAGGCAAAGATAACCTCTCAGGCGAGCCATCAGACTTAATTCTGCCTGTTTTAGGAAAGAAATAGTCTTTAGGCTCTTCGGGGGGCTTGCCTGTCAACACATACTGAATTACAGCACCTAATATAGAATATATTATACTTGCACCTAATACATAACTCATTTTATGGCTTAGTAATTTATCGCCGCTTCTTAGTCTTTCTGCAGTATTTACAACATCAACAGCCCCACCGCCATATTCGCGCCAGGAACCTAAGTTCCACCCTACCGAACGAATAGCAAGCATAAGAGTATCTTTTAGAGTTTTATTCCAAAATAGATTATCGTATATCAACTGACCCATTCTATTATCTACGCTATCCCACACAGACGCTAACTGGCCTTTTAATTGTTCATCAGTTATCTCTCCTGACTCCGCGCGCTCCATTTCATATTGAGCAAGTTTAGAAAATAACCCTAATTTACCAGTAGGGACATACCATTGCATTAAGGGTTTAGCAAGTGTTTCAAGTGTAGCTCCGAACACATTAAAAGGAATCTTCGCCACACCTTTCATTTTTTCAACACCAGATCCTTTTAAAACATCTCTAAATGTCTGCTCAAGTGCCTTAATCTGAGCGTTGTAGTAGTAAACGTCCATTCTATCTCTACCGCCTGCTTCTACTACTGTCCTTACCATCTCTTTTACTTTAGGGGATTTGATAGAGTCCATTTGCTGTCTGTATGCTTTTTTGATCCTTGTGCCTTCCCATACACTTAAAATAGGCGCAATAGGCACTTTTAAAACATCTATCATTCCTTGCACTCTTTGGCCTCTTGTGAAAAACTTCTTAATCGCTAACCCGGTTGTAGAAGCCCATATATCGGTTGTAACATTTAACGCGTGGAAAGCACTCAGGGAAAGATTAACCTGATTCAAGATATTTCCCATTCCTCGTAATACATTGTAAGAACCTGATACGAGCTTATTGTCAGCGTTTCGCAACCCTGGAGATAGGTGATTATTTATCAACCTTGCCAGATCCTCTGGCATATAATAATGACCTAACGTAGTAAACCCAGGTATCTTTATCTTTGCATCTGCCTCGCCTAAAACTAATGACGGTTCTATGTCAAGTAACGGCCTTAACTCTGCGTGGCTGTTGATAAATTTCACGAAATATTTATACAAATCAGGGGCTACGCTCTGGAACTCTTTAGGTGCGTGGATTAAGGCCTCTACCAGTACAGCCTCTTTTTCTTTTGAGTTGCGGACATAATTTTTATATGAGTTAGAAGTCTTTGAACCTTTGAACCTTGCGTCTGCTAAATCTCTCCATTGTTTATCTATGTCTCTACGATATTCAATAGCTTCTTTTGCGGGCTTGAAATACTGCTCGCCTGCTTTCTTGCCTTTTAGGTGAACCTTAGTTTCGCCCTCTTTGCGTCTGCCGATAGTATTATATACATCATACTGATACCCCAATACATGACCTATCTCGTGGGCTAATACACTCTCTGGGCCTGCCCATCTTGTTCTGACTTTACCTTTGCCTATATCTTGAGCATACCCCCAACGCTTACCACCTATGCTTACGAACCTTTTTGTATCTATTCCGAGAGTCTTTGCTATATCTGTCAACTGTTCTACCAATATACTGTCAAACGCCTCTTTTTTAGTCATCTCTGGAGGCATAAACACAGTAAAGGCGTTGTCATTGACTCTTGCATATCCTTCAGGGCTTTTACCTCTTGAATATACAAACTTTGCTAAGCCTTGTTCTTTGGAGTCACGGATAATGTTCTGCGCCATTATATATCTATCCATTTCGTGTATCTTTAATAGCACAAGGTCAACAGGATTATCGCTTACTAACTCTAAGCCTCTTTCTAATCCGTCTTTGACAGATACAATAATACGCTTTTTAAGAAACGACTTAGTTCCTTCCAATCGTTTCCTTCCCATAATTTGAGAGATTATATTTTTAGCTTTTTTTGGGTCTTTCCATATATGTGGAAAGTAGTTTTCATAATACCCCTCTAATTGCCCCTTGCCTAAGTCTTGTATGTTTTTTCGCCTGCCATCTAACAGCCCTCGTAGCATATCCGCAAAAGGCTGTAATGCCGACTTTGTAGAACGACCACTTTCCACATCATCTATAAACTTATGGCTATCTTCTTTGTTCATCCACTGGAAAGCCCTATGCGCTTTTTGTGTTGCCTCTTGCGCCATTGCGTCATTATGTGCTAATGTGGCTATGTTTTTACGGAGTATCAAAGCACCTTTTTTAGTAATAGGTGATACTCTCGCAGGCGCTACTATTTTAAGAGCTTCCTTTATGATATTAGTTTCTTCCCTTGAGGGGATTTCTTCGTTTACTTTAGCGTAATCCGTTTTAGCTACTTTTTCTTTTGTGGATTTTTCAGAGGATTCTATAATGCCACCATATCCTGTGACTTTCGCTGCTGCAGAACTACCTGCTGTGCCGCCTGGCCCAAAGCCTTTGGGTGTTACATCTTCTATGCCTTTTTCTTTATCTGCTATCTTTTGTAGATGTTCTGGGAGTTTCTTATCAGATATCCCTAATTTCCTTTTCATAGTTTCTGCTTCAGCAGTACCCGGAGATACTAACTTATCAGGCTTAGATAATCCTTCTATAAGTTTTCTTTGTCTATCGGTAATATCCTTACCGTCTTTAAAGTCTTGAACTGCCTGTCTTGCTTCAGCTACAAGTTCTAATTGCATTTTTCTTTTATCTTGAGTTGGCTCAGTTTTTTTCTCCTGTGCCTTATTCCAGATGTCGGTGAGTTGGGATTTGGTTAAATCGCTTCTATCCATTGATTCTATGAACTGTTCCACTTTAGGGTATAATTCAGCATCTTGTTTGAGAAGATAAAGTCTTTCACTATCTATTTTACCTTCCTGTATTGAGGTGTCTGGTTTTTTCTTCTTTGCTATTACATCGTCTATCTTTTTCTCAATGTTTTCATCTCTGCCTGACTTAGCTACAACACCTCTTACCGTTTCTTCGTTTACTTCTTTTTTAAATCTTTGGTATTCCTCAATTATATCTCTTTTAATATCTTCTACTGTGGGTTTCTCGTCATAATTAAATGTAGTTGCGTTACCCATTTCACCTAAAGAATGAGGATAAGATACTGTTACTTCGTATTTACTACCGTGCTTAATCCATACTTGGTCATCTTCTTTTTTAGGGTTAAGCTCTCGGATTTCATCTACAAATGCGTCTGCTTCTACAATAGATTTATTGGTGTTATATTCAGGTAAGGTAGTTTTGCGTAACTCTGCTAATAGGGGGTGTTCTGGTTTCTCTTGTTTCTTTAAAGTGTCTAAATATTTCTTATTCTTTTCTTTACCTTCTTTTGTCTGCTCGAAAGGTTTAGGTTCATATAAATCAGGATAGTTTGTTTCTGCCCATTGCTGAAACCCTTCTTCTGTAGGATTTGCGTGGGTTTTATTATACTCTTTTTTTATCTCTAGTTCTTTTCTGTATGCTACATCTCGTCTTGCCTCATAGTCTTTTTCTTCTTGGCTTCCAGGTTCAACACCAAAGTCTTCCGTTACCCAGTCAGGTATTTCTTCCGTATCAACTTCGCCTTTAACTTCTTCTTCAAGATCGGCCTCAAGCTCTCTTTCAGCTTGCTTAATCTCATCTTGTCCATATCCTGCCTCCTCTTGCTCTTTTAGGTATTGTTCGTATTCTGTGTCATATTGGCTCTCTAAATCTTGTGCAAACAAATCAGCATTTCTTAATTGCTCATCTTTAAGTTGTTGCATCAAATAATCGCCAGGGTTCATATCTTCTGGGACTTTCAGTAATCCTTGATTTTGAAGCTGGTCTGCCATATCGTCTAATTCAGAAGCACCTTTTTTAAATACACCTATTGGAATCTTACTTTGCTTAATATCTTCATTCCACTTGTAATCTTTTTTAATCTGTTCTGTGCCTAATCCGCCACGTTCCTTTATTGCTGATATAAGTGTTTGTTTCTTTTTAGGCACCGTAGGCTTTGCTACAGGTTTCTCTACAGGTGTATCAAATAATCTCTGCTCTACTCCTTTATCTACCGATGTCTTAGGAGCCGGGTGTAAAGGAACATCCAGTTCAGGCCGATGAGCAACTTGAGACTTGAGCCATTCTTCATACTTTCCTGACTCATCTATAGCGGATTTTTCCAGTTTGCTCTCTATCTCGTCAGCATTATTTACTATCTGATTTTTTACAGCTTCCTGCATAGCATTTATATCTTGTGGAGAAACACCTTTATCGAGAGCATCTCTTATTAATCCATCTGTCTTTATACCTCTACCTGAAGTGAGTCCACCTAAAACACCACCAGAACCTGCCCCACCGATAAAGCCTTCTATCATACCTTCCGTTAAATTTCTTGTTTTATCATATCCTATTCTTGCTATAAGGTTCTGCCATAATGCCTGTAAAACTTCTTCTCCGCCCTCCTGGATAGCCCCTAAGAACATATCTTTGCCTAATTTACCACCGCCACCTTTAACGAAACGAGTTAAAGGCAGAACCTCTAATATGGTTGTTCCTACAACAGATAAACCACCCATTACATTAGCAGGAACAACGTCTTTACCTGCTTGTCTTGCTTCCACATACTGCCCAGAACCTTCTATCAAGCCTAATGTGGCTGCACCAGCTAAAGGATTTCCAGTAGCAATACCTATTACTGTAGCACCTGCAAGTGATGGAATTGCCTCTGCAACAACAGCAACCGCCCTTGTCCATGAAGGATTTTGTATAAAACTACCTTTAAATGTTTCTATATCTGGAGCCTCAATGCCTCTTTGAGATTCTTCGCGCCAAAATGAATAAGCATTTTTCCCCCATTTGGCTATCTTATTACCTACTTTTTCTTGGATATTTTTCTGCCATTCAGGACTACCTTTAGGAAGCAACTGCACCCCCGGAGTAAGGGCTTTTGCCACGTCTGATGGTATGCCTTCTGCTATATTCTCACCCATCCAGTATGTAGCGGCCCCCAAACCTGCAAACAACCCCTCAAAGCCTCTAAGAGAAGCCTTACCTGCTTCGGTGGCCATTTCTCTGCCCTCTTGTGCAACAGATTTTCCAGGCTCATCTAATACTAATCTTGGGCCAGTAGGTTCATCTAAAACCAATCTTGGGCCTTGTCCTGCGTATGCTTCACTTACTTTAAATGGATTAAGAGAACTTATATCAAAACTTTCTCTTAAATCATCAATCCTGTTCTGCCACCCTCGCTCAAATTCTTTATACTTATCAGGATTATCTTTAATCAACTTTGCGTGATGTGCTTCACGATTTTTTAAAATATTATCTAATAACTTATTTTCTCCATGCTGGTTAATATATTCACCTGTTTTTCTACGCGTTTTGTTTCCTATCATGCCATCTGACTTTGTTCCAACTACTTCTTGAAGCGTTTTAATGGCTCTCTTCGGATTTGACATTACACCGTAATCAAATAAAAGTTCTCCTGTTTTCTTAGGCAAAGTATGTATTTTAGGAATTTGAAAAAATTCGTTTTTATATATATCTTTTGCTTCATCAACAGTTATTTGTTCTACGCTTTGGTTAGGAAGATTTTTTCTTCTAAGATAGGAGTCATAAATATCTTTAGTAATACCTTTATTGGAAATACCACCACCGCCTACTTCTCTTCTATTTATACCACCTTCATACCTTAAAACACGGTCATAAGGAGGATCTTCTTGATAGAACTCCTCTTCTATCAGGTTTAGTTTCCTGGGAGCTATTGGCTGGTTATCCAGAACTAATCTTGTCATTCTTCAATCCGATACTTTTTACCGTTTTGCATAACCTTCCATACACCATCCTCTAAAAACGCGTTGGGGTATTCTTCATAAGGAGATGGCTCTGATGATATTTCTTCCGAATCCCCATCAGATAAACTTGCTAAAAATTCTTCATCAGATAATTTTGTAGTCGAAGTTTTTTCCTTATAATGCAGTTTTTTTGCCTCTGTTGCTGTTTTTCCTGTTTTATCTTGAGCTTGCCTACTCAACTGTGCAAGGAATGGGTCTCTTGCATCACCTCTATCATATTCAGAATATTGCTCTACAAATTCAGGAGAAGCTACTCCTACTCTTTGGCCACCTACACTGGCTGTAGTGCCTGCTCCTGCCATTATGTTTCTTGCCTCTGGTTCTGTGTACCCTTCGCTTTGCAGTGTATTAAGTTCGCCTGCTCGATAGATGTCTATGCTTTTCTCTAACTCCATTTTCTTTTTCTGCTCGTTTAATTCCGCATTACCTACCTGGCTTTTTTTGACTTTCATATTCATATCGTGTAACTGTGTGGCTTGTTTAAATTCTTCCCTTTCGCGTTGCATCGCCTCCGGGCTTGTTTCAAACTCTAACTTCTTGAGCTGTGCGTCCTTGACCTTTTTGTTGAGCTGAAACTCCTCATCTTCTCTACGGAGTTTTTCTTTAGCCTGAGAGATATTCACGAGGTTTGTTACTGCCTTGTCAATTCCTCCTGCGATACCTGCCAGTATACTGAGTGTTCTTTCGCTCATAGTTTTCTCCTTTAGCGAGGAAATCCTCCACCCCACGCATATTGTTTAGGCGTTGACCTGGTTGTTGCGCCACTCGCTGCTTTACCTGCGGCAGAACCTAATGTTCCACCTACCATAGCGCCTGCAGGCCCACCTATCATAGCTCCACCGATCGTGCCAAGAGCCCCGATTCCAGACTCTAATATTTTTCCCCACATAGCATTCTTACTGGCTTTCTTAGCATCTTCTCTTTCCTGTTCTTTTAATCTTAAATTCTCATTAAATTGGTCAGCTTGTAATTGAAGTCCTGCACCCTGCATACCATACTGATTCTCTTGTCCTGCATATTGTAACCCTGCGCCTCTAACACCAGAGATAGTGTCTAACCCTGTGCCGAGTAAGGACTGTTTTTCTCCTGCGGCTTTTTGGTAGTCTGTCCAGGATAGATTGGTAGTAGCGTCTGCGGTTGCTTTAGCGATAGCCGATAGACCTACTCCACCCTTGATATTCCTACGGACTAAGTTCTCGTTTACCGCAGTGGCAGTATCTCTGTTTACTAAGGCAAGCATATCCTGGAATTGTTTAGAATTTGTCTGCCCCATGCCTTGATAAAACTCAGGCAATTCACCTCCCAATATTCCCTTGCCTGTAGTATATGACAGGTCTTGCGATTTCTTAAAATAAGGGTCTGTTTTAAAATCTGGTAAATTTACACTTATAGCCATATTATTCTCCTTTTTTTATAGCTTTTGTATATACGCTAATGCATAGTAAGGGTTAATTACATTGCTTACTGTAAATATTGGATGATAGCCTGGATCGCCCCTAAGTTCTGCTCCTGTAGCAGCAGTAGCAGTACAGGTTAAAGAACTCTCCGTTCCTCCGATAGTACCACCGCCTGACGCCCCTGGAGTAGCTAAGTTACCCGCGCCGATGACAAATCTATCGGTTAAATCAGGCGTTCCGTTATCTCCATCACACAGCACCCACCCTGTAGGAATATCGCTAGTCGTGCCTGACCACATTACTATTACACCTGAAGGTATAACGGAATCCCTATCATCTACTATGCTTGTTATATTGCTATCTGAATCATTAGTAAAATACCCTAATCTTAAATAATAAGTAACTCCCGACGGAAGTGACGAGCTTTCTGATACCTTAATAGTAAAGGTAGTATCTGATACCGCACTCATAACTGCGTACACATAATATGTAGTGCTTGCCGCCTCAGAACCTGTATCAATATCATCCCAATCTACCGTAGTGGCGGATGAGTTTCTTGCCATTAACCTTATCGAGCCAGAGGTATTAGAGCATACTACTGAGCCTATACCTACGGTTAATTCAGAGGCTGAACTGTAAGCAAGTTTACATCCAAACCTGCCATCTGCTAAAAAGTTATCTAATGGGGCTACGATATTATCGTATATAGCACTATCTATTGTACCCGGATTTATTGAGCCTAAAACAGTTTCAGCACCGTCACCATTTCGCCAGTTTTCGACACAGTATCCATTATTTACTTGACACAACGATATAGATAATGCTATAATTATAGTAGCTAAAGAAATTACGGATTTTTTATGTTTAAAATGGGCGATGAGTAGGTCTTGAAAAAACAACCGTTTTTTCTTTAGCTGACTGAAAGTCGCCTTTTTAATTTGGAGGATGTTATGCCTTTTAAAAAAGGACAAATTGCTTGGAACAAAGGTAAAAAATGGTCTAAAAAAATACGCACAAAATTTGGTATTGCTCATATTGGCAAAAAACATTCTCAAGCAACTAAATTGAAAATGAGTCTTTCTCGTAAAGGCAAGAAAATTCGGAGTCGGAAAGGTGGACACATTATCCAAAATGGATATGTATTTATTAAAATGTCTGAGCATCCTTTCTGTAATGGAAGCGGTTATGTTGCTGAACATCGTCTTGTAATGGAGAAACATCTTGATAGATACCTTACAAAAAAAGAGAGAGTTCACCATAAAGGTATTAAATATCCTATTGGCTCTATTAAGAATAAGCAGGACAACAGAATTGAAAATCTTCAGTTGTTTGATAGCTGTGGTTATCATCTTAGTTTTCACCTTACTCTTAATCGCCTTAAAACAAAACTTTAAAATCATTAACACTATCCATAATCTTTTCATTATAGCTCCTTTTTTTTGTTTAATTATATTACTATCAAGAATAAGTTACAACTACGCCCGCTTGCTTTTGTGTTGTGGTTGTATTCTGACCAGCAGATGGTGTATTCCAACCATAATAATACCAAGTATCTACCGCCAATCCAGAAATATCTACCGATTTTGAAAAAGTAGCATATGTTTGATTTAATGTTTGGCTACTTGAATTTGCACTACCACAATACCACCTCATACTGATACCACCAGGGGCACTATTTTTAGCCTGACAGTCTACTTTCATATAATTTTGATAAGCATTTGACTTATAAAAACGATTAAAAGAAATATCGCTATCAGCAGTATTCCCAGTATCAAATGCAACTTCTGCATCGTCTGAAAATACTATTTGGTCAAGTGTACCTGCTGCCATTTTAACAGCAGTAATACTTGCGTCGGTAAATCTAGATACTGATATAGTACCGGCTGTCAAATCATCTGCATTTAATGTTCCTCTAACTGTAAGTGCTGTGCCATTCCAAGTAAGTGAATTTGTACTACCATTGCCAATAGAAAATCTAGGTGTTCCAGAGTTATATTCCAACCAATAACCACTACCCGTATTATAGGCAGTCTGACCACTTTTTATATATTCATCAACATTAAGTGAACCCGTATTAACTGTAAGAGCATCTAGTTGAGACACATTTATTTGAGTAGCCGTGACTGTATTGGTATAGATATCTCCACCGTCTATAAGAGTAACGTCAGAAGCATGAGCCCAAGCTTGTATATTATTTGAATATGCGCTCGTATCAAACATTCTATCTGTTACAGCAGAGGCCAACCCCGCCACCACAACTGAATTAGTGTATATATCTCCACCGTCTATTTTAGTCGAATCAGAGCTAGAAGACCAACCTGTTGCTTGTGCAGCGTCATAGAGTTCCCATTCACCTGCGGTAATTGCGTCGTCACCTATATTGGTTGCCCTATATAATTTATAGTCATCTGTGTCTATAAACAAATCACCTACTGAAACAGCCGTAGGCACAGCACTCTGCCTGAATACTTTTGATTTAACATCTGCTGTGGTTTGCGCCGTTGCTATCGCATCGTCCTGAACCTCTATCCATTCACCACCGCCTATTTGGTCATCACCTGCGGATGTAGCTCTATAAAGTTTGTTCCCATCATTTGTGTCTATCCACATATCGCCTATATGCAATGATGTAGGAACTGCATCTTGTGCGAATGTTGTTACCATACCTGTTGAGCCACTCTCTACTATTATAGTACCTTTAATCCGTAATCCATTTGTGGGGTCATATTTTAAGTATGCGTCAGATTCGCCTATCGCTATCCCGTATAAATCTGTTGAATACCCTAAGAAACCATTAAGATTACCCATCCTCATACGAGTTGTTATTCCACTATCCCAAGGGGTAGCATCTATTGTATATACATCTATAAACGGAGAGTTAGTTTCAGAGGCCGTCATTAAAATACCACCGTCTAGGTTCTGTCCAAAGTTTACTATAGCTGCTCCTGTAGTCCATTCTGGATTTGAGCCATCTGCATAACTTCCTGCCTTATCTCTTATAACAACATAATTCTCTGCATCAGTGGCAGTTGCAACCTCCATCCATTCGTCGTCCACTCCAGTGGATGTGAGAGCTTTCATTCTTAAAAAATCCCCTACTGCGAATGTAACATTTCCCTCTGTTACCATTGCCGTATCTGTATCATTAGCGCCCATGTCTGCATTGAGCTTATCTGCATCATGCGATACCAGTACGGTACCACCAACTGCTGATATAGTTTCATATTCAAACACGGTAGATCTCAATATTCCTCTAGCATATACATTCTGGAATTCAGCCCAATTGTTATCTATCTGCCAACCTTTTCCTAATGCTCCTGTCACAAAATTATTACTCTTGATCAACTCATTACCACTATCTATAGTAAGGTTTGTAGACGATAATGTTGATGATCCTAAAGTCCATCCGCCTATTGTTCCTGATACTGCTTTAAGAACCCCGGCATTAGTCACGCTAAATTCTGCATCAGCAAAGGTAGAATCACCCATTTGTATGCCTACACCAGGAATCAATCCTATATAGTCGTCGTCTGTGCCTGCGCTTAGACTCGTATCGGAAAAAGTCCATCCGCCTATTACTTGTTGCGTGTCTGACACCTCATAAACAACATTGCTTCCACCTGTATCGTATATTCTTAGACCATACACCCCGGCAGAGAGGTAGCCTAACTCTAACCTTTTAGCAGAGTCCTCATAGCAAGTAACGGACGCATCACCTGAAGTTAGTACCAGTCCATCATTAGGTACAGAAGTAGGCGTTCCGCTTTGAAGGCTGTATAGATATCCTGACACCATATTCCAACCACCCAAATCGCCCGTAATGCCTGTTACAGAACCTGCAGTTATAATTCCTAGATCAGCATATATAGCGGACAATGTAGTACCTGTGATTTCCGTACCAGTAATAGTTCCGGCAGATATATCGCCCGCTACTATTGTATTAGCTGCGATCAAGTCAGTCGTAATCGTACTGGCTGCTATTTCAGCAGCGGTTATAGTATTTGCTGCAATTTCGTTAGCCGTGAGCGTATTAGTTGCTATGTTATCAGCCCCTATAAGCGTTCCACCTACTCCACCCGCTCCACCAAAAACTTGATATGTAGCGTACTTCGTGACATCTGATACATCTTCTGCTACTCCTATTAGAATCTTATCACCGCCTACGCTTGTTGACGCAGTTGTAGTCGTTTGCAATATGGTTGAAGAAGTGCCCGTGTCTAAATAAATATATGTTAGTGCCGTCATATCCCCGGTGTTACCTGCGCTGATGCTGTAAGTATTTGTACCGTCGGACATAGTAATCGTCCCAGACGTCCAAGCTGCCGTGTCATTATCAGTAGCACTAAACGTCATATCTTGCCCCCACCCTCGAATGGAAGTCAGTGCTAAATCTTCTAGGGTTTCGTCCAAATACCCTAAAGTATCATCAGTGGATGATGATCTACCTCTACCATATAATAGGGCCTGGTCTATCTTCCTAAGATGTTCGTTAAGAATGGGCAGGTCTTTATCGGTGTCAAAGCCGGTAAGGTAGTCCCCTGCATAGGCTGATGTGCATAAAATAATAGATAATAATATTGCTATTGATTTCATCATCTTAATATAACTCCTGTACTTCGTATAGTATTTCTATTTTCTGAATTTCCCATCCAACAATCCCAGTTTCAGTAAGTTCAAAACGGAATAGTTGGCTTACCAAGGATGGGGCCTCCTCCTCGTTTATCGGGGGCAGGTATGTATATATCTTTAGATTCTCGTCGCCTGTATAGTCGTCCTCGGTGTCAGAATCAGCATCAACAGATAAATCTATTTCTATATCTCTATCTATGTCTCCGTCGTCTGCTTTTATATTGAATGTTAAGGTTCCGGATGTGCCGGTATAGAATACCTTGATTCTCTTAATTAATTTCTTGTATCCTTCCACATCAAAATCTACCCATCCGGTTTTCCATTTGCTTACTACGGATGTCTCTTTGGTGGAACCTACTTTATCGTATATCATCCTAAAAACATATCCGTCTGCTGAGTATAGTGTAGGCGAATATTCCTCGTCGGTAGTAGTGAAATTTGCCCTAAATTGGATATAGTCATTTGCTGTGATACTAGATAAATCTGCGCCGTTCTGGTTTGTAACCGCTGTGTTCCATGTTATGCCTGTCATATCAGAGTCGGAATCTAATCTTACCTGGAAGGTTATGTCGCCGTACGCTCCAAGAGATTCATTCCAGTATAATTTGTCTAGTGCTGCTGCATCAATATTATAAACTTCGCTTGTCCACGTTCCATCCTTGTCCGGCCTGTCTATTTTTGCATCAGGCAGATAAGTCAATATCTCGTCTAGCGTGTCTATATTGGCATCTTTAGTCTGTAATTCTGTCAGCCAGGTGTCTATCGTGCAATCCCACCCTATCTCTATTATAGGATAACTATCAGTTCCATATACCCTGGTGTCGTCATACGTTCCCGAATCAAACTCGCTTTCATACCGAATATTTAACAACGGTTCTAGGTATGATGCGCCCTGTACCAAACCGTTTGCGAGAGACGATCCTAAATATATAACTCCCGTGTCCGTGCTAGCGTTGAAAGCCGTCCAACAGTTTACGTTTATTGTGTCTAGCACATATGAATCTCTGATCAGGTTGTACAATAGCACTCTGTTGTTGTTGGTCACCCCTGACTCATAAGAATTATATGCTAGTCTATATTCGTTATTAAAATATATACCTGCGCATTTGGCTATATTTGTTTTGGATATGTCTCTTATCTCTGGGGTTACTGCGTCTGATATGAGCTTAGATCGTACCCCGTCAAAGGTATACAGGCCGTCTCTGGATAGATAAATTATCCCTATCGGTGATGTGTCTGCTGAATAAGGTGCCGGACAGCCTACAAACGAGAACGGATCACTTACATACCAGTCTGTCGTGAATGAACCGTCTGTGTAATATTTTTGGATGCTATTATTTTTTCCTATGGTAAGCGTCCCCATAAATGTCTCTAGGAATGTTATCTCATCTCCGTCATTCGGCCTTATTCTCTCAAACGAGTCAGGATCGAAATATTCCGGGTTACTGTCATCAGAAAAATAAAGCCTTGAGTTATATGTAGTATTCCCGCCAATCCATAGCCGATCCTTATTTATGTTACAATATTTACCTTTGGGCGGGGAGGCATTGAATTTAGCCGCAGTTGACCACGCTGTATTCCCTGCCAGAGTAGAATCTGATACTGTGTCGTTTAAAGTCGTTGTGGTGTTGTCTGCAAGCGTACTCGCAAGGTAATAGGTTGTATTAGACTTGCATGCGGCCTTAGATGCACTTCCTACGTTTCTGTATACATACCTTGCCGTAGTCCCTAAAGGGCCTATAGGGATGTCTGTGAGGCTTATATTGTATACCTCAGCACCCGTTAGGATAGGGTTACTGCGAGCGTTGGAATAGTACCCTACAGCGCTTACTAAATACATCATTTTATACTGATACCACTTTGCCGCGGTTAGGTCAGTGCCGGTGTTGAGTTCCGCGAAAGGCGCGCCTAAATCAGCACAAAGCTCTCCTACCGTTCTCGCGCCGTCTGTGTTGGCCGTGGTAACGGTTTCGCCATCATATTTTACAGGATTGTCAAATCCATTCATTCCTATAGCGTTGTCTTTAAAGGTAACAAATGTCCACCTCTTGCCATCTGTCAGGGCTGTATCTATGTTCGTTGTGCCGGTATCTGTGGAGTTTCCTATATCTAAGGTCGTACCGGTGGCTATGATCGTTTTAAAGGTGCCGTCGCTCTTGTAATAACGGTGTAGAGAGTTGTTTGTGGCTGAACCCGTGTCCCAGGCCGTAATCAGTGGTTCGCGCTTGCCTATGGCCCCATAACGCTTGTTTACGCGTACATTCTGGGCCTCTACTGCTTGGTTGTCAGGAGTGTTTAGCGGGCTTATATGACTATTCTGGCCTTTACTGAAGTCCTGTAAGACAAAGAACTTATCCTGTGCATAAACAGGCAATGCAACCGCCATCAATAATAGTCCTATAAATATACGCTTCCTCATATGCGAGGCCCCCTTAGACGCATCTCCGCTGAATTGGCTATATCTTTCCTGCGTTTTAACATATTCAGTTTCTCCTCACGCTCTAATTTATACTCCTGGTACAGTTTATCCGCATTAGCATCATTAGACAGCATAGGTAGTATTCTCCATCTGGCAAAGGCTATTATCGAATAATCAAATATCGACAAATGCGTCAGTTCAGTTTTACTTCCCGAAAAAGGATAGTCCGAGTCCTTTGACATCGAAACAGGAGCAGACCCGTAATAAAGCCACAAACCACTGGCAAGTGTCGTGTCTGGTGTAGGCGATAGGGTTACAATATCCGAGTCTATTGAATAGTAGAGCGGATCGCCAGAGCCTAAATCTCTCCAGTTAGGACGGTTTATATCAAACCATTTAAGAGTACGTGGATAGAGTTGTTTCCACTTTGAGCCATTATACCACCACAAACCCGGAGAATCGACTGCAACATAATCCCCTATAAAAGAAGATAAGCTGTATTCGTACTTATCAGCCGTTATCTTGAATTTCTTATTAGCCTTTAAACATACTGTATAAGCAGCTATATCCTTTACACCTTCATTGAGTATCAGGTTAAAAGATGCGTTTTTGACCACAGATACTTTTGCTCCTGGTATCAGAGCGCGACCCGTTTGTCGAAGTTGAGATAATGTCATGTCAAGATTCTCCTTAAAGGTTATTCTTTATATAGTTCAGCGCAAGATTGATTAATATATCAATTATGCTGTCTGGAATGTACTTGCCCCTTCTGATCGCCTCTGCTTTTATATCCACAAATGCTTGGCTACGCTTTTCCTCATTACTCAGGTCTGTTTTCTGGAGAGTGCCTACTACGTTAAGCACAAAGTCCTTAAACTCCGCTATCAAAATCTGTATCAGAATAGGCAATGCCGCATCTATGAAGCTCTTGAATATCCTCAGAAACTTATTCCATAATCTTTTAAACCAGTTCATATTATTTTCCTTTCTTTTTTTTACTTTTCTTAATATTGTCTGCTTCTATCCTCAATACAGCAGCGAACGCATCCGGGTTTTCTGCATATAAGCCTCGGATAAATTGCAGCAAAAGACTTACGATCGTACCCCTTTGTATCTTTTCGCTTGCTTTTTTGCCTAATTGCTTATCCATTAAGGCGTCTGCTTTCTTACCTTCTTCAAACATATTTACCTTGCTTGCAGCTATTCTTATTACAGTCGAAGCAATGTTACCCTTTAGCCACTGTTTCATCTCCATTATTAGCCTCCTTTTTTGGAGCCCGTCTAAAGAAATACTGGAACACAATCATATATATCGCTATCAATACATCAGGTAAGTTTAATATTTTACCCTTAGTTACGCTATATACGAAATAGAACAATAGCCCCAATGTCATTAGTATCAAAACAATATACTTAAATACAGAGTCAGCGTTTTTCATTCCTGCATCACTCCATTCCGAAAGGTTCTCCATCCACTACGCTTAAAGTCAGGGCAACCAACATCTTCGTCCCATTTCCAATTCTTATGTTTCTTTTTACATTCTCCCCAAAAATAACCCAACCCAAGAAACATTGATTTCGGAGGGTTTAAATGCTTACAATTTTTACAATAATTTTCCATATCACCACCTTATAGTCTTTTTAATCATTATCCGGCGGTCTTTCTTCTTGCCGTCCTTATCCTTACCATTCAGCAATTCAAACAATGATTTCAATAGATTTTTAGCTTTATCTGCCATTAGAATTTCTTTTCTATCATGAGCGACCAGTAGTGCTGATTGCTCTGGGCTTCTAATATCCCATTGGTGAATTTATACCCATAGGCCCACTCTGGGTCTTTACCGCTTTCTACGTCAAGATCGCCCCATCCCCATTTATTTATGAGTGTCCAGTCCTTCATAAACTCCCAGCCAAATTGAATATGTGTTCCTATCTCATCATCCCAATCTGCCTCGGCTGAATAGTTAGGCTTAAAATAGGGGTCTAAATAATCTATTCCAAATCCAGCGTGTACGGTTTCGGTGAAGTACCATTTAAGCGTTACGAAATAATCAAGCAGATTAAGCCTTCCCATTGACTTTCCCTGATAGGGGGTTTCTACCTGAGTATCGTGCGCGTTAGAAGATGTTGCGCCTACACCTAACTCTATACCGATTTTAGGTCTTAGATAGTTATCTTCTGGATTTGGCGAGAACGGAAGAAAAGGTATTTTAATTATTGGATTAAATTCATATCCCAACTCTACCCTGGGAGAACTATCAAGCCCTTCTACCAGATAGTCAGCATACCCTACCTTAGCGTTTATGCTGTCAGCATGCGCTATGCCTACAAAAGCTAAAATCAAAATACTACTTATTATTATTCTCATCATTTTTCCTCTTGGTTTTTTTGCTATCTTCTTGTGCTTTGCGGATAATGTTCTCTGCAAGGCTAATGTTCTGTTTAGCGTTCTCAAGATGTTCCATTGCGTGAGCAAGTGCCCTGTCAGAGTTTCTTCTGTATTTACGATTAGTCATTTTAATACCTTTAGTTTAAACTTGTTATAAAAATTGCATCTTTTGCATTTCTTATTTCTATTAGCACACATAGTTAAAACGCAATCTTCTGCTTTCATTTAGTTGCTATTATCCAAATTGCCCTGCTTATTATTGCAATCACCATCGCTGACCCAAGTCGCCATAGCCAAGTAATCTGTTTATTATGCCCCCTATGTTTCTCTGCGTGAGTTTGGCATTGTAGATTATCAAGTTTAATGAAGATAGCCTTAATGCTACCTTTTACTTCTTTCCATATTTCCTCTGAACGCTTGTCATGATTATCCCATCGTATTTTTGTTTCAGTTTCGATTACTGTCAATCTGTCTCTTTCTTCCTGTTCCATAATAACCTCTATATTCTTCCTATTATAAATACCGCCATCAACCCTGCCATTATTGTGAATAAAAAGTATGCTCTCACTCCAACTGCCCTACAAGTTTAATTATCTTCTTTAGCAAATCATATATCTTCTG
>Ga0222666_1000460_pt1 | contig 22654 bp, 16 predicted proteins | sample AntAcemetagen655_FD_181710 | JGI IMG/M metagenome (GOLD analysis project Ga0222666, IMG submission 181710) | Saline water microbial communities from Ace Lake, Antarctica - #655 | ecosystem: Environmental > Aquatic > Non-marine Saline and Alkaline > Saline | place: Antarctica: Ace Lake...
AGTACCTGCGGTTAGCTTAGGGGTGATAGAAAGCGGTCTCACCCCCGAAAAACTTTTCAGCGCACAATTGATATAACTTGTTTAACTTAAAATGCTTTTAACACCTATTCAACTGAACCAGTGCCGGCCAGCAGAAGGGGGTTGGAATGGATCTACCGAAGAACCGATTTTGGAGTTGCTTCAAGCAGGGTGTTGATGATGTTTTCACGATCCAGCATCAGTTCCGATTGAGGTTTGACTTCATTTACCCAGAAATCGCTTTCATAGATCTCTTTGTACAGTCGTTTTCTTTCCGCCTCGTTTTCGAAACGACGGATCCATACATAGAGATCGTCTTCTTCCGGGGCTACAAAACTGCCTATCACCACCACGCCCATTTTAGTCTGAAAGGGGATGATCTGTTCTTCCATCAGTTTCACCCATTGGGCACGTTTTCCATCTTTGATCCGGTACTGTCGCATTTCAAAAAGCATTGTTGCCTCCTTATGGTTTGAATTTTACTGGGGTATGCCGTTTGATTTCCTGAGGGCTCGCTCAAAAAAATCATTCTGCTGTGGTCGGTCCATAAAATGATGTGACAGTGTTACTCCCCTCAACATACACCGAAGAAATACAAAGTTGCAAGCGGCAACGTGACGACTTTTCCCTTGACATGGATGAGCCAGATAATTATACAAAATGAGTTCAAACAGGTGAAAGTCGGGAATTTTTTTTTAAAAGCAGGAGGTTTGATTTATGGCGACGGGAACTGTAAAATGGTTTAGTGATCAAAAGGGGTTTGGTTTTATTGAGCAGGAAGGTGGCTCTGATGTGTTTGTTCATCACACCGCCATTAATGGGGAAGGTTTCAAAACCCTTCAGGAAGGTGAAACGGTGACCTTTGACATTGAAGAGGGTGAGAAAGGTCTTTCCGCGTCAAATGTGACGCGAACGTAACCTTTCTGAAAACATTTGCACCTTTGGGGTTAGCGGTTCTAACCCCAAAGATCGAAAATTATTGGTTCTGGAAGGATGTATGTAAAATGGCAAGTATGCCAAGAGGAAGGATTGTTGGAACCGGTTCAGCCACACCGAAAAAGATATTGTCCAATGTGGATCTTGAAGGCATTGTAGATACCAATAATGAATGGATCGTACGGCGAAGCGGCATCGAAGAGCGGCGCATTGCATCAAAAGACTTGAATGAAACCACTACGGATCTTGCGACCCAGGCGTCACGAAATGCCCTGGATATGGCAGGAATCTCACCGGACAACCTGGATATGATCGTGGCGGGAACGGTGACACCGGATCGACAGTTCCCCTCTGCCGCCTGTATGGTGCAGGAGGCCCTGGGTGCTTCAAACGCTGCGGCTTTCGATGTCTCAGCCGGATGTTCGGGGTTTTTGTATTCCCTCTCAGTGGCCAACAACGCGATTCAATGCGGGACCTGTAAAACGGCTCTCGTTATGGGAGTGGAGCGGCTTTCCACCATTTTGAACTGGGAAGATCGCGGGACCTGTGTACTCCTTGGGGACGGTGCCGGCGCCGTGGTGTTAACCGCGGAAAAAGGTGACAACGGGGTATTGTCCACCCATTTGAAGTCTGACGGCAGTCTCGGAGATCTTCTGTATTCATCAGAAGGAAAATTGACGCTTCCGAAAGTCCTGAGTTGCATTGATCAGAAATCTTTCCACCTTCGAATGGCGGGGAATCGGCTTTTTAAACGGGCCATCAATTGCTTGACTTCCATTGCCAGAGAGGCACTCATCCATAATGCCATGAAAGAAACAGATGTGGATATGATGATTCCCCATCAGGCCAATATTCGCATTATTCAGGCTACGGCCAAGAATTTGAAAATTCCCATGGATAAGGTATATACCAATATCCAGCGGTATGGGAACACGTCTTCAGCCTCTATTCCCATTGCCATGGATGAAGCCAATCGAGAGGGGCTTTTGCGGAGCGGCACCAATGTTCTTCTGGTGAGTTTCGGGGCCGGATTGACCTGGGGTGCCTCGATGTTGAAGTGGGCCATATAATCGTACGATCTGAAAAGCGCAATTAGCGGTTAGCCGTTAGCTATCAGCTGTAGAATATTAAAAGGTTTTCGGATAATATCGCTTCATCGGAAAAATGAGAGTTCCAATCCGAAGAAAAATCCTGTAAATAGTCGCCGTCCTTAAGCTAATAGCTAAAAGTTAATTGCGGATTTTGGCCTTTTTTCTTGCCGACAGCAGGGCGAAAGCCATGGCGCCGAGTGCCAGGAATACGGATATGAGAAGTACTTCCTGGTAGGCGGGAGATATGGCACGCCTTAGGGCTTGCGCATCATTCCATCCTTCGAGGCTCAGTACGTTCCGATACATGGTTTGCCTGGCGGAAAAAATGGCGCCCGACATGGCCATTCCAAGTGAGATGCCCACCTGTCGTTCCGTGGCAATCAGGGCGGATGCCGAACCCAATCTTCCACGCTCCACAGCACCCATGATGGTGCTGTTGTTAGGCGGCTGAAAAGCGCCCACACCCAGGCCCAGCAGGATCAGGATGGGAATGATGGTGGCAATTCCCGTTTGAAGGTCAAACCCGAGCATGCAGAAAAAGGCGGCGGCGGTGGCGCCCGCGCCGAATACGGAGGGCCAGACCGGCCCGAAACGGTCGGAAAGGCTGCCGCTGAGGGGGCTGGTGAACATGGTGACCATGGAGACTACGGCCATCAGCATTCCCGATTCCAGAGGAGAGAGATTGATGCCTTCCATGAGGTAAAAGGGCATGATCAGAATGTAGGGGGGGACGGCCAGGAAAAAGAGCAGAAGGCCTGCCATGGCATATGAGAAAGTGCGATTCTTAAAAAGCGCCAGATCGACGATGGGATCCGTTGCCCGACGTTCCACCAGGATAAAGAGAAACAATATGACGAGTCCGCTCCCCACTAAAAGGAGAACGATGGGTGCTTGAAAGCCGTGGCTTTTGATATGGGACATGCCGAAGATCAGACAGAAGAGACCGGCGGAAGAGGTCAGGGTTCCCATGATGTCGAGCTTGATTTTTCCGGATCGTCCCATATCTTTCTTGAGCAGGGCTATCGCCATCAAAAAGGTGCAGATGCCGATGGGCGCTCTCATGTAAAACAGGGATCGCCAATCGAGCCATTCCAGAAGAAAACCGCCGATAATGGGGCCCAGTATGAATCCTGCGGAGACGGACATGCTGAGCATTCCCAGCCCTTTTCCGGTTTCATTGGCGGGAAAGGCTTCGGTGACGATGGCGGTTCCGCAGGCAATGGACATGGCTGCTCCCAGGGCTTGGACAATCCGGAAGATAATGATCTGTTCCACATTTTGGGCCAGGGCGCATGCCACCATGCCAAGTGTAAAGACCGCCATACCTGCGGTATAAATCCTGGTTCTGCCGATAAAATCGCTTATTTTTCCGAAAATGAGCATCAGACTGCTGCTGACCAGGATATAGGCTATGGCCACCCACATGACCGTGGCGAGGTCGGTCTGAAATACTCGGGTCAGTTCGGGAAAAGCGATGGTGGTAATGCTGGCGTCCATGGTGGCCATCATGGTTCCCATGGCTACTGTTAGCAGCGCTTTCCACTTGTAGGGTACGGCTGGCATAAGGACCTTAGTGTTCTCTTTATCAGTAGTAGTTGTCCGTTTGTTTGTGCTTTAAGAGTAAGTAAATTCCAAAGAGATGTCAATTATCGCCATGAACGCTTATTTCAGGAGTTTTTGATGGAAAGGGAAAATCTATTGGAAGATTCTTCCCGTTTGGCGGGTCATATTCAGGAAATCCTCCAGGAACGGAGCATCGGGGAACACCTTTTCCCCCGAGGGGTGTCCGAATCCACAGGGGCATCTGCGGTTCTTTTCCCGCTCAGTGGAAAATGCCCGAATTCCGGTTCATCCCATAACCCCTGTCTGGTTCTCAATAAACGCTCAAGGATGGTCAAACAGCCGGGAGACCTTTGTTTCCCGGGCGGGGCGGTTTCCCCGGGCCTGGACCCGAAGCTGGCACAATTCATGAGGCTTCCCTTCTTCCCCCTTTCCCGCTGGCCCTATTGGACCCAATGGCAGAAGGAAAGGCCGAGACAGGCCAGGCGGTTGTCGCTTCTTTTTGCCACCAGCATCAGGGAGAGTTTCGAGGAGATGGCGTTGAACCCTTTGGGCGTTCAATTTCTCGGGCCTTTACCGCCCCAGCGCCTGGTGATGTTTCGGAGGGAGATCTTTCCCTTTGTGGGCTGGATTCGCAGTCAGGGGCGCTTTTTTATCAACCGGGAAGTTGAAAAAATTGTTCACATCCCCTTGCGGGAACTTCTGAGAAAAGACAACTATGCGCGATACAAGCTGCTTTTCGATGTGCCGAAAGGATCGGAGAAACCTGGGGTGTTTCAACATTTCCCCTGTTTCCTGAACCAGACCATGATGGGTACAGATGTGCTCTGGGGTGCCACTTACCGGATTATCATGGTTTTTTTAGAGTTGATATTCGGGTTTAAAGCGCCCGAGATGGATGGGTTGGAGGTCGTAAACGGGGTAATTGATGAAAAATATTACCGGAATGGCTCCTAAATGTAAGGGCTTGGCAAAGGTATTTGAAATTTTAGAAAAGACAAATATCGAATATCGAACAAGGAATAAAAAAGAAATCAACAACTCCGAGACGTGAGATGCGGGCATTCAACTCACGATCCTTCTTCTTCCTCGACTTGAAGATATCACAGGCTTTTTGACCTGCCGATATACTGGATCTTTGTCAAGATATTGCATTTGGCGGAACCACGAGTTCCTTTTTCGTTCCAGCCAAATCTTGTGCCAATGTTTCTGTCCGGTTTTCCAATTTACTTAAAAAAATGAGGGATGGTTGGCCCACCCATCCCCCTTCAAATAAGGTCCTTTTTCCCGACCAATTTTTGAAAGCCTCTCAGTCCCTGATTCCGGCAATGAAAAGAGAGGATTTACAGAAGCTCAAACTCATTCACTGTCGCACCCGATTGCCCTCTGGTCACAGGTGGAAGGGTCAGAGCCCTCGTTACAGAGCGTCTTAAAATAAGTGCACATTTCGTGGTCCGTTACGATATCGTCCAGGTTTGAAGCACTGTAAGCAAGGATAGCCGCGTTTATTGCAATCTGGTCGCAATTGAAGTCGTTGAAATCGGGAAGATCCGGAAGTGTAACACCAAACGTTATGTTATGCTTACCGCTTACGTGAGCGTACATCAGATCCGTGCAATCAAGGCCAAGCGGTGGAAGTTTCGGAACAAGGTCATTCGTGTTTACGACCCTCCAGCTCACGCGGTCCGCGCTGTACTCCCCTTGGTAGGTACTTACGAAATCTCTGTCCCCCACTGCGGGTTCTGCGAAGTTATACATGAACAAGTTTGCAATCGATAAATTCTGAGAGAGATCGGGGAAGGCCGTAACCACGAGCGTCCCTCCCATGCTGTGCCCAGTGAGATAAAGGTTGTCGTAATTGCCCGTCCCAACAAGCTCTTCCAGTTTGCTGAAAATAGTGGCCCGTATGGGATTGGTATCGGTCCCCATATATTTGTTCAGGAATCCCTCTGAAACCTTTCCGCCGTTGGGCACCAGGGTGTAGTCCACCTGATTATTAAGGATGTCGGTAAGTGCGTCGGAGATATTAGCCGTCCCCCTGAAGGCCAGGTATATATTTCTACCCTCGGTGGCGATAAACGCAATGGGTACCACACTCGTGTCATCTTCACAGGTTGGGTTAATGGCGCTGTACACAGCTTCATAAATAACCTCCTCCAGTTCAAAGGGTGCCGGCACAGTAATCGCGTCCTTTCCGGAGTCTATACACTGGCTCAGCTGTTCATATGCGACCAGACTCAGTTCCCCGAGGGTAATTGCTGTTTCGAGATTGAATTCCCCGCCGGGTTCGGGTTCAGGGTTGGTACTGTCATTGCTGCCGCTGCATCCGATTGTCAGCCCGGAAAAAACGGTCAGTAAAAGAAAAAATTTCAGGATTCTGTCTGTTCTCATAATATTCTCGCTTCGGTGTTTGTGTTTTTTTACATAACCGAATAATCAGGCTTCCGAATATATCTCTTATTGCTAAGACCAGATGCATATCATAAAAAATTGAACATAAGAAAAAAATAATGCGGGAGAATATGAGCAGCAGGTGCTTTATCGATCTGACACGGGGGATGTACTTAATAGTCGACGACTATTCAGCAATTGTGATCCAAAAAGACCGTATTGAGGCGTGACCCATTTCCAAACAATCCGATTTGATATCTGCTATCTTTCTCAGGCTTTTTGAAACTAAAATATCCTGTGAAAGCGGTTAGATATATCATAAAACGCTAATCTGCTATCAATTTCAAATCTGGTCTACAATCTCGAAATTGGAGAGCCACTACTATCTCTTGTACCTGTGTACTTTTTTGAAATTGAGCCTTTCTGTTGAATTCCGTTCTCAAATTTTGGTATCTTCCCGGGAGCACTGTTGTTGATCTGGGAATCAATGAAGATATATTCGCTCATCAGATAATTCAGATGCTTCCTTGACTATACCTGATCTCCCTTGCATCTATAACTGATGGCGGTTTTTGGCTTTATGGAATTGTATAATGGAGATTCAACATGACAAATATTGATAGGCGGTTTTTGGTTGGCTACTGGTTTGTTTTTGTTTTCATTGCCGCGCGATTGAGCAGCTTGCGCACCCACTTCAATGCTCAGATGCACATGAGCTTTTCGGGAATGGATTACTATGGCGCCGACATTGGCGGCTTCTGGAGAAAAAGTCTGGACGGGAACATCAATGACCTTTACACCCGCTGGTTTGCCAATGGCATGGCTTTTGACGTACCTGGCCGGCCTCACACCTTCAACCTGGACAAGACCCACCAGGACAGTCCGGAAAAGATCGGGGATGTTGCCGGCAACTTGGCCAACGTCAGACTGCGATACCAGCTGGCGCCCTATGTCTATTCAGTGGCTCACCAAGCCCATTTGCAGGGAGACCCTGTCTTTCCGCCGCCAGTCTACTATTATCAGGACGACAGGGAAACGCGGACCCTAGGCAACCACAAAATGATCGGCTCCTATCTTCTGGCCAGAGCCTGTGCGCGGTACGGAGAGACAGAAGCAGACGTTTACCTTCCCTCAGGCACCTGGGTGGACTATCACACCGGGGAATGGGTGGATAGTCAAGGCGAGTGGTTGCGGAAAGTGCCGTTGTTTGTAGAGGGGCGGTATACATTACCATTGTATGCGCGTGCCGGAGCACTGATCCCGGAAATGCAGGTGGACGAAAACACACTCAACATTATGGGTCTGTGCGCGGACGGCAGTATAGACCGGGACTTTGCAGTCCGGGTCTTCGCCTGGGAACAGTCGACCCAATTTGTTCTGCACGAAGATGACGGATGGAGCAAAGCTTATCTGAAGGATCAGATGCGAACCACGCGCATCCGACAGGCACTTTGGGGGGATATTGCACGTGTTACTGTTTTTCCCGGGGTGGGTACCTACCAGGGAGCGCCGGATGAGCGCAACAACCGGGTGGTCTTGATCAATCGTGCGCGAACTGTTACCGAGGTATCCGTAATTGAATTATGCACGGGATCGTGATGAACTCGGAACCATGTGCAACGCAATTGCAAGTTGCCTGCGACCGGGAGGGAGGTTTGTCTCAATCAATTCCAGTCCCGCTCTGGATTATTCAACCGCCCCGTCATATCGTAAATATGGATTCGAAATCAATGTTCTTGGCGAATTTCGGGAGGGAGTCCCGATTACCTGGGCCTTTTTCCTGGAAGACGAGGCCTTTGAGATCGAGAATTATTTTCTCGATGTCTCTGTTCATGAGGAGATGTTCCGGTCTGTTGGGTTCAGGGCAGTCCACTGGCATCGACCCCGGCTTTCACAGGAGGGGGAGTCGAAATTTCTGGAAATGCTTCCTGGATCATTCGCCCATTATCGGTATCGAATGTTTCAAATAAAATCCGCGCAGATCACGATAAGGAAAATTGGGGACATCTCAAATTTTAAGCGCAAAGCATAGGGGCGTTCTGTCATAAGTCGATATCGCACAGTGTTTAAGTGCATACACAACGGATAGCACATGCGGTTCCCGGAAGCCGAAGGGTGTAGGAATCCGAACGATGCGCTTGTTATATTTCTTCAGCTCTAATGCCAAAATCAGTGTCGCTACAGCGAACCATCTTGCACAGCGCAAGGTCGCATTAACCTTGTGAATTTGAAATATTCCAAATTTTCAAAGTGATTAGAAAAAATATATTAAAACTGCCCAAACAGTCAAGAATATTCCAGGCTTTTTGGCATTATTTTCGTTGAGTTTGGGACTATTCTATCATATGGGTTTGACATATCCGGTCAAAATGATACCCAAAAAAATAGAATTCTTGAAATTGTCTGATTCTCCTGCTATTTCAGTGAGCAGTTGATATGAGCGATTCTATCCCTAAAGCGGCAAGCCGCAGTTTCCGGTTTCCGGTTTCCAGTTCTCCCGGAAATGAACTTCTTGTTTTTTACGACAGAAAACCAGGTGATACTAATAATGAACACAGGAGATCCAAATAAATGACCGTTACCAAAGCCGGTTTGACAAATTCCGTGTGCAATACCTCGAATCTTTCAGAACATGTATCCTTGTCTACAGTTGAATCCCTCTTCAAAATCATCAAACGAACTTTGGAATCCGGAGAAGATGTTCTGATAACTGGCTTCGGGAAATTCTGTGTGAAAGATAAGCAGGAACGAAAGGGAAGGAACCCCGAGACTGGCGATGACATGGAATTGAAGGCAAGGCGGATCGTAACTTTTAAATGCTTCAACCTCATGAGGGGCAAGATCAATGGGAAAGGGTAGGCCGGTTCTCTATTCACCGCATCTACAGAAATCCCAAATCAATAATGTATTATGGATTTCACTCTTCTGGCTGATTCTGGTTTTTGGCGTTTCGGCCTGTGCCGGCCCACAACCCAAAAAGATTGACTGGAACAATGCCAACCTTCCTGATCCTGTCATTGAAAATCGCATTCGTTTTATTGAAGCCAGACTGGAGGCCCATAAACGGCATGGTGAAATCTGGTATTGGAGCTGGATGGCCATTAACAGTGGGGCCTTTGTGGGTCTCGGAGTGGCGGCGGGCCTTACCGACGACAACGCGGATCGTGTCAACTTCGGGTCTCAGTCGGGCCTGGCTGCTCTGGGTGTGGCGGATCTTCTTTTCAGACCGTTGGAAGCGCGCTACGGCGCTGATCCCATCCTGAATCTGCCGGAGGCAACCCGTGGGGAAAAACTGAAGAAGCTGAAAGCGGCTGAGAACCTGTTGCGAAACAATGCAAAACGGGCCTGCGAACGGGAAAACTGGGTGCTTCATCTCGTGAATCTGTTGTTAAATGCCGGGGTGGGTGTCGCGACCGGGATTGCGGGTGATGTCGGCGGTGGTGCAATAAGCGCCGGCGCCGGATTCATCGGTGGGGAAATTTATATTCTGGGCCAGCCGGGCGGTCCCAAGGAGGACTGGGAACAATACCGGAGAATGGTCTTTAATCATCCCCGGAAAGCACTACATATCTTCCTTGATACTTGTGAATCGGGGTTGATGGTACGCTTCCGGTGGTGAAATGATAAGGATGTCGAAATTGATGCTTTGATTTTTTCGGTTAACTTCAGGGGGGAGGACCGGTTATCATGCGTCAATCATATAATGTCCGTTTCTTTAGATTCAAGTTGAGGGATTGCCAGTAAATCAATGAGTTCTTCTCTGGTAAAACTTTTCATGACGGTCGGATCACTTTCTTCGATCACGCTGTCCATCAGGTTTCGTTTTTTTGAAATAATGGCGGCGATTTTTTCTTCCAGAGTCCCTTCCGTTACCAGTTTGAAGACCTGCACACCCCTTTTCTGGCCGATGCGGTGCACGCGATCCGTTGCCTGATCCTCCTTTGCCGCATTCCACCAGCGATCGTAGTGGATGACCACCGAACCGGCCACCAGGTCGATGCCCACGCCGCCGGCTTTGAGACTGCCCACGAATACACGGCAGGCGGGATCTTCGTTAAACCGTTGAATGATTTTTTCGCGGTTGGTGGTTTTCCCGGTGAGGGATACGAAATCTATGGCGTTTGTGGTGAGATATTTTCCAATGATGTCGATCATGCCCAGGAACTGGCTGTAAATCACCACCTTTTGGTCGCTTTGAAGGCTTTCTTCGAGGAGTTCCCTGAATAAGTCCCATTTTCCGGATTGAAGATCTTGATAATCGTCGATTTTGCCTTTTACCAGGGCCGGATGGTTGCAGATTTGTTTCAGCAGGTTGAGGAGGGCAAAGACGTGGATATAGGGGATGGTTTTTTCTTCCTGTCTCAGGTTTTTCAGAAGTTCGTTCCCTTTGGCGGAAACCGCATCACGGTATAGCTTCACCTGATCTTCCGAAAGTGTGCAGGTCCGGATGTCTTCGATTTTTTCAGGAAGGTCATCCAGCACGCTTTCTTTTTTGCGGCGCAGGGTAAAGGGCGAAATAAGGTTGGAGAGCTGTGCCCTCCGTTCTTCATCCTTATGGTTTTCAATGGGTTTCACATAGCGGTGTTCAAAGTCCGTATCCTTTCCCAGGTATCCGGGCAGCGTCAGGTCCAAGAGGGCTTTCAGTTCTCCCAGGCGGTTTTCGATGGGTGTACCGGTAAGCCCCAGTTTCATTTGGGCTTGGATTCTCTTAGCGGACTGGTAGAGTTGCGTCTGTGTGTTTTTCAGGTTCTGTATTTCATCAAACACCGCAACGGAAAAATTCAAAGTTTCCAGTGCCGCAATATCGCGCCTGAGGATGCCGTAGGAGGTTAGAAGAAGAGGGTGTCCCGTCAGGGCTCCGTCCAGGTCTCTTTGTTTTCCATGGTAGATGATGGGATCGAGGGCCGGGGCATATCGGAGGACGATGTTGTTCCAATGGCTTAAAACCGTTGTGGGGCATACCACGAGAAAGGGTTCGGGGCTGGTTTCCTGTTCCATCAACCCCACCATGAAGGCCATGACCTCGTGGGTTTTCCCTAGGCCCATATCGTCACAAAGCAGACCGCCAAAACCGTTTTCATATAAAAAATGGATCCAATCGACCCCCAGTTCCTGATAGTGGCGCAGGATTGAACTGAGCCCCGCTGGATTATGAAATGGTTTGGCCGGTTTGAGGGCGAGCATTTTTTTGAGCAGATCGGCCGATTCATCCCGGCTTTCAATCTCCAAGAGTTCACGGTTTTGGGTCTGCAGGCGAAAAAGATCCAGGCGGGAGATCCGAACGCTGTCGTCGGGGCCTGAGTGATTTTCGGTTCGAATATTTTTCGCAATATCCTCCAGCCCCTGAAAGGCTTCCGAAGCGCAATCGATCCAACCCTCTTCGCTGCCGATATACCGTTGTCCGGCCTTTCGGGTCTTCAGTATTTCAGCAAGGGAAATCTTCTGGTTGCCGAAACCGTATTGGACCGACAGCCAGTACCAGTTTCGGTCGAGGGCCTCGGGCCTGACTTCCATGCGGTCAAAGTTTTTAAGGATTTTCAGCCCTTTGATGGTATCGTCCACCAGGAACGGACCATCTTCCAGATCATCTTCATATTCCTCCAGAAAAACGGGCACCTGGGATTTTTTGAGCACCATTTTTACGGGTGCTTTGAATTTTCTGGACCTTCCTGTCGTTTCCAACTGGGCCATGATCCCCATTTCCTTGATGTAGATCAGGGATCCATAGGTGAATTTTTCAAGTTCTTTATTTTCGAAAAAACTTTCTTCTCCATTATCCTGGATCAGTTGGATCTGAGGCCTGATTTCCAGGTCCAGTTCCGTATTTTGGGCAATCTTGAAAATGGATTTCAATGGTATGGGATGAATGGCAAGAGCATGCTGATTGGGCAGATGTTCCTGCAAGGCTGAAAGGAGAGTCCTGACCTTGTTTCCGGGGATGAACAGTCGGACCAGGGGTTTACCATCTGGCGCCAGGCAGGAAACTGTAAAAATACCGGTTTTTTTCGAAATGGCCGGTTCAAAGGTGCACTCGTTGTTTTGCGTGCTGCCCGCCTCAAATTCCCGATGACAGTGATAGGCGCATTTAAACCAGAAACTCGCTTCAAGGACCTGTTTCCGGGTTTTGAACCCTTGAGCGTTCATGTTCTTTTCGTTGTCGGTTCGGGTGATGTCGCTCAGCCTTGAAAGTGCCCAGGCCCGGTTGGGTACTCCGTCATCAGGATTGGTTGATGTGCAGCGTTCCACAAAACGTACTCGGTCGGTGTCTTGGGAAAGGTAGTGAATCAGGGTTTGGCTATTTGAGTCCGTGACCTTGATGATCTGGTTATCTCCACTGGTTTGGGTTCTAAAGTGAACCGTTTGTTGGGTTTCACCGGATGCTTCCCCAAGAATGGCGGCCAAATGATACCAGATGCCGGCGTGAAAACGATCTTCAAGAACCGTTTGTTCGGATTTTTGATGTGTGGTCTTAAAGGCCTTTGTGAGGTGTTTCAGGTGCGGACAGGTTCTGCTTTTAGACAAGGTGCAGGTGCAGAAGCGCTGGGTGAGTTGTCGGGCGTTTCCCGGAACGAAAAACGCGACCCCCGGCCGTTTGTCCAAAGGCTCCGGCATCAGGGCCATTCCTTGACGAAAAAATTCAATTTGATGAAGGGCGGGAGCTGTCGGTTTGGAGGGGGTTTTATGTGTCATGGAAGCATTTCCGTGATTGAAAAGAGATTTATTTAGGGGTTGATTTTGATCCTGGCGTTGACTTTCGGTACAAGATTTCCACCCAGATGCTTGATATAGGCAATCAGAGCGTCTCTTTGGAAAATGGATGAATCAAACTGGTCGATGGTTTTAAGAAAAGCGCCATAGCCGTCCCCCCCCTTTGCCAGATATGAATTTGTGACAATCCCGTATGATTTACCGTGATCAATGGGGCTGCCGTTGATAAGGATGTTTTCACAGGTCTTTTTCTTTAGGTTCATTGTGAAACGAATGCTGCCGGAGACCTGCGGAAAAGCGCCTTCACCCGGCAGAATCGTCCCGATGTAATCAAAAAGGCTTTGAACCTGGGTGCCCGTCAAATTCAGAAAAACCACGGAGCTGTCAAAGGGAAGGATGTTGTAGATGGATTTCCGGGTCAGTGGCCCTTCGGAAACGCCGGCCCGAATGGCACCGCTGTTGGTCAAAGCAAAATCGGGGTTGAAACGCCTCAAATACCAGCGCATGGCATCGGCAACCAGATCTCCCAGGGCCGTTTCCCGGTATCTTCCGTCATCGTTTTCAAAGGGCTTTTCGGCATATCCGATCTTTTCATCCAGGAATCGATCCACTTTGTCCGCGTAAGGTTGAAGCAACGCCAGAAGCTCGGGATCTTCTTTAATCGGCTTTCCAATAAAATGAAAGGCCTTTTTACCGTCGGGGTTTTTGACGACCCGTTTCAGGTTGATGGGGATCAGTTCCATGCGGAAATCAACAATACTTCTGTCCCGGATCCACAGATCGATTCTTCCCAGAACGAGTCCCCAGTGCCACGCTTGAACGATCAAAGTTTGATGAGTGGAATCCGGATCATTAATCATCAGGGGGGCCTCCAGTTTTGTATCCGTATTGCCGTCCACGATCAGATCGATTCCCCCGACTTGTGTGGCCAACCGTTTGGAGCCTCGGTTCAGACCTTCATAAATCCCCAGATGGGTGAGGGCAATGATCACATCCGCCCGTTTTCTCAGGTAGGGCACCAGTTGTTTCGCCACTTCAACTTCATCTTCAAAGATAAGATCTTTGATATGGTCGGGGTTTCCGGTAATCCTCGTCTCTGCCGTGGTGAGTCCGAAAATGGCAACTTTGAAGCCGCTGAACTGCTTAATAACGTAGGGGATCGCCAGGTGGTCACCGTTTTTTGTCTTCACATTGGCGGAAAGGAAGGGAAACTTTGCCAGGTCCATCTGTTCCCTGAGAACATGGATGGGATGGTCAAATTCATGGTTCCCCAGAACCATTGCGTCATACCCAATGTAGTTATACCCGAGGATGTCCGGTTTTGCCTTGAAAAAATTGGATACCGATTGCCCGGTGTTCAGGTCACCCGCATCCAGAAGCAGCACGTTCTGAGACTTACTTCTGATTTCCTTTACGAGCGTGGCACGGGCGGGAAGGCCGCCCACATCCGGTGCGGAAAGATCCGAAAATTTGACCGGGTGGCCGTGATAGTCGTTGGTAAAAAGGACTGTGAGATGATGAAGATCTGAGGTTTTTGACGGTTCATGTTTTTGAGGAGCGCCGTACCCATATGAAAAAGTGAAGAGTATGGTCAGTAAAAACCCAATCAAAACTGCGTTTCTTCGGGTTCTCACGGGAGTGAATGTCATTTTTCCCCGGGGCCTTTGTTAGGGTTGCAATGGGATATTGCCAATGCTATAATGCATAAACTGTCTGGCGGATTTATTTATAACAAAGTGTATATCTTTTTTAAAAGGGTGATCAATGAAAAAATTATGGTGGGTGCTGATTCCGTTGTGTGCGTTGTTTTTTTGCGATCCTGGATGGGCCGAACTTTCCTCAAAGGAAAAAAACTCATTGAAGAAGGCCTACAAGACCATCTCGGCCAAACGAAAGGGACCTTTTGCCATGAATACCTGTACCTGTACCAACGGGAAGCTCGCGCAGGTGGCGGACAAGAACATGCGGGTTCGAGCCAATCCCTGCCGGGAACTTCAGGGGGTGGGTCAACTCTTCTGTTCGGCTTACCGAAACAAGTTTGGTGAAACACTTGCCCGAAACGGCGTTTATGTGGGGAATATTTTTTCAAACGAGGTGTTTTTATGGGATGAAAATCCGGACCATCATCGCCTGGTGAAAGGATTCATCCTGGAAAAATATTACATGGAAACCCACCCGGAATCCAAACTGACCATGGCCCGCGCTTATGGGGGTATCTCCGGCACCGAGTTTGAAGTTAAGTATGCACCCAAATTTTTTGCCAAATACTATGCTCTTGCCGATTGGAAAGATTTCCACAATTACCTGCTGCAATACGAATTGCAGAGACGTTTTTTCTGCAAATGTGACTTGAGCCAGGTCACCGGCATCAGAAACCTCTCCCTGGTTATTTACCGCAGTTACAAGCCCTTTAAACCGGTAAAAGATCTGGTACACAACCGCCTTTCTCCCGGCCTGGTGCCGCTCATCGAAGACTTTCAGAAAAAACATCCTCAGGATCGTAAAAACGCCGAAAAATACACGCGTTTGATTCAAATGATCAGAAGCCTGACCTATGTGGATCAAAGTCAGTTGAAGGGGTACCTGCCGGATATTTCGGAACCCGGCATTCGCGACCAGGTCAAAAATATATTGAATATTCCCAAAAATGCCCCTTTAAAGCTGCTTCACCATCTGGCGGATTTGGTGGTGGCGTCCCGGGAAACGGTGGCGGCCAAGGAAATAAAGCCTGAAGAGGCCGTAAATTTGATCAACCTGAATGTATCTGCAAACCTGCTCATCCTCATGACGACCAACCGACTCATGGAACTGAATCGGGATTGGACGGTGCGAGAACTCATCGATATTTTAAAAGATACCTTGGCCGGCAGTTACGGGGCCGGGCTCATGAGCCATCGGGAATATGAAACCGGTATCCTGGCGTTGAACAAACTGCTCAACAATAAGAATTTGACCCTGGGAGATGCAAATCGTACTCTCAATCGTGCCGGCCTGGCCGTGGAATGGGCTCAGGCATCCATTCGAACGGCATTTTCAGAGGTGTGGGAGCCCTGGATATATCTTTTTCCGGAAGTTCAGCGGATCAATGACGACATTATCCGCTCTTCGCCCCTGATGGCCTATGCCAACATTATTAAATCCCTTCGCGGAAATCTGCTGAGCAAACTGGATTTGAAACATCACATCCTGGGGAAGACCTGTGTGGAAGGGGTCAGAGCCCTGAATCCGGGATTGGCCTTGGGGCCGCTGGCTTTTTTCCATGACAAAAAGCGTTACAGCCGTGATAATATTCTGGCGCTGGAAACCACCAACGCTGAATTGGAACCGGTCTCGGGGATCATCACCAAGGATGAGGGGAACGTGGTATCCCACGTGCAGTTGCTGGCTCGAGCCTTGGGGGTCCCCAATGCGGTTTTTCTGGATGCGCTCTACAGACGTCTGCCCCCGGTTAAGGGAAAACCCCTCTTCTATGCCGTTACGCCGGTGGGTCGCATTATCCTTAAGGAAGCCGGCAAGATGGATCAGGTGGACAAACTGATTCTGTCGGAATATGAAAAAAATATCAAGCGGACCAGCGATGCGGAAATTAAAGGTCAATCCAAAAAATTGGCCATAGATGCCGAGCGACTGAATCTCAAGGAAACCAGGGTTCTTGGCCTGGACGATTTGAGACGAAAGGATTCAGGGAGCGTTTGCGGGCCCAAAGCGGCTTTCCTGGGAGAATTGAAATATCATTTTCCAAAGAACGTGGCCCGTGGGGCGGTCATTCCTTTCGGCATTTATAATGCACATTTTCAGAAAGCCACTGTGGTATTGCCGAAAAATCTCAAGAATAAAGGGATTGCCACGGAAGGAGAGCCCCTGAATCAATTTGTAAGGCGTACCTATGATACCTTTTTTAACCGGTTGCTAAAGGATCCTAAGATGTCGTCCGATCAACTGGCACAATGGATTCGACCCAGATTGGAGGTCATTCGCTATTCTATCGATAAAATTGATCTGGACCCGTCCTTTGTGAAGGCCCTTCGAGAAGAGATAGCAGCGCAGGGAATTTTTGTGGGTCCCGGAAAGGAACGGTTGCGCGGCGTTTTTGTACGCTCCGACACCAATGTGGAGGACATGCCCAACTTTAACGGAGCGGGACTTAATTTGACCATTTTCAATCTCATGACCTTTCAAGACGTACTGAAAGGTGTCAAGGATGTTTGGGCCTCTCCCTTTACCTATCGGTCATTTTCATGGCGGCAGACGGTTATCAGTGATCCGAATCTGGTGTTTCCATCCATTGTTGTGCTGGAATCGGTGCCATCCGATAAATCCGGCGTATTGATTACGGCAGATGTGGACACCGGGGATACCTCCAAAATGACCATTGCCACGGCGGAAGGGGTCGGCGGCACAGTGGATGGGTCCCCTGCCGAGACCCTGCTGTATAGTCCTGACGAGACCATTTTGTTAAACCAGTTCAAGTCTCCCACCCGTCGGATGCTGATTCTAACAGGGAAGGGGGGCAGTCAGATGGTCCCCGCAACCGGTGCGGAACGGGTGTTGACCGAGCAGGAGCTGAGCGCTCTGGTGGCGGCCGCTGAGAAGATCAAGCGAGAATTTTCCCCTGAAAAGGGTGTCAATGGTGATCCGTTGCCCTGGGATATTGAATATGGCTTTAAAGGCGGCAAACTCTATCTTTTTCAAACGAGACCCTTTGTGGGTAACAGTGATCTAAGGAATCTGCCCGCCCTTGCAGCACTGGACAAGGGAGTTAAAGAGAAAGCAGGTCAACCCTTTTCCCTGGATGAAAAAGTTAAGTGGGAGCCGTAGTTTACGATTGTGTTGCGACCGGATTTTATCCACCCATCTTTCTCCTGACCATCCCGCCCCATGGCGGGATGGTCATTTTTGAGGATTGAAAATGGCTCCCATAAAACGATTATTTGAAAATTTTCTAGTAGCAACCGGAGAAAACAAAGGCCTTTTTCTGCCGCTTTTCGGCTGCTTTTTTCTGGTGTTGTTCAGCTATAGTTTTATCAGGCCGGTCTGTGAGTCCCTCTTCCTGTCATCCTGGGGGGCGTCCCGAATGCCCCATGTCTGGATCATATCGGCTTTAGCCACGGCTGCGGTGGTCTGGGTTTACAATAAATTCGTGGTTTCCGCCAGACCTTCCAGGCTTTTTGCGGTGAGTAATTTCCTGGCGGTCGCTTTTTTTCTTCTGTTCTATCTTTACTTTTCAGCCAAAAACAGGGGATTTTCCCTGATGGCTTTCATTGTAAAAGACATCTATGTGGTTATCCTCATTGAACAATTGTGGACTTTTTGTGATACCACCTTTTCGGAAAAGCGGGCCAAGATCCTTTATGGGTTTCTGGCCGGAGGATGTTCTATCGGTGGTATCGTGGCCAGCGTTCTGACCTCGGAGCTTGCGTCCGTTATGGGCTCTAAAAACCTCATCTTTGTGGGCTGCGGGGCGTTGTTGCTGGGGGTATGGTTGTTTGGCTATGCCAACCGGAGGGGTGGTGCGGTATTGTCCCGGGCCCGGAAAAAAGGGGCTGAGGATGCTCGGGAAAAAGAGGAAAAGGGAAGCATCTGGGGCGGCTTTGACGTGGTGTTGAGATCAAAATACCTGATTTTGATCTGCGTCATGCTCATGTTGAGCCAGTTTGTGACGGCGCTGATCGGGCTGCAGTTCAACCAGGTGCTGGAAGTCCAGGTCACCGAAATGGATCTGAGAACCGCTTATCTCGCCAGGTTTTATGGTGCTACCAATGTGATTGCGCTGGTCCTCCAGTTTGGGATCAGTGCGCCCATGCTCCATTTCCTGGGGGTGCTGCTGTCGCTGGTATTGGTGCCGGCCATTATGGGCGCCGGATCGCTTGCATTTTTCTTTGCGCCGACCATGTTCGTCCTGTTCGGCACGCGTCTGGCCAACAAGAGCCTGACGTACTCCATATTCCGTTCGGCAAAGGAGATCCTCTATATCCCATTGAGTTATATTGAAAAATACAAGGGCAAGGCGGTTATTGATATGTTTATATATCGCTTTGCCAAAGGCGGCATCGGTGCGGTTATTATTGGCATGCAGGCACTCATGGCCGTCACGGCCGTCAGGATCAATTACATGGTGGTCGGGTTGATTGTCGTTTGGATGCTGATTGTTCCTTTATTGATCAGAGAATACAAAAAGCGCGAGTAGGGGCGAAAAATTTTTCGCCCCTACAAATAAGGATAACGCCTTAATGAAAAACCCAACAGATGTTTGCTGGTTATATCGTTTCAAATTAATCCTCATGGTCTTGCCCCTGGTGTTAATAATGGCTTTGGTCGTTCAGGCGGCTGAGCCGGTAAAAAAGCAGACCCAGGACCAGAATGAACCAGAAAGTCAGCCCCAGGGGGTATTTTATTACCGGATAGAACCCTCCTTTTACACGGGATTCGCTCCCCGATGCCAGGACCCTAATCGCATTCATATTCATCTGGGGCGGGGCAATCAGGTTCGGGTGACCCTCGTCCTGTCAAACCGGATCGTTGATTCGTATCTCCCGGATCTGGCCTTGAGATACCGTGTTTACGACGCGCTTGTCAAAGAATCCAAAATTAAGCTCACCCAGAACATGGGGTTTGAAAAATTCAGTCGAGTTATTTCAGAGGAAAAAATTCTGAAGCTGGCTGATGAGAAAAATGACATAGCTCTCTCCCAATACCGGAAAATAAGCCTTGAAATGCTAGAAAAACTGAACCCGGGGAAGGTGTTTCATATTTCTGTGGATTTCGATCGTCGAATTAACGAATGGTCAATCCAACTGGCGCCTTTTCTAACCAAAAAACCCTCGATCCAGGAGAGCCTGATCCTCATTAACAACATCTTGCCCACAAGGATGTGGGTCACTGAGTTGCCCTGGAGACTGGAAGACAAGCTGCGCTACGCCATTACCCTCTATGTCCTTTATGAGGAAGCTGAAAAGAGCGAGCAGTCTTGGAATGCGTTTTACAGTGCCGCTGTTGAGCTGTTTGAAGCCGCCACCAAGGGCATCTACCCACTTAAGGGGCAGACGCTTGATTTTTATGAATTCACGGCCGTGTATCCTGTGGGAACCCTCAACCAGTACGCCAAATACGATGGTCGTAATATTCCCCTTTATCCCTGCCCCGGAAAACGCAATCTCATAGAGCACCAGCGAACCAAAGTGGTGGACCACATCCCGGATAAGGCCTGCTATGGATATCTGCCCTGGCTTCCCTATATGCACGTGGGGAAAACACTACATAACTCATTCCATACCCTGTGGTTTCAGGATAATACGAAAACGAACAGTTTCATTCCGAAAGAATGGAAACAGAATACAAAAAATAGCCGGACCGGGAAACCCTACCCCCGCCTGTGGTTGCTCAGCCGGGGTCCCATGTCCCATGGGTGTACCCATGTGAATGCGGGTCATATTTCTGAACTGAGACAAATGCTCCCCTCAGATGAAAAATCATTGCCCCGGGTGGTGACTTATCGAAATAAATCCAACCATTTTGATGTATTTGATATTGATGGTGATGGACAGCCCGAAGTAATGGGTGTTAAATATTTTCATGCCTATTCTCTCAAACATAAAAAGCCCTATAAAAGGAGGGCACCGGCCGACCGAAAGTCCTTTTACAAGTGGCTTTACGTGAACGGTTATCACTATGATAATGATGGGCAACTCATTTTTGATCAGGCACCCACATCCAAATATGTCAGGAAGAATGCCTACAAGGGTGAAACCTATGAAAACATTCCCCTTTACGAGGCAGACTATACACCCGAGACCATTCAGTTTTACAACCGTATGCCCATCCCTTTTGTGAGGGAGTTGCGCCGCATCAGCAGTACTTACGATCATAATCGAAAGGTCTTGAAACTGGATAAACAGTAAACCGGGAAACCGGTTTAGAACCGAATCGACCGCCATGTGGAATCGAACGGATGCCAATCGCAATCATGTTCAGTTGATTATCGGGTTATGCCTGTTTGTTTTCTTTAACATTTCATGCTTTACCGTTATTACTTCCTTTACCAAGAGCAACTTCCTGACAGCCATTCAAATCACCCCTGGTTTTCAGGAGGGGTTCAACCAGCGGCCCTATTTCTTCCTGTACGGATTTGCAGGTGTTGGCTTCATCCTTTTCTATTTTCTCTACCATGTGCTGAACCCGAAGGTTTCATTTGAGCATCGGATCAAAAGAGACATGCTTTTTTTGATGGGTTGTTCACTTGCGCTTTATTTAATTCCCCTGTTTTCACCCGGTTTTCAGCAGAAATTCTTTCCGGCATCAATATATTTTGTTGTTTATGATATTCTCGATGACTTTATTATTGTTCAGACTTGGACGCTCATCAATTATGCCATCGATATTCGAGAGTCAAGAAAGATTCAAAGCCTGTTTCTGTTTTCCGGGGGAATCGCCGCCTTCCTATCGGGAAGACTCGTAGTGCCGTTAATCCCGGCCGACTCCCCTTTGGGTTTTCTCGTTTTGACCCTGATTATTTCAAGCGTCAGCTACCTGATCGTCTCCTACATCTTTTCCGTTCACCGTTCGCGCATACTGACCGGTGCATCGAAGGAACGGGTAGGGTTCAGGACTTTGTTTGCGTCTCAAAAGAAATATCGGGTCATGAAATCCATCATTTATCTCACCATCCTGATTGGTATCTTTAACCTCTTCTTTAAGGTTCTCTTCGATACCCAGGTAAATGTGAGATTCCCCGCAGCGCCTGTGATCGAAACGGGGCTTTCCGATGGTTCAGACGAACCGGATCCGAAAACAGAATTCATCGGAGATTACAAGGCCTATATCAGTTTCTTTCAAGTGATTTGTCAACTGGCCTTCATCTATTTCTTCACGCGTCTGTGGTTCAACGGCCGTATTCTTTTTTCCTATTCTTTTCTGTTGATTCCGAATCTTATTTTTATTCTATGGGCCTATTTTACGCGGTCGTCCGGGCATGAAGATCTACTCTTCTGGGGGGTCATTGTCGCATGCGGTGTCAATGAACTGATCAGGCGCATTATTTTTGATGCAGCCTACCAGGTACTCATGTTTTCGGTTCCTGAAAGACTCTGCAACGCCCTCAGATTGTATTCCAAGCTGCTGATCAAGCCTCTGGTGGTCATTGTTATCTGCCTCTTTTTTGTGGTGTTACCGCCCCAGCAGGGTGTGGTGCCCCTGTACTGTTTTTTAATCACGGCATTTCTGATGGTGATGATGGGTGTGGTGTCTCGAATTCCAGGGTATTACGTCTCCTCTCTCAAAACGTCGGTCCTGAGGCGTCTACCCCTTTCCGGTGCTGAAAGTTCGCTGGTGAGAATGGAGGTCAACTATGTCATTGATCAGTATGAGCAGGCGGTTTCGGGAACACACGATCGATTTGGATACCTTTACATCCTGGATATCATACGCAATAACTATTCGTCAGATCTGAACTTTATTCTGCTTGAACTCCTTGATAACGAAGACCGGGATGTGAGGCTGGAAGCCGTTTCCGTTATCGGTTTCCTGGGTATCATGCCATTGATGGCACGACTTGAGACGCTGTTTGAAGCGGAAACCGATGAAACTCTGAAGTTGGCTTGTCTCAAGGTAATTGCCCGGTTGGGTATCTCCGAAGAAAGCGTCATTTTGCGGTGGATGGATTCGGATCTTCCCATTGTTTACAGACGGTACATTCTGGCCATTGCATATGGCACCGCAAATGAGGATTTAAAACAGTTGGTGGTGAATGAGACGGTTTCTTTCATTCATTCAGAAGAAACGGAAAATGCGCTTGCCGGGATCTGGTTGACCGGTCAGTTAACCCTTCATCACCTCAAGGGAGATGTAGCGAAACACTTCGATATGGACCCTGCCGGATCTTTTGAAGTTATTTCAAGAGCATTGGCCAGGCTTGGGGATGCACATCTGTTCAGCGGATACCTGGAGGATGTGGG
>Ga0222666_1000467_pt1 | contig 22257 bp, 18 predicted proteins | sample AntAcemetagen655_FD_181710 | JGI IMG/M metagenome (GOLD analysis project Ga0222666, IMG submission 181710) | Saline water microbial communities from Ace Lake, Antarctica - #655 | ecosystem: Environmental > Aquatic > Non-marine Saline and Alkaline > Saline | place: Antarctica: Ace Lake...
TGTCCTGGTAGGGATTATGCGAAGCCGAAATGACCATGCCGGCATCGGCCCGCATATTGTGAGTAATAAAGGCGATCGCCGGAGTGGGCATCGGACCCACCAGGTAGACATCAACACCCATCGAACATATCCCGGCCGTCAGGGCGCTCTCCACCATGTATCCGCTCACCCGGGTATCCTTGCCGATGACGATCCGGTGCCGCCGGTACTTATGCTTTTTGCAGACATGGGCCGTTGCCCTGCCGATCTCCAGGATCATCTCCGCGGTCATCGGGGCTATATTTGCCACTCCCCGTACTCCGTCCGTTCCAAATAATTGTCCCATAATAAATCCTCCTTTTAGTAAAATTTACTCCGTAAATAAGGTCTATTCAGATTAGTTCATTTATAGGACGGAAGAAGGTCCAGAATATTCCGGGTGATTCCGTCCACGATTCCCTGGAGCCAGTCCGAACCCTTCTCCGACCAGATTGGTTCAAGCCCCTGGATAGCGGCTATATAGCTACCTCCTCTCTCTCCCCTCCCACTGATGATCCGCTCCAGAAAAGGGTCCCGCAAGGATGAGTCCCCCTGCTCCTTCCAACCGGCTTTCAGCGCTTCTTCAATTTCAGGCCAGTTTTCATGCAGTTCGCACTGTCGGGCCGTTACCGCTTCCAGTTCCTTTCCCTCCCCCAGTTGCCGGCGGCTTTCAATGGAGGCTGGCATCTTCGCGGCGACGGCGCCGAGACGCTTGACCCGCTCGGCGAAAACAAGATCCAGTTTATCCAGAACTCCGCTGAATAACTCCTCCGACAGATAATTCCCCCGGAAGAAGAGGGAGCGGACATGAAGATACCACTGGCGGAGGGCACAGAGGTTGCCAATATAGATGATATTGCTCACTGTTCTGCGCCGAATACTATGATATATCTCCGAATGAAAATTTAGCTGTCCGGTTTTGCGCTCGGGGCCGAAGATGAGGTTGCCGCCTTCGGGACAGTCAGAGCGATAGATTGTTCCGGCGGCGATTACAGTCCCGAACCCCAACCGGCAGGGACCAACCAGACCTCCCTGCCCGCCCAGAAAGATCGGGGACTGATTGAGCATCACTCCCCGGGGGACATCACCAATCAGGGAAGGGGTGGCCTTATCCTGGTTGGGAGTATAGTTGAAGTGAATATATGAACTCCCCACCTCACTGTGATTCTTCCGACTGGTCCCTCCCGACATCAGGCAGTCGCAGAAGTTAATCAGGCTTCCCATTGTTACAAACGGTAAAAGAATGGTCTGCTTGAGGCCGACACAGTGGGCACCGCCGGCCTCTTCCTCCAGGATGCAGCCTTCCCGGATCTGGGCGCCGGAGCCGAGTGAAGCCTTTTCGAGAAAGACCGACCGGCTGAAAAACCCGCCCTTGAGTTCCACTTCCGGACCAATCTGGCAGTTGACAATGGTGGCCGGTCCTTCAAAACCGAGGGTTGCACCCTCCATGATCAGGGTGTCATTTCCATATATCCGGCAGCCCGGATAGATGGTTACCCGCTCCCCCGAGATGCGATCCAAATTGACGTCTTCTCCAATGTCTAAGCTCGCCGGGTCCAAAATATTGACCCCCTTCTTGATCAATCCCTGAATTTTATCTCGATTCTGTGCTGTCATTTAAAATATACTCCGCTTTTTTCTTGTCTATAAGATCCCATATTACCGGATTTCTCAAGAACCAAATAACAAATAACCCCCAAATTCCACCTATCCGGCAAAGTTTAAAGAGCGCCAAAGGAAATTACAATCCAGCCGTCGCAGCTACACTGCTATGGCGGAGAGGCTGACCAAAATTTAACACCTTTCTATTTTTTAAAAAATCCTACCGCTTCAGCAAAAACTACATTATTTATCCATATTTGAGATTTTGCTTTATAAAAATGTCGTAGGTTTTGCTGAACAACTGTTTTAACTGTAAAAGTTGTTTCCACTGGTATCGGTTTTCTAAAGCGTATATTTAGCCTGGCAGTAGTTAATTCCAGGCCATATTTTAAATAAAATAAATTTACCATGCTGGAATCTAAGATGGTAGATATAATACCACCGTGTGACTTATTATCATATCCTTGATAATTTATATTTATTTTAAATTCGCTGTAGAGTGTTCCATCCTCAAGAAGTTGAAATTTTAATTTCAATCCATTTACAGAGTCTTCTCCGCAAGCAAAACAATTTTTGTGAAACTCTTTTGATGTCATCGCTTTTATAAATTTCCTTTATAATTCCGGGTTAAATTGCTTTTATTCTGATCCCATCGAGAAGATATAAATTGTATTATTAGCATTCTTACCGGCATTGCTATAATAAAAGAATTTCAGTCATTGTTCAAAACTAAATTAGCGCCGGAGGCGCTAATTTATACCATTTCTCACTAAGCCGGCTCAGATCGGGAACAAAGTGGAGGTAAACGGAAAACCCGATCAGAATAATTGTGAGTACAAGAAGTCCCGGATCAAACCAAGAGTATATAAGTCCGAGTATAGCTGGTGCCGCCAGGATAATGCTATACCGCGCCAGGAAGCGGAAGACGGCCGGGCGACCGGTCAGAAGAAAAGCGAATGGAACCAGTAACGCCCAGAGTGGATCTCGGGAGAAGATATAGCCAAGTCCACTGACTGCCAAAGCGGCAACCCCCAGTATCCTGATAAGAGGGCTTTTGATCTTCTCTGCAAATAAGCGATGCGTCTCAATCAAATCCTGCGGCACTGTCGGGGAACTTAGTACACCGCTGCAGAGCAGGGAGAGCGCCCGGCCCAAACGCTCGCCGTCGAGGCCTTCCCGGACCAGTGTATCGATCTCCGAGAATATAAACTCTCCGTCAGTCAACTCCTCTTCCGCGGGATCTATCGGAGCCAGATTCGGGATCTCAACCAAGTCTCCGAGTTCATTCTCAATCTGCGAATGTTCTTTTGAGCTATGGAAAGTACCGATCGTCTCATGGACCATCCCGTCGGCAATATGATGTGAGACAACTCCGATTAATCGCGCGCAACGTTTCAGGTTCCCCTTTAAATACGCTTTCCGGGCCCGGTACATAGTTGCCCGCGCAGTCCGTTTCGCCTTCGGCCAGACATGCGTCAGGGTCCGCTTCTCATCCGGTTCAACCGATCCTTTGACCAGATCATCCTTGAATTGCCGGAGATCAAAGACATCGGCCATCCGGGCCGCGATTCTCTTGTGGTCACGCCAGATCATTATTTTTTCCTTCGGAAAATAGTAAGGTTTCAGTGAACCCCGTTGCCCCGTGCTCGTAGAGGCGACCTTCAGGTCGCCATCGGGTGGTAGCCTAAAGGCAGCCGCTACGAGAGGACGGGGTTTACTTAAAGCTTACGAAAAATATCCTGTTACTGTTTCTATAATATATTATAATTTTACAAGTTGAGTTTTATACCAAAAAGGAGAGATTAATGAAAATAATTATATTCGCCCTGTCCAGTTTGATATTGCCGGCAACTATAATACCGGCGGGAGAGATTACTACTGATATCTCCCGGGTGGTTGTCTATGAAGACCGGGCTATGGTAACCCGGGCCGGTGAATCCGAAATTTCATCCGGCGCGCAGGAAATAATACTAACCGGCCTTCCTCCAATGATTATGGATGACTCGGTCCGGGTCTCCGGAAAATCGGCCGGGAAGGTTACCATCACCGGAACCGAGGTGAGAAGAAGCTATCTGGTCAACCCCCGCCGGGAGGATGTCGATACGCTGGAGCAGGAGATCAGAGTCATGAAGGAAGAAAGATCCGCGATCGATGATGGCTTGAGATCGGTGGGGATGAAGAAAAATTTCATCGCGTCCATTCAGTCATCGGTCCCGGAGAAAATCTCCAAGGAGATGCTCCTGGTCTCACCGGACCCCGCCAGTTGGAAGAATGTTCTCGATTTTATCGGAGAATCAAGCACTGAGGTCTTTGCGAAGGAGCGGAAGCTCAAGGCAGATAAGAATGAACTTAATAAGAAAATCAAGGCCCTGGAGAAAGAACTGGGAGAGATCCAATCATTTGTCTCCCGGGAAGCCAAGGAGATCGCGATCTCGGTTGAAGCCGGTCAGGAAACCTCATTGAGGATAGAAGTATCCTATGTCATCCGGGGAGCGACCTGGCGGCCGGTTTACGATGCCCGGGCCAACCATGACGGGGGAATGGTCGAACTAACTTACCGGGCCGAGGTCCGCCAGAAAACCGGAGAGGACTGGGATGATGTAAAACTGGCCCTCTCCACCACCCGTCCTTCAATTGGAGGACGTCCATCGGAATTGTCTCCCTGGTATATCAGTATCTATACACCGCCGGCGCCTCAGCGTCGGCGAGCTTATTCTTTCGCGAAATCCGCCGCTCCCGGGGCGCCGATGGAGATGGCCATGGATATGGACGGTGGTGAGCTTGAAGAAAATGCACAGGAGATGACCTTCGATAACGCAGAGATAGCCCGGGCCGGGGCGGCGATCACTTTTGAGATCCCCCGCGAGCAGGTTATCCCCTCCGACGGGGCATTTCACGGAATGTCAATAGACCGGGCGGAGATCAAGGCTGACTACTCCTATATCACCACTCCCAAGCTCTCCGAGTTGGCTTATCTCCTGGCCCGCTGCGAGAATCTCGCCGCCTATCCCCTCCTGGCCGGGAAGATCAACCTATTTCTGGGGCCGGATTTTGTCGGGACCTCCCGCCTGGATACCGTCGCCCCGGGTGAGAAATACGACCTCTACCTGGGAATCGATGAAGATATTAAAGTCAAACGGGAGCTAATCGGAGAGAAGACCGAGAAAGGCGGTTTCTTCAGCAGTAAGACCGGATGTAAGAACTATCACTACCGGATCACGCTGGAGAATTTCCATAAGACCGCGCAGAAGATAACCGTCCTTGATCAGATCCCGGTCTCACGGAGCGCGGATATCACGGTAGAGCAAGATAAAATATCTCCGCCTACAGTCAGGATTAAAGACCGGGAACAACCCGGAATCCTGAGTTGGAAACTGGAGCTGCCCCCGCGGATTAAAAAGATGATCAATTTCGAATTTACAGTGGAATATCCCAAGGACAAAGAGCTGTCGGGACTTTAATCCGATTTATTTATAAAACAGAACGACAGACGATTTCATAAACTAAACAAGTAATATTAAACCACGTAGTACACGAAGTTAACTTACAAAGATAATATATTTAACAATCCCCCTTCGTGATCTTCGTGTCCTTCGTGGTTTAATAAGTTGCGAAGTGAAGCACTCACCTATAGGATAATATTATGAAGATCAAACATCTCATCACAATAACTTTACTGGCCGGGTTAATTTCCTTCGCCGGGAATTGCCTTTCCGGACAATGGTCGGCTGCCCGGCGGCCCAGGAGTTCAACCGGCGGATCCGCTGTCACCGTGTCCACTTCTATCGCTAAAACCGGAACCGAGTTCGCCAGGCCAACCCGTTCCTTCCGCTGCCAACCGGTCTCACTGATCCATCGTCCCCGCGGGTGGAGCGGGACAGAGAAAGATACTCCCGCGCCGGCAGAGATAACAACAGTTACTCCAGATAAGATAGTACCGATCAAGCCGGCTGAGAAAATAGAACCGCCCTCCCCCCCTTCTCCTGAACCCCCGCCGGCAACTATATCCAAACCGGCCCCTGATACACCCGTGACCCCTGATACCGGCGATATCCCCGCAGCGTCCGCTCCCCCAACCCAAAAATCCGCCTCATCATACGGCAAAGTCCCGCCCTACTTTATCCGGAATGACGGCCAGCTCGATCAAGCGGTCAGGTATTATGTTAAGGGCCCCCGGGGAACAGTCTACCTGACCAATAGCGAAGTGGTCTTCGATTTCCTCCAAGAGAACCCTCCGGAAGAAGGTGAGGATAAAGAGGAAGAAGAACCTAGGCGCGCCGGACCGGAACGGGAGGAGAAGAAGACATTCACCCGCCTGGTATTCCGCCAGCAGTTTAAAGATTCCAACCCGGAAGTAAAGGTAGATGGGGAGAAAGAGCTCCCCGGAAAGATCAACTACTTTGTCGGCGGGAAGGACAACTGGCATAGTAATATCCCTACCGTCGAAGAGGTGATTTATCACGATCTCTACCCGGGGATAAACCTGAACTGCTTCTTTGAAGGAGCCAACATCAGGTATCGTTATACCGTTAATCCCGACGCGGATCCCAAAAAATTAGTATTTCAATATGTCGGAATCGATGGTCTGGAGATAAAACCATCCGGAGATCTGATCGTCCTCACTCCCTTCGGAGGCTTCATAACCCCGGCCCCCCAAATCACCCAGAAGATAGATGAAAAAGAGAAAAAGATTGAAGGCGAACTCATCATTGATGATGATACAACAGTAACCTACCAGATCGGCACCTATGACAAGCAGTACCCTCTGACCATTAAGTAAGTCCACGGTGGGAAGTAGAAAACGTTCAAAGTTGTATGCTCAGGCTCCGAAGCCTTAGCGAAGGAGGGTTCGATGTTCATTCTTTTCTCCCCCCACCTCTCCCTCTTCTGGGTCCACGGATTACACAGATTTTCACGGATTATTTCTCTGGTCACTGTAAACTCTCCCAAGAAATAGGGCCGAGGTAGAGGGAAGCAATCTGAGTAATCCGTGTAATCCGTGGACAAAACAAAGAGGGGGAGGTTGGGGAAATTCTTGTGATTTTTGCGCTTTTTTGCGGCTACAAAAGGGGGCCAGGGTGGGGGCCACCGTTAACTATCTTTCCCGCGTCTCTCCACTCTCCTTGCCAGCAGTATCACGATACCGGCCAGGGCCATCCCCGCCATTACATCAACCACATAGTGATAACGGAGATATACGGTTGAGCAGACCAATCCCGTAACAATCGGCAGATAGATCCAGAAGAGCCACCGCTTGAAACGGTAAACCAGCCAGAGCGTGATCAAGGGGATCTCGGTATGCCCGGATGGAAAACAGTCCCGGGGACAGCTCTCCATGCTGTAGACAATCTGGTGAAGCTGCTCCCGGATGAAAACCCCCTGGAGCGGGATGGCATGGTGGATAGTAAAGCGGGGACCAATGGCCGGAATCGTAAAATAGCCCAGGTAAGAGAGGATATAACCAAGAGTAATGGCAAAAGCGGCTTTCTGAAACGGTATCCTTTCTTTCTTCAGATAGAGAATAAGAAACATAATAATGGGGAGTATATAGTTGGTGGTGTAAAGCATCTGCATCGCCTCGGTCAGCCAGGGGGTGGTGATCCGCTGGAGCCAGACGGTAGGGTCACAGCCGAAGAGATATCGGTCAGCTGTAATTAACCAGCCATCCTTAATCATCATGAATCCCGGATTCCGATCGCTGTCGATAAGATAGTGGATCATCTTATAGCCGAAGACGATATAGGGGAGGGGCATCCAATTTCTGATTATCCGGAGGAGTGGTTGATCAGGGTAGGCAGTCTGTAATTTAACCAGCCCGATAAGAATCGCCCCGGCAATCACCTGAGCAAGAAGAAGATACCCCCAGGAAGTAATAAAACCATGAAATATCAGGATGAAGACAGCCAGAAAAGCCAGATATGCTATGATGAGACGTTCTGAAATTCGATTGTATCTTGATGGTGTCATTAAAAAGAAGTGCCTAAAGTTTTCAGCCAGAGGCTGATCCGCCTCCGGCGGAGAAGTTTCTAAAATGGACTGAAGTTTATCTTCAATTTACCATGGTTCGCTGATATATTTTTGAAGAACGAATTTACTTTGTAATATACCTTTAATGTTGGTTCAATGCTTATACATTTTTATTTTTTTGGAGAAAAAATAAAATGCGGATCAAACTGATATTGATCGGATCTATTCTGGCCGGACTGCTTCTACTCAAACTCATAACCCCGGAAGTATATCACGGGTACGATGCCGGGTTCTACCGGGCTATGTCCCGGGAACTTATATCCGATAATCCGCGAACCATCACCGCCCCCTACAGTTATCGGGTACTCACACCCTGGCTCCTCCACTATATTCCCCTGGAATCAGAAACCGCTTTCGCTATTTACAACGCCATTCTCTGCGCGATCTCCGCCTATCTCCTCTTCTTCCTCCTGATAGATAGCGGCGGAGATAACCTGGAATCAAGCCTGGGAGTCTTCTTCTTTCTCTCCTCCTGGGTCAACGCCCGATTCAGCATATTCTATCCCGTCCATATCGACGGGACCTATTACTTCATCCTCATACTGGCCTTCCGGGGAATTATCCGAAAAAACAATACGTTATTCTTTATCGCTCTTATCCTGGGGGCCTTCACCCGGGAATACTTCCTCTCCCTGATCCCGGCTTATTACCTTTATCAAAAGGAGAAAGGATGTTTTCTGGACGGTCCTATCTTATGGAAGACCGTTAAACTCTCCCTCCTTCCGGTACTGATCTTTCTCCTCCTCCGGATTCTAATCCCGAGATCCAACCAGGATTTTAATTACCTGGAACATGGACTTTACTTCTCAAGGATGTTCTTCCTCTACGGGCGACGGATCCTCCACTCCTATCTAAACATATACGGAGTGGTGATATTTGTCCTTCTCCTCCATCTCCCCCCATTTATCTCATTCCTGAGAAAAAATCTCTACCTGGCGATCTATCTACTTCTATCCATCTTCTTTCTGATGATCGGGGGCGCCGACCGATGCCGGATCAACTTCGTCAGTTTCCCAGCAATTTTAATCTGCCTGGTGGCTATATTGAAGAGACACCGGAGTATCTACCGGAATAAACTGATGGTGGGTTATCTGGTGATAGCCCAGCTGTTTTTAATGCGGGTATTCTCCCCGATGACCACGGAAAACTGGCGCAAAATCTGGTGGAGTAACGTCAGTTTCTGCCCGAAGATGGAATTCCAGCAATCTCTTATCCGTTACGGACTCGCCGCCACGGCCTTTCTCCTCATCTATCTCGGCCTTTCTCTCCGGGAGAAAAATAAAATTTCAACTTGAATTTCCAAACAAAACAGTATTCTATAACCATATAAATAAAATCAGCAAACGGCGTTAATTTCAATATCCTTCCAGTAAGTTAGCGCCGGAGGCGATAACTTAAAATGAAAGCAGCAGCCGAAGCAATCAGAAACGCCCGATCAATAGTTATTACTTCTCATATCAAGCCCGATGGGGATGCCGTCGGTTCCAGTCTGGCTCTGCTGCGGGCTATGAAGGCTCTGGGGAAGAAATGCCGGGTGATCAGTCCTTCTCATGTTCCTTGCGGTTTTCTCTTCATGCAGGAATATGAAGATGAGATTAGCAGATATCAGCCGGAGCGGGATGACAGGATAATTGAAGAAGCGGACCTCTTCGTAATACTGGATTGTGCCGATCTATCCCGATCCGGGGAGGTGGGGACAAAGATGGCGGAATTGGGAACACCGATCCTGGTAATCGACCACCACTCCACTAATGAAGCTTTCGGAACCTGCAACTATATTATTCACAGAGCATCCTCAACCGGAGCACTGGTCATGAATGTGCTGGATGAACTTACCGTCCCCCTTACACTCTCGATCGCCATCCCTCTCTATATCGCCATCGTTACCGATACCGGAGATTTTAACTACCCGAGTACCACCCCAAAGACCCACGAAAAGGCCGCCCGGCTGCTGGAAGCCGGGGTTAAACCTTACGAGATTCATCGAAAAATTGCTCTTGACCGGACCGTAGATTTCATCCGGCTGGCGGGAATGGCTATCTTCAATGTCCAGTTTGCTCACAATCAGGAGATCGCTTTCTCCGTCATCGGTTATGACCTTTACCGGAAGTTCACACCCAGGATCGATGAACTGGTCATGCTCCCACCCTATCTTATATCTATCCGGGGAGTGGAGGTTGGAGTGCTCTTCCTGGAATTCGAACCGGGTCATATTCTGGTCGATCTCCGATCCCAGGGATTGATCAATGTCGCGAAACTGGCCAAGAACCTGGGAGGAGGTGGACATTCCGGCGCCTCAGGTGTTCGTCTCCGGGGAGAGATGTCGGATATTGTTCAACAGATCATCCATTCCTCCGGTGATCGCCTCAACCGGGCTCATCTTAAAGGCGCGAATGAAGCCCGCCGCAACAAAATTCTGGGGAGAACATAACCCTCGCCTTCGGCTCGGGTAAAGTTATGAAGTGCCTAAAGTGCGCTTCCTCCGTCGCTAAAGCCCCGAATCAAGTTCGGGATGCCCCGAAATAATCGGGATGCGAGCACAAGCACTTTGGCGGATGAATAAGTGCCTAAAGTTAAAAGTTGTCGCCTAACCCAACTTGACGGCATTGGGGGGCAGGTGATGTAATGATTGGAAAAGTTGAAACGGCTGAAACGGTTTGTCACGTCCTGATTTAAAGTTGTCACTTTTTCTGATTGCACCACCCCGACCTCGGCCCCTTTTGCAGTCCACGAATTTTACCCCGCGATGACCGAAGGTCATTTTGCGTGGTACACGAATTTCCACGAATTGCTTCCCCCGCCTCGCCCCCTTTTTAGAACTACTAATTTCGCCCCCGATTACAACTTCGGGGCGGGGAAATTACGCGAATTTGAAAACTGTAACGTGACGTTCGATGTTCGGAGTTGGAAGCTGTGCCCGCCGTAGCTTTAGCGAAGGCTGGTTCGACGCCCTGCCCGCCATAGCTTTAGCGAAGGCTGGTTCGAAGTTCAGATTTCACTCTTAAGCCATTCCCTCCTCCTCCCTCCTTCTCCCTTCTAATCCCTACTCTTCCCTACCCACTGCCTACTCCCCACTGCTTACTCTACGTTGGACGTTCAGCTTTTAGTACAGTAAAAGAGATCTCCATCTCTCCCCATTGCTCGCCAGTTCCCAGTTCCCCCGGCGATAAGTAATCAAGTGGCACCCGTTCCTTCCCAGGACTTCACGATCCACGTTCCGGATTATCTGTTTCTTCTTTCCCAGAGCCTTCGACTCCGCCTGGCTCAACTCACGTCCGGAGAGGGGAATTCCATTTTCTGAACAGCTGATAACAATTGTCCCATAGCTAAAATCAGGTCCATTCCAGAGCATCGGATACCGCTGGAAGTAGTCCGGCAGAGAGCGGACCTTAACTACAATATCGAATGCCCGGGGAATCGACTCAAGATGGGATTGAAAATCAAAATGATCCCCTGATTCCAGTTCCCGAAAAAAAGACAGGGGATTAATTCCTTCCAGGTTCCATCCGTTATAGGTTCCGTGTTCATTGTTCAGCTTCCGGGATTTTGCCCAGGCCGCGAACCGACTATTATAGATCAGGCCGACCTCAAAATGGAGATGAGCCCGATACCGTGGGATATTTAATAACCCGCTATGACCCATCACTCCCAATACCGTACCAACCGGTATCTCCTGCCCATTTTTTAATCCCGACGCTATCTTCTCCAGGTGCGCGTAGAGAGTATAGCCTGGTCCCAGCGGATCATCATGAGTAATAACAACATAACGGCCATAAGAGGAGTTCCCGGCGATCTTATTGATATAAGCCACCTTCCCATCCGCGATCGCGTAGATCTGATCAAGTGGACGACTGTACCGATCACGATGGAGAGAAGCGATATCAAGACCCTCGTGAAAAGATGAGAGAAGTCTCCCCCGCTTCTTGGCAGTCCGGACCGATCCATATAGCGCCCCCTCAACCTTCCCGGAAGCAGTCGGCTGATAGACTCCGGGTTCCCTCCAGTTTAGTAATCTCTCCTGCTCGGTGGGATAGACCACACTGTCCCAGATGGATGGTTCCGGAGGCGGGGTTGGAACGGCGACAACCATTTTGGGAGGGAGAATCTCTTCTTTAATATCTTCCCCGGAATTACATCCGGGAAAAATGATAACCAGGAATCCGAACCCTGTAATTATTGATATTATTTTTAACAAACAAACTTTCATCGCGATATATAACCAATCCCCATTCCCTATTCCCCATTCCCCATTCCCCAATATATATGATTTTAATTGAGGAAACTCAATAGAAAGGATAATCTTGGTTCAATAATAAGGATATTTATCACTTTGTGTGGATAAATAATCGTAAGTTTTATTATTTCTTTGTTTCAGTCAGTAATACCAAAAATTTTCAAATCACACGCATCAAAATTGGTGCTGTCAAAGATTTCATGAGAGAATAAACCCGGTAAAGGGGAACTAAATATCCAATATTCAACAAAGAATATCCAATGAACAAAAAAATTCGCGAAGATTCGTGAGATTAGCGGTTCTTAAAAGGGGGCGAGGTAGGGGAAAGAAAAAGTTTTTACAGAAGCACAAAATTTATCAGGAGAGAGAAAATGAGCATAAGCCCCTACGCGGGAAAACCCGCCCCGCCTGAGTTACTTGTCAATGTTCCAAGACTGGTCTCAGCATATTATACCGGCCGACCGGATGTCGAAGACCCGGCCCAGCAGGTTGCCTTCGGTACCTCCGGTCACCGGGGAGCGTCACTGGAGAATAGCTTTAATGAAGCGCATATCCTGGCAATCTCTCAGGCTATCTGTGAGTTCCGTAGAGACCGGGGATTTACCGGACCGCTATATATCGGGATGGATACCCACGCTCTCTCCGAGCCCGCTCTCTCGACAGCGATCGAAGTATTCGCCGGAAACGGCGTGGATATCATGATCCAGCAGGGTCTGGGCTATACCCCGACACCGGTCATATCCCACGCGATTCTCGCCTATAATAAAGGGAGATCAACCGGTCCGGCGGATGGCGTGGTTATCACCCCTTCCCATAACCCGCCCGGCGACGGCGGGATCAAGTACAATCCCCCGACCGGAGGACCGGCTGATGCGGAAACCACCGGAATCATCGAAACCCGGGCCAATCAACTCCTGGCGGACAATCTTAAAGACGTAAGAAGAGCACCCCTATCCAGGGCCATGGGGATGGATACCACCCATCAGTATGATTACATCGGGCCGTATGTATCGGACCTGGGAAACATAATCAATATGGAGGCAATAGCTTCATCCGGACTCTCCATCGGCGCCGACCCCATGGGTGGAGCCGGTGTGGCCTTCTGGGATCCGATCATAGAACAGTATGGACTCAAAATTACGGTGGTTAACCCCAATGTCGATCCCACCTTCTCCTTTATGTCAGTCGATAAGGATGGAAAGATCAGAATGGACTGTTCTTCTGTCTATGCCATGACTTCCCTGATCAAACTCAAGGATGATTTTGATATCGCTTTCGGCAATGATACCGACTACGACCGTCACGGGATCGTCACGCCGACCGCCGGCCTGATGAACCCCAATCACTACCTCTCGGTCGCCATCCGCTACCTCTTCGAAAATCGGCCTGGATGGAACAAGGAGGCCGAGGTGGGAAAGACCCTGGTCTCAAGTTCCATGATCGACCGGGTGGCCGGAATGATCGGACGGAATCTTTGTGAGGTCCCGGTCGGCTTTAAGTGGTTTGTCGATGGACTTCTTTCCGGATCACTCGGCTTCGGGGGCGAGGAGAGCGCCGGAGCTTCCTTTCTCCGGAAAGACGGCACGGTCTGGACCACCGATAAGGACGGGATCATCCTCGACCTGCTCGCCGCAGAGATTACCGCCGTAACCGGGCGTGATCCGGGGGAGCATTATCGGGACCTGGAAGAGAAGTTCGGAAGCCCCATTTATGAACGGGTGGACGCCCCGGCCACGCCGGAACAGAAGAAGGCCCTGAAAAACCTCTCTCCGGAGATGGTCACGGCCGATGAACTGGCAGGAGAGAAGATTACCGCCAAACTCACCCGCGCGCCGGGGAACGACGCCCCCATCGGCGGATTGAAAGTAGTCACGGAGAACGGCTGGTTCGCAGCCCGCCCCTCCGGAACCGAGAACATCTACAAGATCTACGCCGAGAGTTTCAAGGGAGAGGACCATCTCCACGCGATCCAGGCAGAAGCCAGAGTCATTGTCGATGGGGCTTTTAAGGCGGCGGGATTGTGAGATGGGCAGTAGGCAGTGGGGAGTGGGCAATGGTGGGGAATAGGGAATGGTGAGTGTAAAGGATGCGGGGTCGGATCCACAATGACAGTCCCTACTAACGGTCATTGCGAACGACTGAAAAGAGTGAATCAATCTACCGGGCATTAGTGAGATTGCTTCGCTAACGCTCTGAATGACAATCGAGGAACAGCTAACCGCAACCCGTTCCCCATTCCCTATTTTGCCATTCCCTATTCCCCACTCCCCATCCCCCGCACATCCACCACATCCATACCGGCCTTCCGAGCCCCCAGGATGCCCAGGTCGGCATCCTCATAAACACAGCACCGATCCGGTTCGATCCCCAGCCGTCGGGCGGCTTCCAGGAAGATATCGGGCGCGGGCTTGGGGTTAACCACATCTTCGGCAGAGACTATGGTGTCGAACCAGCCCGCCATACCGATCAGCTCCAGTGTCTTCTCGGCCAGTTCCCGGTGGCTTCCGGTAGCTACCGCCATCGGGATCCGACCCCGAAATTCCCGGGCGACTGCCGCCACCGATTCGACCGGCTGGACCGTGTCCAGACAGTCCATAAAAGCCCGGTCTTTCTCTTCCGCCACCGCGGTTACGTCCACCCTTACACCGGCTTCTCCCGCCACGATATCCACCACCTCTTTCGCCGGAACTCCGCCCAGGGAATAAAACCGTTCCAGAGAAAAAGGGATCCCATACCGGCTTAGAACTTCCTTCCAGGTGGTATAATGGGCTGGCATCGTATCAGCCAGGGTCCCGTCACAGTCAAATATCAACGCGTCATATTTCATATAAAAAGAAAGTTTGAAGTGCCTAAAGTTTGAAATGCGCTTCAGCCAGAGGCTGATCCGCCTCTGGCGGAAAAGTGCCTAAAGTTATCGCTTCGCCCGGCAGGGACACAATTGCAGGCTTCGGACGAGGTGATCTGTGGGAACGGTTTTTCGCGGATCAGGCAGAATGACTGACAACCTCGATCAAAAGGCCCGTAAGCAAAAATATTATTTTCTAACCCATCCTTAAATTATTCGGCTCTCAATAATTCTCTCTTTTAATAGTCCTGCCTGTAATGGTCCTGTCTTAAAAATGGGGCGAGGTAGGGGGTAATTGTTCTGGTCCCCCCCGAATCTTATTCGGGGTCAAAAAAATCCCGGGCCCAGACAAAATCACACCCGGCATTCTCCGCGGCCTGCCGATCACTCTCCATATCCCCGACAAATAAGGTCTCTTCCGGATTCACCCCCCAGAAATCCATCAACTGCTCCAGCATCAGCGGCCCCGGCTTCCGGCACGCGCAGCCGTCGCTCTTATTGTGGGGGCAGAAACGGATGGAACCTTCAATCGGACGGAACCCCACCGCCGCTTTTGCCATATCCGCCAGCAGCCGGTACGCCGTAGCCGCGCTGAGATATCCTTTCGAGATACCGGCCTGATTGCTGGCAATGCCGAAGGCGACCCGGCCGAGCCCGGGTGCACCCCATCTGATGCGGAAAAGCTTCTCTTTTACATGGGGGAGAAGTTCCCACTGATCATCTGCATTCGGGCAGACCTGCCCCGGCACCGTACATTTTCGCAATGTCCCGTCCGCGTCGAATATTATCAGGCGGTGCATAGAACTTAGCGCCTTCGCGCTAACTTATGGTAGCCGCACCCTTCAGGGTGCGCAATAAACGCAGGCTAAAGCCTGCGGCTACCTTTGATACGACAGTTATTGAAATTTCGAAGCAGTAAATCAGCTCACGCAGTTTACCCTCGGTTTGCCGAGGTTCGCGAATTTATGTTGGATCGTCCTTTACTTCCGCCGAATATAAATAACGCTGTACTTGTTATCAGTCCCTTCCTGCCGTTTGGATATCGTAAAGAGATCGATCACCCTGGCCAGCGAACTTAACTTGGCGTAACCGTAATTTCTCGAATCGAAGGAAGGATACTGGTTGGATATTTTAGATCCCACCACTGCCAGACGAGCCCAGCCGTCATCATCGGCTACCGCGTCAACCGCGTCGTATAAGATAGAAACCAATTTTTTATCTTCCTTCAAAGCCGCCCCGTCTTTGCGACCGGATGTTCCGGTGGTCTTTCTCGCGGTACTTTTCTTGACCTCTTTTGCCGGCCTCAAAATCTCGGTGAAGATGAACTTGTCGCAGGCGCTCACAAACGAGTCTGGAGTCTTGCGCTCCCCGAAGCCATAAACAATTACTCCCTCCTCCCGAACCCGGGAAGCCAGCCGGGTGAAGTCACTGTCGCTGGAGACGATACAGAAACCATCAAATCTCTTGGTATAGAGCAGATCCATCGCGTCGATGATCAGGGCGCTGTCGGTCGCGTTCTTCCCGACAGTATGTCGGAACTGCTGAATGGGATGGATGGCGAAACTTGCCAGCACCTTCTTCCAGCCGCTCAGGTTGGTTGAGGTCCAGTCCCCATAGATCCTCTTGACCGTGGCCACGCCGTATTTCGAAATCTCGGCCACCAGGGGTTCAATTATGGCCGGGGAAGCGTTATCCGCGTCTATCAGTACCGCCAGCCTTCTTTCCTGTCCGTTTTTTATAAACATATCATTCTCCTTAATTGAAATTATTGATGAATAAATTAGATATCCAGATTTTGCATCTTTACATATAATATAACTAATAACCATATATATCAGTATCTAAAAAATGGAGGCGAGAGATGGATATTTATGAAGCTATTCAGATAAGAAAGAGCGTTCGGGCCTTTTTAGACCGGGATGTTGAAGATACGGTATTGACGCGGATCCTCTCCGCCGCCCGCCTCGCTCCCTCGGCCAAGAATTTCCAGGAGTGGCGGTTTATCGTAGTCCGCGATCCGAATACCCGCCTCCAACTTGCCCGGGCGGCCCGGGGACAGAAATATGTCGGCCAGGCGCCGGTCGTGCTGGCCTGCTGCGCCGAGACCGACGGGCACGTGATGACCTGCGGGCAGCTCTGCTACCCGATCGACCTCGCCATAGCGATTGACCATATTACTCTCTCTGCCGCCGCCGAGGGATTGGGAACTTGCTGGATCGGAGCCTTCTTCGAGGATCAGGTCAAAGAGATTCTGGGAATCCCACCGGAGATTCGGGTGGTGGCACTGCTTCCCCTCGGATACCCGGCCGATCCCTCTCCGGTGGAGAAACGCCGTCTTTCCCTGGATACAATAGTAAAGTTTGACCGGTGGTAGGGAGTGGCTTTGTAGCCGCGGTCGCTGACCGCGGTTTAGGGAGTGGACAGTGGCAGTGACCCTGTAGCCGTGGTCGCGGGGACCGCGGTATAGGGAATGGGCAGTAGGCAGTGGCCCTGTAGCCGCGGTCGCTGACCACGGTATAGAGAGTGGAGAATGGGCAGGAGGCAGTGGTTCCGACTGATTTGTCCGATCCGTCCGATCCGTCTGATCAATTTTTCAAAAAGGGACCGTGAGAGTGACAACTTTAAATCCAGCCATAACACACTCATCCGAATTCCGGTTTTACGCCGAACTGAACGATTTTCTCGACCCCGGTCGCCGGCAGAAGACATTTGCCTACACTTTCAACGGCAGCCCCTCAATCAAGGACACGATCGAGGCTATGGGAATACCCCATACTGCGGTTGATATTATCCTGGTTAACGGCACCTCGATGGATTTTTCTCACCATCTTAGTCCGGGAGACCGGGTTTCCGTCTACCCGGTCTTTGAAAGCTTTGACGTTACCCCGCTCATACGCTTGCGATCCGAACCCCTCCGGGACCCGGCCTTCATCCTCGATGTCCACCTGGGCAAACTGGCCCGGATGCTCCGGATGCTGGGCTTCGATACCCTCTACCGGAACGACTATGATGATCCCGAGATCATCCGGATCGCCCGGCGGGAAGACCGGATCATCCTGACCCGCGACCGGGGAATTCTCAAAAATTCCCTGGTCACGCACGGCTACTGGGTAAGATCGGAAAGAGCGGAGGAACAATCCCGGGAGGTGCTGGAACAGTTCGACCTCTTCCGCCTGGTAATACCTTTCAGCCGATGCATCTCCTGCAACGGATTACTGGAAGACATCTCCAAGGAGAAAATACTGGACCGCCTCCCCCCGAAGACAAAACTGGCCTTCAAGGAATTTCATATCTGCACCGGCTGCGGGAAAATATACTGGCCGGGAAGTCACTATCAAGCGATGAGTGATCTGATCACACGATTGACTGAGGAAACCTAACTGCCCAGGCCTTCATCGTTTTTGACATCTTTTCCTTTCTATTATCTCAGACAATCTTTGGTGTTTTTTGCCTTTCGATTTTTATATCCGTGGGCGAATAAATCCGAATATCCTTTACTTTCTTAAATGCCTTATCCGCGGAAATGATGGCATCACAGTTCAATCTCCGGGCTACAGCCAGAAGAAAAGCGTCATTGGTTAATAGCCCATATTGACTCTGGATATTCAGTACTTCATGAATGTCATAAGAGGTTACCTGCTCAATCCTCAGACCAATTCCTAAAAATTCCCGGATCTGCGTCCCATATCTGAGTAATCTCCGAACCAATTCGGGATGCTCCGATAAATATCTGGCCGGATTGGAGCGTTTAATCCAATTATTATCCCGTGCCTCAATCAGCATCAGGGTGTGCACCAACTCAGAAACCATCGGCATCGGTACCACACCCTTCACTTCCCCTCCCCCGCAGCGGCGAAGTAAATGGACGCATTGGGGAGAGTACTGCTGATTAGCATACACAAGGATATTCGTATCTATCGCGACAACTTCACCATCCTGAATTTTTGTCAGTTTCATAATGCCAGCATATCCTCCTGCAATATCTCGTTGATCTCATCAAGACTGAGTGAGCTTCCATGAGAGCAAAATTTCTCACAGGAGCGAAGAGAATCGTTATAGGCTACATTCTCATGCAGATAGGAGAAGAGGGCCGCTTGGAATAATTCAGATAACGCCCATCCCTCACGTGCGGCAAAGTTTTTTGCTTCGTAAAAAATGTCTTCTTCCAGAACTGTTCCAATCTTTTTTTTCATATTTATCCCCCTTTTAATTGCAATACTGACTATAATATATCACTGTAATAGATAATCGTCAATATCATAATAAGATTTCTTGATGCCTTCTAACTGAGAATCCCCGTTGTTTAGTCCTGATTGAAGGTTGTCACTTTTTGTTGTTGAAACACCCCGACCTCGGCCCGTTTTGCAGTCCACGAATTACACGAATTTTCCACGAATTGCTTCCCCCACCTCGCCCCCTTTTTAGAACTACTAATTTCGCCCCCGATTACAACTTCGGGGCGGAGAAATTACGCGAATTTGAAAACTGGAACGTGACGTTCGATGTTCGGAGTTGGAAGCTGTGCCCGCCGTAGCTTTAGCGAAGGCTGGTTCGACGCCCTGCCCGCCATAGCTTTAGCGAAGGCTGGTTCGAAGTTCAGATTTCACTCTTAAGCCATTCCCTCCTCTTCCCGTCGCCTCCCCCTACCATCCCCCCCCTCCTCCTCCTCCCCCACCGCCACCGGATGAGCCTCCGCTGCTTCCGGAACTCGAGCCCGGCGAGCGGGAGGAGGAAGAGATGGCCCCGGTCAGAGAACCGCTCAGGGATGAGATCATACCGTCCGCCCCAGTAATCCGGGTCAGGCGGCCGCTATACCAGGAGGGATGATATTCCGTCTCTCCCCGGCCAGCCCGGTCTAGAATCCCGGCGAACTGCTCGGCCCACTCCTGCTCCACATCCAAGGCCAGGGCATAAGGTAGATAGCACTCAAAGAGCTCCGGGGTCCGGTCCGGAGGATTGAGGAGATTGAGACGGTCTTTCTCCGCGATACTTAAAAACATCTTAAACCCATCAACCCCATCAAGCAGTCTCCTCCCCGCCCAGGTCGGGGCCTTGAGGAGATGATAAAAGAAACAGTTGACTAATACCGAGAGGAATATGATCACAAGGATCCAGGAGGGAAAATTGCTGAGCAGGCCATATATAACAAAAATTTCGACAGCCAGGAAGACCAGCGCCATAAAACTTAAAATGAGCGGCCCCATCAATAACGCCCGGCTCCAGCCGGAGGAGCCAAAATATTCTCTCCAGCTATCAAGCGCCTGTTTTATGATCATCACCACTCCAAAAGACCATCCGGTAATCCAGAGCGTGAAGACGAGCGCTCCGATATAGCCGGAGATAATGATGCTGAGGATGCAGATGAGAATGGAACCGATCAGCCCGATGATGAAATACCACCGGTTGGTCACGAAGTATTTCTTCTCGTACTTCCGCCGGAGGCCCGCCTTCAATCCCGAGAGCGCGGCCTGAATCTTCCGGTGATTTTTCCGTTTCAATTCTATCTCGTCACCGGAGCCGAAGAGCGAATTAATAACTTTTTTCTTCTCTCCGCTCAATCCGGACCTGCCGTCTCCCAGCAGTGATAGAGAGAAAACTCCTTTTGTCTGACTGATTTTGATCCGGTCTTTGACGGCCAGATCAATAATCGCCACCGCCAGAGTTTGTGCGTCGAACCCCATCCGCTCGATATAACGAAGCGCGGCCGGAGAGAGATCCTTCGGCGGCTGGTAGAGGGGAATAATTGTCCCCGGAGAAGGGTCTTTTCCCACCCTTACCCAGACAATCAGATAATAGACGATCAGAACCATCAGACCACCCACTCCCAGGGCGATCCCCTTATTATCCAGGATATAATCAATCTTCTCCCGGCCCTGATCCGGTTCTTCCAGATAGCCCTTGGGCCAGGCCGCGACCAGAGTCATCCCTTCTTCCGATCCCAACCCCCGGGTAGTCCGATACCGGATGGCGCTGGACCGATCGATCGAAGCGGTAAAGTCTTTCCCCTTCGCCCCGAAGGGACCGGTATATCCATCCATGGTACGAAGCCTCCCGGACGCGCCGGCAGGAAGGGTGACGGTGGCGGAGACCCGTTCGATGGGAAACTCCCAGCCGTTACCGGTCACATTCCAGTAAAGCTCATCAAAGTTCTCGAAGAACCCGATCTGCCGATCGGTGGTATAGGTCAGTCGGTAGGTATGTACTCCGGGTGGGAGGAGACTATCCTTATCACCCATATATATCCGGACGCCGTTCGAGCGGGAGTTGAGGTGAGATGGTTCCGGGTGGCCGTCCCGAAGTACCTCCCGGAGGTCAAACCCGACCCGCCGGCGGAGACCGGCCCGGGTCTTATAGCTGGTGGGAAAGTCGCGGTAGATCCCATGTTTGATCTCTTTCCCTTCGCTCCGCACCCGGATCGTCTCCCGAACAGTCAGGGACGCGTCCGGATGAACGGTAATCCTGCTGTCATAATCGAGGATCCTCTCATCCGCTAATCCGGGAGAAACAATACTCCAGCCAGCGAGTAGCAAGAAGAGCAGGAGGAGATAAGAGCTGATCTGTTTTAGCGATAGCATATCCGTTAGTCCTTTTTCGGAATTTCAATAAGTCAAACCGCCAAAATAGAAAGACATATAATTTCACCGCAGAGACGCAAAGAACGCAGAGAAAAATAAAAATACTACCTTATATATTTGAAAACATTCGGCTAACCGAAGGATTAAATACACCAACGCTGTGGGAGGGTTTTACACCCCCGATTGCCGGGCACACTCGATCAAGGTTGAAAACCTCTCCCACAGAACTTATCCCCAATTTACCGAATGTTTACATATATTTAATTGGGTTATAGCTTTTTCGCACTATCTAAATAAAATAGTTTTTTACCATCATCTATTTTTTCCCTCGATTAATACTTCGGGTAGGGCAAAAAAACAATGATTATATCAAGCGCTGAACCGTCATCACAGGAGAATTATACAGTATATTTGTATTTTTGTAAAATCACCGAGTGTCTTTTTAGATCACTTCTGGGGTCTATGAGCTTTTAGAGATCCAGTTTTACCCATTAAATCAAATTTCTAAAAACAATAATAATACTTGCATTATTTAAGTTTAAGGTGCATTCTAATATACGTTGTAAAATAAGGTAATACTTTAGCCTAATGTGTTACAAATTAAGAACTTTTGGAGGAAAGAGATGATGAAGAATGCATCTTTAATGGTTTCAATAATATCTCTCAGTGTTTTTTTAATTGTGAGTTACACCATTCCGGCCGCTGATTTTAACGGGGATGGGACGAACGATATCGGGATATTCCGTCCCACCTCCGGTCTCTGGGCGATCCGGGGAGTGACGCGGGTTTATTTCGGTTCTTCTGGTGATAATCCGATGCCCGGAGACTATAATGGCTTGAGGCGCGGATGGGGGACTATGCGGCCGGCTCAGCAGCCAGTGGAGCGAACCAGCCTTGGTAAAGCGGACTAGAGCGAATGAGCCTTTCATCCGGGAGCCGAAAAGTTCAAAGATTAT
>Ga0222666_1000470_pt1 | contig 22077 bp, 21 predicted proteins | sample AntAcemetagen655_FD_181710 | JGI IMG/M metagenome (GOLD analysis project Ga0222666, IMG submission 181710) | Saline water microbial communities from Ace Lake, Antarctica - #655 | ecosystem: Environmental > Aquatic > Non-marine Saline and Alkaline > Saline | place: Antarctica: Ace Lake...
TGTCAGTCAGGTTGAGGTTTTATTATTAGTTAATCTTGGAGAGGTGGCAGAGCGGTTGAACGCGGCGGTCTTGAAAACCGTTATGGGCGTAAGCTCATCGGGGGTTCGAATCCCTCCCTCTCCGCCATTGTTGACGCTCAGTCGAACCCTGTTCCTCATGAAGGAGCGGGGTTCGCTGTTTTTGGGGTTCTTTCAGGGGGAAGTTCTGCACGATCTCGCCGTCCGGTTCGTTTATAAACATTTCCATCTTCACATGGTCGTCATAAACCTTGAGTATCTTGATAAGTGCCTTTAAAAGGGCAATTTGGGCGTCTGGAGGGGCTTGATCGAGGTATCTCATGGCAAGTTGAAGGTTTGCGTGGAGGTACTCGTTTGAGTGAGCGGTCATTTCAGCGGCTTTTCTTCGGGCTTGAGCTTTTCCGAGTTTATCTTCAAGGATGGTGATTTCGGTTTCAAGTGTGTCCATCTTCTCTGAATAAGTCCTTCCTTTGGTGATAACCTTTTCTATGGCAAGGTTAATCAATTTATCGGCAGAGTCTTTAACTTTGTCGAGTTTCTTTTTTAACTGACGGATTTCCTTATCGTATCTATCGAGGTGTGCCGAGGATTCTTTTATAGCGTCACCGATGGCATTGACAATAATATTCTGATCTTTGGATGCCCTGCCCAAGAAGTCAATAACTGCCCGATCAAACGATGTCGCTGATATGCGTTTAGTATCGCAACCGAGTTTCTGCCTTGCTCGACTGCACTCGTAATAATAAAACTTATTGCCCATTTTGCCTCGGGCATGGGTTGATACAAAATAACTCCCACATTTTCCGCAGAACAGAATGCCTTTTAAAAGATGGCTGTAATCTAACTGGGTTTTTAGGAAACGATGCCCGGGAAGATTTGCCGATATAATTTTATTTGCTTTGCTCCACAATTTCTCATCCACAACAGCTTCGTGGTTGCCTTTGTTTATCTCTCCTGAGTATGAGATCATTCCTTTATAAAATGGATTCTTTATTATTTTAGCGATAGTCTGCTTACGCCAGAGGTTGCCCTTTGCTGTGGAGACTTCTCTTTTTATGAGTTCGTTGCCGATTGTTGAGAGGGACTGATTATCAGCCGCCATTTCAAAAATCATCTTAAAGTGCGGGGCAAGATTTTTATCGAGTTCAATTTTGTGAGGTTGTCTGCCGTTTGAGAGCCTTTCGCCGTCCTTAACTTGAATGTATCCATAGGGCGGTTTTCCCGCTACCCATTTACCCTGTCTTGCTCGTGCGATAGCTGAAGCTTTCACACGCTCACCGGTCAGTTCACGCTCAAAGGCTGATAATAAGCCGATTATACCGATTACAACTCTGCCGATAGCCGTTGTGCTATCAAGATTTTCTCTTACGGATAAAAAAGCTATATCTTCAGCATTGAAAGTGTCAATCATTCCGTAAAGGTCACGAGGGTTTCTGGTTAACCTATCAAGCCTAAAAAATACAATACCGTCAAACGACTTCTTGGATTGAATGTCTTTCAGGATCGACTGGATGCCGGGACGGTTTAAGTCTTTGCCTGAATAACCGTCATCGTTAATAATTCCCTTATCCCCAAAATTAGCCAACTCGTAGCCGAATGCTTCGAGCATATTCCGGCAGTGATGTGCCTGTGCGTCAAGCGTGGTGAAATCGCCTTTTGCCTGATCGTCAGTTGAACAGCGTGTGTAAATAACGAACTTTTTTCTTTTCTTCTCTACACTCATTTTCAAAACCTCCTTATACAACACCCCTATAACACTCCTCGGGACAAGTCAAGCTAATACCCCCTACCTATGTATATTCCGCATAAATGCCGAAAGTGTCGGGATTTTCTTTAAAAAAATACTTCCCTTACTACGTATATACAGTTTTTTTCGTGAAAGTGTCGCACTCTCAATATGTATATACGACTTTTTTTCCTGATTTGTTGCAGGAAAAATAAAAAAAGTTCCGACACTTTTCGAGATTGCGGGGAATGTACGCTATGAGACGATTTTTGGTGAGACACTTTGGCAAAAAAAGTTGGTATGTACTGGGTGGAAGCAAAAAATTTAATTTACCCTGCAACATTTTCAGGAAATTCTACGTATGTATGTACTAAGGGGAATAGATTTCGAAAAAATCTTTATAAAGGCTGAGACACTTTGGGAATTTTCCCGTATACACCCTATAGGGATGGCTTGAATATGAAAAATTTTAAAAACGCCTGCAACATTTTGAAGAATTTTTACGTATATACGCTTTAAGAGGGGACATTTTTGGAAAAGTCGTCGTATATACCCTTTGAGGAAGTAAATCCCGACAGTTCTTAAGGTGACGTCGTATAGATGCAATAAGGGTGCAGCAAATTGAGCAAAAAAGTTGTATATACCTAGTGCAGGCAAAGAAAAGGAAAGAATTATGGAAGAAAATTATTTTGAAGCGGGAAATATTTATTTAGCCACGTACCTCGTATCACAGGGGTGCGATATGAAAGGCTTATCGGGATCCGGCAGGCAGAAACGCATACTGTTCGATAATGCCGAGAAAACACGAAAGCTGGCGGAGCAGTTTTTCAGTAATTCCAAAGAGGAGCAATTATTTCAATGTTACAGGAAAGTTAAAGACTTTATATTTCAGAACGGAGCATAAAAATGAAGAAAGAGAGAAGAAAAGAGAAGAACAGGGAGAATATTCCTCAGGGTCTCAAAGACCTGCCTGTCTGGGTAGGGTTCAAATTCACACCGCAAAAAGGCAAGAAAGATAAAAAGATACCTGTCAATGTGGCGACCGGTAAAAACGCCCGGTGCAACGATCCCAAAACATGGCAATCCTTTGACGAAGTTATTAAGCAATCAGATAACCTTGACGCTATTGGCTTTGCTATTACTCCGCCTTATGTCGGTGTTGATATTGATGGATGCGTTAAGGACGGTGTTATCTCGCCTTTTGCACAAAAAATAATATCCGAGCTTGATAGTTATACCGAATACTCGCCAAGTAGAACAGGCGTTCATATTATCTGTAAAGGTATGCTTCCCAAAGACCGCAAGTTTAGCTCGTTTAATGTTGAGATGTATTCGGGTAACAGATTCTTTACTGTCACTGGTGACATTGTTGCTGGTTGCGGTTCTGAAATTAATGAACGATCAGGAAAACTCAAGAGCTTGTATGAGTATCTTGAAAAGCTGGATTCAGGTGCAAAGCAAACAAAATCCCTGCTTAACCGTATCAAGAAAAGTAAAGACGCTGATGGTTTCTTTAAGCTGTACGAAGGCAACTGGCAATCCGATTACCCTTCGCAGTCAGAAGCTGATCTTGCTTTATGTAATAAACTCGCTTTTTGGACAGGTAAAGATGCATCTCTTATGGATGAGATTTTTAGAGCGTCCGGTTTCATGCGTCCGAAATGGGATGAGAAGCATTTCAGTGATGGCAAGACTTATGGAGCGTCGGTAATTGAGAAAGCGATTCAAGATACACAGAACGAGTTCGTTGATTCCAAAACGCCTAAACAAAAGAAGCTTACCCAAGGCGAGATAATTACCCGAGACTGTGAGGGAATAATCACGGAATATTTTTCTGATCAGCAAGGTAATCCTTACGTTGTCCTTCCTTTTGATAAACATTTTGAAGTATGCCAGGCGAGTAGTTCACGGTTCAGGAACTGTTTTGCTATGCGATACCGCAGAGATTTTGGTCATCCTCCGGGCAATGAAGCGTTAAAACAGGCACGCATTCAGGTTGAGGCACAGTGTGAAGGCGGTCGGCAGATTGAGCTTTATAACCGTGTGGGTTGGTATAACGGAGCGATTTATTATGACCTTACAACTAAAGACTGGCGTGGCGTTGTCATTACAAAAGACGGTTGGGAGATTGTTTTTCTTCCTCCAATATTTAAACGTTACCCTCACCAATCCGAACAGGTTATTCCTGTTAAAGGTTTTGATCCGAAAAAACTTTTAGACTTCTGCAATATAAACAAAGACGACGCTTGTCTTTTAATGACAGTTGTTGCTACGTTTTTCATTCCTGATATTCCGCATGTTATCCCTGTGCAGATTGGAGAGCAAGGCACAGGCAAGTCCAACAATTCAAGATTGATTAAAAGTTTATGTGATCCATCGAAGGTAATGTCAATTTCAGCACCTAAGGATTTAGAGCAGGCACAGATGATCGCTGATAAACATTGGGTAAATAATTTCGATAACCTCTCTCGTGTATCTGAATGGTTCAGTGATTTTTTATGCCGAGCTGTAACCGGTGAAGGCGATATGAAGCGGTCGCTCTACACTAATGACGAGGAATTTATCAGAACATACCGCAGGTGTTTTGTTTTAAACGGTATAGGTAGTTCTGTGTGTCGTCCTGATCTTTTAGACCGCTCAATCATATTTGATATACCTATTTTAAAAGAAACAAGACCCGAGAAACAAATCGCTGATGAATGGCGGGCTTTTCTGCCGGGGATCCTCGGCGGGTTCTTTACCTCTCTTTCAAAGGCGATGGCTGTAGTTGACAGCGTATCCGGGCATGAACGGTTCAGGATGTCTGATTTTGCTAAATGGGGAGCCGGGATATCGGGTTATTTAGGTTTTTCTCAGGATGAGTTTTATAAGCAGTATCAGGAGTCCGTTGACCATAAATGGGAAGATACCGCAGAAGAAAGCACGCTTGCTCAAAGGCTTACTTACCTTGTGGAATCAAACGGCGGTGAATGGTCTGGATCTGCGACTACACTTCTTGCGAGCGTTCAACCTGAGACTGGATTTGACAAAACAATTCCCGCTAACGCTAAGGCTTTGGGTTCTGAGCTTATGCGTATCGCTCCTGTAATGAGAAGCGTGGGAATCGACATTTTGCGGAGTAATAAACGTGAAGCTGGAACCGGTAGGAAGCTCTTTATTTTACGCAAAATTAAGGGCAATTCGCTCTTTGAAAATGGTGTGACCGAAGGTGTGACCGTCTGTGACCGTAGGGGTGATTTTTGTGACCGTGAAGACCCGAGACCGTACTGAAAAGTGTGAACGTTGTGACCGTGGAAGGTCTACGGTCACACCTACGCTCAGGGGTTAACTCCTTAATCTACAAGGAGTTGTGTAGTTTGTGAACGTTGTGAACGTAAATCCCTCTCTGTTCTAAAAAAAAGAAAAATAAAGGGGAAAGGTCACAATGGTCACATAAAAGAGATGTAAAAGAGGTATTTAGAAAGTAGTGGAATCAATGTTCACAACGCTCACGATCATCAGAAAAGGGGGTGAAAAAACGATGTAATCGTGGATAAAAAAACAGGTGAATTTTTTAGTGTGGATAAACAAAAAACAGGAGGAATAAAAAATGAAACAAGCTCATTTACTGAACACAATAAGCGGGATGATAAGCCGGTATGTACCGGGTTCAACGGAAGAAAAACAACTAGTGCATTTAATTGACGCCAATCTTTATATGATGAGGCACAACTGTTCTCTCACAGAAGCCTTGCAGGCGACTGCTAAGAAGAATGACGCCGTAGTGAGCGAAGGTGATATCCGTCTTGATCACTTAAAGAAGGCGTATGAGTATCGTGAGAAGTTTGAATGCACGTTGACGGACGCTTTAAGCAAGACCGCACCAGCAAAAGAAGTTGATTCAGGTAGTGCTGTAATCGCAGAACAACTCGATCACGTCTGGCGTGCCAGAAAATATCAGAACGAAACGGATTGTCCGTTTGAAGAAGCATTATCAATAACCGCCCCCAAGAAAAGGAGATAAGACAATGAAACTTAATTTTCTAAATGTGTTAAAAGGCAAAAGCACGCCTGATGAAATAGCCGAGCAGATCGTTGCTCTTGAGGAGAAACAAAAAATCTGCGAAAAAGAAAAACAGGAAGCTAAGGAACGAGCAAAAGAAATCAGAAGCAGGATTATGTGCGGTGAGAAGGTTAATCCGAACGCTGTTAAGGAAGCGGATTCCGCACTCGAGGAATGCAATATCAACCTTGATGTTGTTTCTGAAAGCCTTGAAAAGCTTAAAGAAAAACTTGAGGAAGCTTTTATCGCATTAAAAGATGAAACGGCTCAAAAAGTTATAGAAATCAGAAAACGCCTTAACCGTGACCGTGATAAGGTGAAGCTCGATCTCTGGAAAGCTAAAGGAAAACTTTTCGGGTTAGCTTTTGCACTGCATGGACATCCTGCGGTTACAAAGCGTGATCTGGAATCATATCCGGCATTTAGCCCGAGTGTCGGCACTGAGGAATATGACATCTTTCATGCTGAAAAAGACAGGGTTATTGCAGGACTTACCCGCCCTACTGTTGCTGATGTTGAGGAAGATATTTCCGATAAGAGTCACTGGATTAAAGACTTCGACGTGGATGACGAGGTTAAAGATATTATGAGAAAGTATCGATCTCAGCCTGTGGAAGAAAAGGAAAAGGTTATTGAGTAGAACAAATACTGCGGAGAAACTTAATGTGGTGTTCTTGTTAATTCCCCACCGCAAAGGGTTTATCAGGTAGATGCGACTGATAGAGGGCGACAACCTTCTCGCCCTTCTCCGCACGCATTTTTAAAAGGATGTGAATAATGGGATGGTACAGATATAAACGTAAGAAGAAAAAATGGAAGCCGGGCTTCTGGACGATCGTGATCATAAAATCCCCTGATGGGCATGAGGTTAAGCTTAAGCTGAACGTAACTCCGAGTGCCATAAAAGAATGGGTCCTTACGGTGGGGGCTTGCCGAGGGTCGGGCGAAGCGCATTCTCTCAGTGACCTTAAAATAAAAAATCGATGTCGTGGTCGTATGGCAAAATCGTAAAATAGCTAAAATAAGCGTAATATGCTGTAATGATTAGAGTTATGACGATTTTAAAGATGTCACCAGACTCGAAAATAGCCCCAAAACCGGACATTGGTCATGTCGTGTTGTCGTATTCTGGGGATTACAAGATATGTGATCAAAGTTTACTGGGAGCCCATTATCGGCACAAGAAATATAGCCAAAGTGATAATATGAAAATAGCTTATTATCATTTAGTGGCACAAGTGGCAATAAGGTGTTTTCCTATTACCATTTTGATAAAACTGCTCTATTTGCTGATACAAACAACAATAAAAATTTTCTTATTGACATATATGCTTACAAATGATAACATATGGGCATGTTTTAGCAGTCAATATTTAGGAATTAATACGCCGAGGTGAAATATGTTTAAAGCAGGTACTTACAAGCAACAATATGAATATAAAAGTTTTTTACCTTCATTAGTCAATGTTGATTATCAGTGGGAGGATAGGAAAATTGTTGTCTTATTAGAAGATGCTATGCGTTATCTTGGGGAACTTAATGCGTATTCAACGCTAGTTCCGGATGTTGATTTTTTTATTAAAATGCATGTGGCAAAAGAAGCTACAACGTCCAGCCGCATTGAAGGGACAAGAACAAATATTGATGAAGTTGTTTTGCCAGAGAACGAGATCAGTCCTGAAAAACGTGATGACTGGGCAGAGGTTCAAAATTATATCAAGGCAATGAATTTTGCTATCGATGAGCTTGATAAGTTGCCTTTATCTATGAGGCTACTCAAAGAGACACATAAGAGGTTGCTCTCAGGCGTAAGAGGTCATCATAAACTTCCGGGAGAAGTCAGAAGAAGTCAAAATTGGATCGGAGGATCCAGTTTAAAAGATGCTTTTTTTGTTCCCCCACATCATGAAGATTTACCGGATTTATTAACAGACCTTGAAAAATTTTGGCACAATAAAGAGATTAATCTTCCTCATTTAATTCGACTCGCCGTTAGTCATTATCAATTTGAAACTATTCACCCTTTTCTCGATGGTAATGGAAGAACAGGAAGATTGCTGATAACTTTACAATTAGTTGATATGGCGATATTAAATAAGCCGTGTCTGTACCTTTCGGACTTTTTTGAAAGAAACAAGGGATCGTATTACGATTCTTTAAGTGTTGTAAGGGCTTCTAATGATCTTGATCAATGGATAAAGTTTTTCCTTTCGGGCGTTATTGACACGGCGAAGAACGGAAAAGAAACGTTAGAAGCAATTGTTAGGCTCAGAAAGCAATATGATGACAAGATCATAACTATGGGAAGAAAAGCAAAGCCGGCTCAAAAATTATTACTATTCCTTTTCTCTCATCCAATTGTTTCGATTGGTCAGGTTTCAGAGCATTTAGGCGTAGGATTTGCCGCAGGCGGAAGACTAATAGCGGATTTTCAAAGAGTCGGATTTTTAAAAGAAGTGACAGGATTTTCAAGGAACAGGTTGTTTGCTCTGTCAGAGTATTTGTCGCTGTTTAAATAAGTATAAGTTTGCTTATTCAATACAGTTAAAAGATTCACACAAAAGTCACAAAACTGTAACGCGAATTTCATGTATGTTTTCTAAACTATAATCAATTGAGCGAGGTATTGTGGGTTATGGGGCTATAACCAATTAAGGAGAAATAAAAGTGGCAGGACAGAAAATTCTTGTAGTTGAGGATGATAAACATATTTCCAAGCTTGTTAAGTATAATTTGGAAAAAGCAGGCTTTGATTGCACTGTTACTGTAACTGCCGAAGATGCTTTGGAAGCATTGGATCGAGAGTCAATTGATTTGATAATATTAGATATCATGCTGCCTAAAATGGATGGCTTTGAAACATGCAGGCATATAAAGCAGGATAAGAAGTTATCAGGTATTCCCATTATAATGCTTACCGCAAAAGGTGAAGAAGTCGATAAGGTGGTTGGCTTTGAATTGGGGGCAGATGACTATGTTGTAAAACCTTTTAGTCCCAGAGAACTCATCCTTCGCGTAAAAGCGATCTTAAAGCGTGGGAAGCCAAAGGAAGAAGGAAAAGACATCTTAAGTGTTGATAAAATAACAATAGATATTCCACGGCATAAAGTTACTGTTGATAAGAAGGAGGTAAACCTGACTCAGCTTGAATTTAAGCTGTTGGTTACCCTTATTAAAAGACGAGGCAGGGTTCAGTCAAGAGATAGTTTATTGGAAGATGTTTGGGATATCGCTTCAGATGTTACCACACGTACCATAGACACACATATAAAACGCCTAAGAGAAAAATTGGGTAAAGCCGGGAAGTTAATTGAAACAGTGAGAGGTATTGGATACAGATTCAATGAGGGAGAATAATTTTGAGAATAAGCATTCAACATAAAATCACACTTATCTTTGTAATAATTAGTGCGGTTATTCTCTGTAGTGTATTTTTTTACCTGACCAATAATCTAACAGATTATGCTTATAACAGGATAAAAACAAATGTCACTAAACAGATTGCTTTATGTAAGTCATATCTAACTGATGTAGCTTTCAATGATATTAATTCCTACACCTTAGATAACCTTGCTGACAAAATAGGCCGTGACTTAGATCTAAGAGTTACGCTTATTGGTCTTGATGGTACTGTTTATGGTGATTCAGAGCTTGAAGGAGAAAATTTACGAAAAGTTGAAAACCATCTCTACAGGCCTGAAGTTCAACAAGCACTTAAATCAGGTTCTGGTGAAAGTAGGAGATTCAGTACTACTATCAAAGAGGACTTTCTTTACATAGCTTCAGTATTTAATAAGAAGGATGCCCGAGGTATTGTTCGTTTATCTATTCCGCTATCTGAAATAGATCAGTTATTAAATCGTTTAAGAGATATGTTTGGTGTTGCACTTTTAGCAGCTTTTATTTTTGCAATATTAGTTAGTTACTTAGCTTCTTACTTTATTTCCAGGCCTCTTAAAGAGATATCATTGGCTTCACAGGATATTGCTCGTGGTAATTACTCTAAAAAAATATCTCTTCAATCAAATGACGAAATAGGAGATTTGGTCTCTGCCTTTAACTATATGTCAGAACAGATAAAAGCGCGTATTGAAGAAGTCAGCGAAAACAAATCCCGATTGGAAGCCGTTTTCTTAAGCATGTTTGAAGGAGTAATGGTAGTTGATACTAGTGGTTCGATTTTGCTAATGAATGAAGCATTGAAGAATTTTCTGCGAATAGAGGAAGATCCATTAGATAAAAGACCTATTGAAGTAATACGCAATTTGCAGATACAAGAAATTGTTGATAACACATTGGACTCAAATAGCGGGCTTATATCGCGAGAGGTATCAACTTTTTTTCCTGAAGAAAAGGTTTTATTAGTACACGCAACTCCTATTAAAAAATATGCAAACATTGAAGGAGCAGTTTTAGTCTTCCATGATGTAACAAACTTGCGAAAGCTTGAAAAAATACGTCAGGAATTTGTGGCTAATGTGTCCCACGAGCTTAGAACTCCTATTTCCAGCATAAAAGGGTACGCTGAGACCTTGTTGGATGGAGCTTTAAAGGATAAAGAAAATGCCATTGATTTCTTAAAGATTATTCTTTCTGATTCCAATCGTCTTGCAAGTTTAATTGATGATCTTCTCAATCTCTCCAAAATAGAATCAGGCAAGCTCGCTATGAAAAAAAAATCTTATAAATTATCGCCGCTCGTAGAAAAAGTTGTGGCAAGTTTAAGGGGCCAAATAGAGAAAAAGTCAATCGTCCTCAAGATTAACATTCCTCAAAATATAAAAAATATACTTGCTGATGAAACAAGAATAAAACAGGTTTTTCTTAATCTTATTGATAATGCGATAAAGTACAATAATTCAAATGGAGAAATCGCCATATCAGCATGCGAAATAAATAATCTTATTAAGGTGGACATTACTGATACTGGCATAGGAATCCCGCAAAAAGATTTGCCAAGACTTTTTGAACGTTTTTATCGTGTAGATAAAGCTCGTTCCCGCGAATTAGGGGGCACTGGCTTAGGTCTTTCAATTGTTAAACATATTATTCAAGCCCATAATGGCGAAGTATCTGTCCAAAGCGTAGAAGGGCAAGGATCCACATTCAGCTTTACCATCCCTAAGGCGTAAAACGCCTTCAAATTCTTTTCATACTCCCACACAAGAAGTCACAAACATTTTACACTCCCTTAATTTTTCTGTCACATCCATACTGTAAATTAAACATGAAAGGATGCAGAAAATTATGGATGTGATGACAATTCTTATAAGCTTATTCGTCGTGAGTTTTCTTGCGGGATACTATCACTTTTGCAATTGCACGAAATTATCCGATGAGATTTTATCAAGTATAAAAAAAGGAGGTGGGAAAGAAAATGAAAACAGCCATAGATATAAAGGCAAAAAAAATCTTGATCGTTGAAGATGACAAGGACATCAACAATCTTATTGACTACAATCTTTCGAAAAGCGGATATAAGACAGAATGCGTTTTTGATGGAGTTTCCGCACAAGAAAAACTTGTCACAGAATTTTTTGATGTTGTGATCTTGGACGTTATGCTTCCTGGTCTTAACGGGTTCAAAATCTGCGAATTTATTAAACAGAATCCGGAAATATCTCAAACATTTGTTCTTATGGTAACCGCTAGAGCTCAACCTTTAGACAAGATTTATGGTGATACCTTGGGAGCTGATTATTATATGACCAAACCTTTTAGTGTTAAAGAGCTGATAAAGGTTATTGATGAATCATATTATCAGAAAAAGGAACTCAAACAATCTATTTAAATTCACAAACATTTCACTTTTATGTAATTTTTTCTTCACATGAATAATGTATTCTTTTCTTAGGTTACAGAAATAGATCAAAAAAACGAAAGGAGGCAAGTAATGTTTGAAGTGAAGAAGTTGTCGAGGTTATATCAAGATTACCTGGCCAGTTTCTTGCGTTCACAGCTTACGACATTGCAAAATGTTTTAAGCAGCGTGGAGAACTCTGAAAGGTATGATGATGTTTATCTTGAAGAATCAATGAGGCGTATTGAGCACAACATACATCGTTTTAGAAAAGTATGCAGTAATTAAAAGGAGGTTAAAAAATGAGGAAGGTACTATTTTTAACAGTAGTGGGAATCATCCTGACTTTGGCTATCAGCGCGAAGTCTTTTGCCGGTGAGGTAGATATTCTCGTAGATAAATTAGTTGAAAAAGGAATTCTTACACCGGTTGAAGCACAAATTGTTTTAGATGAAACAAAGCACGAGGTTGCCAAAGAAGTTGCACAAGGCAAGTCTTATGCATTGCCAAAGTGGGCTCAAACCATTAAATTCAAAGGAGACTTAAGGACCCGCTATCAAGGGGAGAAACAAAAAGGCAGCGAAGAACGACACAGGGGGAGAATTAGGTTTAGATTAGGCTCTGAGATGAAAGTAACAGACAGTGTTAAAGTCGCGGCTGGTTTGGCAACAGGGGGGACAGATCCTCGCTCAACAAATGAGACTTTGGATAATACCTTTGAAACCCCTGATATAAGGCTAGACTATGCCTATGCACAATATGCACCTGTATCATGGTTAACTCTCATGGGTGGAAAAATCAAGGGGACACCATTCTGGACACCCTCCGATCTTCTATGGGATTCTGATATTAATCCCGATGGAGCTGCCATAAACTTACATCACGGATTATCTTCAAATATAGATGGGTTTTTCAATGCAGGATTTTTCATCTTGGATGAGGCAAGCAGTGATACTTCCGATCCTTTTATGTATGTGTTGCAACCGGGTGTCGATGTTAAGTTTAATGATGACATTAATCTAAAGACAGCCATTGCTTATTATGGTTTTGACAATATAAAAGGAAGCACCCTTGACCATTCAAGCGGTACAAATTCTTTATCCGGAGGTGGCTTGAAGTACAATTATGATTCTTTCGGTGTAAGTACTGAATTGGGATTTAAGAATCCTTTAGGTATTGAAGCTTTGCCTTATTTTGCTCTTATAGGCGAGTATATAAACAACCTTGATCCTTCTAGCGATAATGATGGATTTTTAGTTGGATGTGCATTTGGAGATAAGAAAGTAGGCAAGAAAGGACAATGGCAGGCGAAGTATCTTTATAGACGTTTAGAAAGAGATGCTTTTCCGGATACTTTCCCAGACTCAGATTTCTATGGTGGTGAAACTAATTCAAAAGGTCATGAGGCGATATTCCAATATGGTTTGTTTGATAATGTGATACTTGGTCTTGACTACTATTATTCTGAGCCGATTAAGGGAGCAACTAGGAATCAAGAGTATCTTTTCCAAACAGATATAGTGTTTAAATTTTAACTTTGTCTATGGTGTGTGGAAATTTGCAAAGAATTCCCTTGTTTGTCACACAATCGTCATAATTGAATAGTACTATAATAAAAAAAGGAGAAAATGTCATGAAGAAATATATTAGAAACTTAGCATTGCTAGTTGGAGTAATAAGTTGTTTAACAAGTAATGTATTCGCTCAAGAAATGCTTCAGATAAAAGGGTCGGATACCTTAATAAACTTGGTACAGAGATTAGCCGAGGAGTATATGGAGAAGAATCCTGAAAAGTATATTGCAGTGACCGGTGGCGGTTCAGGCACAGGCATCGCCGCTTTAATCAACAAGAAATGTGATATTGCAAATGCTTCACGACTAATGAAAACAGAGGAAATCGAACAAGCAACAAATAATGGCATTAAAGTTAATCGCGTTGTAGTTGCCATTGATGGATTAAGTGTAATTACGAATGGTAATAATTCAATCACTCAATTAACAGTAGATGAAATTGGTAAAATATTCAGAGGAGAAATTACTAATTGGAGTGAAGTTGGTGGAGCAAATATGTCAATAACTCTTTATGGTCGTCAATCAAATTCGGGAACGTTTGTGTTTTTTCGTGATGACATCTTAAAAGGTGATTATTCGCAAAAAATGAACAGAATGAATGGGAATGCACAGATCGTTGAGGCAATAAAACAAGATCGATCGGGAATAGGATATGTTGGCGTTGGCTATGTGAAAGAGGCTACTGGTCTAAATGTTTTGAAAGTTGCTACTAGTCCTGACGGAATATATACAAGTCCACTTAACTCTGCTGATGTAAAAAGTGGAAAATATCCGATAGCGCGTCCTTTAAATCAGTATATTAATGGAACACCCACAGGAGCTGTAAAGGATTTTCTAACATTTGAACTAAGCTTTGAAGGTCAAGAAAAAGTTGAAGAACAAGGATTTTTTGCAATAGGAAAAGAATATGAAGACCTTAATAAACAATCTGGGCTATAAATAAATGCAAATTTCAATGGTCAATCGAAAAAGAAATTCATGGATAAGCAATTCCGTTAAGGAAAAGCTTATCCATGGCTTTTTCTTTATTAATGGGATTATTTCAGTTTTTGTTCTTATAGGGATATTTGCTCTATTAGTATTTACATCTTTTCCTGCGTTTAGCGAAATTAACATGAAAGAATTTTTATTTGGATTAGAATGGAATCCCACGTCATATGTTAAAGAAGTGTATGGGATTGTTCCTATGTTAGTCAGCACATTAATGGTTACCTTGGGCGCATTAATCATGGCGATTCCCTTAGGCGTTGGCACTGCGGCTTATTTATCCGATGTAGCCAGACCAAGCACTAGAGAAATAGCTAAACCAATAATAGAGATTCTGGCAGGTATTCCATCAGTAGTTATTGGATTTTTGGGAATAGTTCTTGTCGGACCAATTATTGCTAAAATATTCGGAACACATAATGGTTTAAATGCCTTAAACGGTTCGATACTATTGGCAGTTATGGCGCTGCCGACAATTATAAGTATTTCTGAAGATGCATTAAATAATGTCCCGAATTCATACAATCAAGCTTCGTTAGCTCTTGGAGCGACTAAGTGGCAGACGGTTATAAAAGTTAAAATCCCTGCAGCCCTTTCAGGTATTATAGCTGCTTGCATGTTAGGTATGGGGCGAGCGATTGGGGAGACTATGACGGTGCTTATGGCAACAGGATGCGCACCGGCAATGCCTGAGAGCATTTTAGGTCCTGTACGCACATTAACCTCATCTATTGCTATTGAATTAGGTGAAGTAGCCTACAATACAACGCATTATTACGCATTATTTGCTTTAGGATTAGTGCTCTTTATCATTACCTTTCTAGTAAATATGACTTCGGACATTATATTGCATAAGTATGAGAAGGTAAATCGATGAAAAACCGTAAAGCAGAAGAATTTATTGGATTTATAATTTTAAGAATATGTATCGGGTTTGTTCTTTTAGCTTTATTGATAATACTTTTTGATATCGTTAAAAAGGGCTTAGGAGTTATAAGTTGGGAATTTTTAACTGCAATGCCTAGAAATGGAATGACTGAAGGAGGCATTTTCCCGGCTATTGTCGGCACGTTCTTTGTAACAGTAATTACTGCGATTTTATCAATACCTTTGGGAATGGGATGCGCCATCTACTTAAATGAATATGCTAGAAAAGGGAAAATAACACGACTTATTCGAATGTCGATTCGCAATTTGTCCGGCGTCCCTTCTATTGTCTATGGATTGTTTGGAGTTGTCCTTTTTGTACAGCTGATGAGGCTTGATACATCAATCTTATCAGCCGGGTTAACACTAGGATTAATGACTTTACCTTGGACAATTACGGCTAGTGAGGAGGCGTTAAAAAATGTTCCCCAATCTTATCGAGATGGTGCATTGGCAGTAGGGGCAACAAAATGGCAGGCAATACGGACAAATGTTTTACCGTATGCAATTCCGGGTATGTTAACAGGAACCATATTAGGACTATCTCGTGCGGCAGGGGAAACCGCACCTATTTTATTTACCGGAGCAGCATTTTATATACCGTTTTTGCCAAAATCTTTGTCGGATCAATTTATGGCATTGCCCTATCATCTCTATATAATGGCGACGCAACATCATGCGATTGAAAAAGTACGTCCAATAGCTTATGGAACAGCTTTAGTTTTAATTGTTTTAATATTTTGCATGAATTTTTTTGCAATACTTGCGCGTTATAAGTTAAGAAAGGTTAAGGTGGAATGAACATAATGATAGATAATAAAATAGAGACTGTTGAGCATAATCAAAATGGTTCTATGAACTATATTAAAGACAATAATTTTAAAATTTCTGTGGAGAAATTCAGTTTTTATTATGAAAGCGCACAGGCTTTAAAGAATATTGATCTCAAAATCAAGAAAAATACAGTGGTAGGTATTATTGGTCCGTCTGGATGTGGAAAATCAACATTCTTAAGATGTTTCAATCGGATGAATGATACTATACCCGGTATTCGTTATGAGGGAGAAATTCATATTGACGGGAATAATATATTTGATAGAAATTTAGATGTTGTTGATCTTAGGCGAAATGTTGGGATGGTGTTTCAAAAATCCAATCCATTCCCTAAATCCATTTTTGAGAATGTCGCGTATGGATTAAAAATAAATGGGATTAGGGATAAAAGTTACATTGCTACTAAAGTAGAAAAGAGCTTGCATAATGCAGCTCTTTGGGAAGAAGTAAAAGATAGGCTACATCAAAGTGCTTTCTCTCTCTCAGGGGGGCAGCAACAGCGCTTATGTATTGCTCGTGCGTTAGCGGTTGAACCAGAAGTATTGCTACTAGATGAACCGGCCTCAGCGTTAGATCCAATTGCCACTGCAAAAGTTGAAGAATTAATCCAAGAATTAAAGAAAAAATATACAATAATTATCGTTACACATAATATGCAACAAGCAGCTCGGATTTCAGATTATACAGCTTTCTTTATGCTAGGAGAGTTGATTGAATATGATATTACAAATAAGATCTTTACAAAACCTTCTGAAAAAATTACTGAGGATTACATAACTGGAAGATTTGGATAAAAAAAGGAGTTTTTATGAAAAGGCATTTCGATGAAGAATTAAAAAAACTAAATACAGATATTCTTAAAATGGCAACCCTTGCTGAAGAAGCAATCTTTAAGTCTATCGAAGCGTTAAAGAATAAAGATAAAGAATTGGCGCATTCCGTGATTCACGAAGACAGGAAAGTCGATGAACTAGAATTGACCGTTGAAGAAAATGCCATTGATCTTCTAGCTTTGAAGCAGCCACTGGCACGCGATTTGAGGTTTATAACTACCGGCATGAAAATTAACGCTGAGTTGGAAAGAATAGCGGATCTTGCTGTGAATATAGCACAACGAGTACTTGAAATTGTAGATAAACCTATGCTCAAACCTCTTATTGATATCCCTAAATTAACCGATGTAGCGAGAAAAATGGTTAAAGATGTTATCGATGCTTTTGTTAATAGTGACGAAAACTTGGCAAAGAAAGTAATATTTTTTGATTCAGAAGCAGATAATTTAAGGGATTTAATTCAAGAAGAACTCATCAATGATTATATGAGCAAAGATGCGTCTACTGCCACTCGTGCAGTGGCGCTTCTTCTAATCGCTCGTCATTTAGAGAGAATTTGCGATCATGCGACAAATATTGCCGAAGATGTTATATATATGGTTCAGGCTAAAGTTACACGACACCATCCCGAACGACTAAGTAATAATCCATAATAAGTACACAGAGGGGAAATCATAAACTGTGATTTTAATAAATTAGATGTATTAAAACCGCAGCTTTTTTGATAAAATACCTTTTTGATAGGGCAATGAAGTATTAATGGGTTGACCGAGGGATATGAGCATTCCCATGGAGCGTTTCTTGTGGAGTGACACAAGTAGTTGTATTGTTTGATGTTGTGTAGTTCGACTCGTGTCCCATTCGACCCGCCAGTATTAACGTAACTTACTAAATCTATACTAGCTTACGCTTTTTTATTACCTACCTAGTAGTGAATTTATATTGTTGTAAGTTGTTGGGAGTGTGAGAGTAATCAATTCTAAGTCATTGGAGAATAGGGTATTCTTGACCACTAAAGGATAGGGAGTTTTAGTAACTTGCAAAAATTACTTACAATAAAGCAATTAAGCGAATTGATTCAGGTAAGTCCAAAGACAATTTATAATTGGACTCACATAAAGTATATACCATATATAAAATTTAGGAAGGGCGTTCGTTTTAACGAAAATGCTGTTATGGAATGGTTAAGAAAAAAGCGAATGAAGGGACGCAATACTTACAAGATTCATATATAAAGAAATTAAGCCTCCCTTGACAAGTCTGGCTATGTATGATAAAGTTAATTTAATAATCGGATAAAAAGTTATGCCACCTACTATATTATTTAGGCCAGAAAATATCATAATTGCTCTACTTAATTACTTCCCACATGAGAAGACGGATTTTCCTGCCAACAGGCAAAAGTTGCACAGTGCCTTCTATGAACTAAAGAAAATAAACAAAGATATTTTTGAAGAATTTACTTTTAATACCAATAGAATGTTTCCTACTTCGGAAGAGTTGGATCAGGCGTTAAGTAATTTAGAATTTTGTAAATATTTAGGGAAATTTAATCCTGCGTTAAATCATTATACAATAAAGGAGGAGGTTAAAAGTTACTTTGACGAAAAACTTTCAAATGAATTTTCTCAACATTTAGAAGAGTTTGAGAAACTTTCCAGGAGATTACAAGAACTATTAGGTATTTAAGTGTAGTCTATGCAAGAAGAAACCTCTGAAATAGTTAAAACCCCACCTTACGAAATCTCAAAAATAAAAAATAACATTGGAAAATTTATAGAAGAAGTAGTCTATAGGTATCACAAGAGACATATTAAAAGTGAGAAACTTATTCATGGGCCGTTATGGGGCACAGCTGTATTAAGAGATCATGAAATAGCAATACTGGATTTGCCTCTTATTCAACGACTTCGCCAAATTCATCAAACTTCTCTTTCGTATTTAACTTATCCAGCGGCTACTCATTCACGATTTGAACATACTTTGGGAGTTCTTATTCAAGCAGATAAACTAATAAATTCTTTACGCTTTTGGCCTGAGAATAGAGAGCTTCTTAGCGAAACGAAATTAAATGCAAGAACCAACATACGCCTTGCATCAATTTTGCATGATTGTGGGCATGGTCCTTTATCCCATGCAAGTGAAGAAATTTATCAGTTTTGTGATGATATGCAAGCACTGACTGGAAATGGCGGTCCTTATGAGGGGAATCATCCACATGAAGTTTTAGCACATTTAATTATCACGCACGAAAAATTTCGTGGCTATATAAAAGAAATAGAAACAGAGTATGATTTTGTATGTGATTTAGATAAAATAGCTGATTCTATTATTGGTAAATCTAAAGATGATGAAAAGTATATGACCCAAATTGTGAATGGGCCATTTGATGCAGATAAAATTGATTATATATTTAGAGATAGTCATTTTTCAGGGCTCCCATTGGTTCTTGATTTGGAAAGATTATGGTATTCTATTACAATAGACACCGTAAAAAAGAAGAAAATATTAGTAGTAAAAAAGAATGGTATGTCGCCGCTTGAACAAATTCTTTTTTGTAAGATTATGTTATTCTCTACGATATATCATCATCCAAAAGTCCGTGCAACAGATTGTATGTTCAAGGGAGTAATAGAGTATATTAGAAATCATGGATTGATGTTAAAAGATAAGAAACTGAATAATGCAACAGATTTTCTTTGGGTAACAGATAATACATTTTTTAGTAAGGCTGAAACAACAAACGACAAAAAATTACACGATATGATTCATAGTATAATGTATAGAAGACTTTTTTTAAGAGCGTTAACAATCTCAATAGATACAATAGAAGAGAACACATTCGGTGAATATAAAGAATTTCAACAGTTAGATCAGAGGAAGAAATATAATTATGATGCTTTACGTAAAATTGCAGAACAAATTTGGAAAGCGGCAAAACAGCCCTGTTTAAAGGAAGAAGTATGGGTTGATATTCCATCTTTTCCTTCCACAAAAGAAACTGACGATACATTTATCCAATGTCCTTCGGGATACAAAGTATTGACAGATTTCTTCCCTTCCCAAGAATGGATAAAGAATTACATTTATCATAAGTGGAAAGCACATGTTTTTTGTCCTGCTACTTGTCAAAAGGAAATTTCAAAAGCAGCTAAAGATGTCTTACAGAGTGAGTTTAAATTCAAATTTAATGATTTGGCACAGAAGTCTTGCCATATTTAACAATAGGTTTTTGAATATACACAAAAATTCTGGTGCCCAAATAGGTGCCCAAAAAAGTCCACAACACTGGGTAACAAAGGGAAACAACGGGTAACAACGAGAATATCTAACCCAAGGCAATATAAGGACTTAACAACATAACTTCTTGAATCACAACAAGTTACAGAAACCCCCTTACGAGAATCCCTCCCTCTCCGCCAGTATTAACGTAACTTACTAAATCTATACTAGCTTACGCTTTTTTATTACCTACCTAGTAGTAAATTTACATAATCATAACGTGTTGCGAATGTTAGAGTAGAGTATTCTTAACCACCATATTATGCAGAGATTGCTAACCCCTAAAGAACTAAGTGAATTACTCCAGGTAAAGCCCTCCACAGTCTACAAATGGGTAAACTACGAGTATATCCCCTGTGTAAGAATAGGATCTCTCATAAGGTTCAAGGAGCAGAAGGTGGAAGAATGGCTCAGAAAGAGGGCAAGGAAGGGGAGGAAGGCTTATAAAATGACCCTTTAAAATGTCCCTATTTTGGGGTATACTTATACTGTAGATGTGCACACTATATAGCCTCCTATAAGGGCTATTATTTTAGGTGGATTATGAGGAAGTTTAAAAAACAATATATTATAGCTTTAATATTTACGCTAATAGGCGCGGTGGTGTGTCAGAATCTCTATGCCTTGCGTGTTCCAATAGATAGGCGTGTATATGAAAAAATAGATAAGTTAAATGGTTCTTATATACCAAATATCATAATCGTAGTAGGCTGTTCTGGCTCCGGGAAGAATACCCTTATCGACCCCATAGCAGCAAAATATCCAGAGAAAGTGGTGTTGCCCAAATTGACAACTACTCGAGGACCTAGGCACGGAGAATCGTCCGATGGATACAGAATATTATTAGACGAAGCGACTTTCAAGCAAAAAGATGATGATGGAAGTTTGACTATGGTAAGAGACAGGCATGGACATTGGTATGGGTTAGATAAGACGGAACTCGAGAGATCCTTAAAACAGGAAGGCATTTTGCTTTTTGACACATCTTCTACGGAGAGTTTAGAACTTATAAAAGATGAATTTCCTCAAGCCAAAGTTCTTTTAGTGCTTCCGCGTTCATTTGGAGAGATTGAAAAATTAAGCGATGTAGAAATTAAGGATATTTTAAGAGATAGAATAGATAAAAGAAGCAAACTTACTCAAAAAGAATTAGACAAACGGTTAGAAGAAGGAGTCTTTTTTCTTAGAAACAGCAGGCAGGTTAGATACGATCAAATTATAATTAATGACTCTTTTGATAAGATAGATTCGAACTTCGGTATCGTTGAAGAATTTGTAATTGGTTCTCTCGCCTCAATGGGGACTGTTGGAGAGATTATAACTCAAAGGTTTTCGGAACAGGACAATATCTCTTTTGCAGATTTAGATACTGGGACAGGAGAGTTTGTCACAAATTTTACCAATCTTTTAAAGCAATATTTTAAAAATGCTGATGGCGTTGGTGTTGAGTTATTCCAATATCTGGTTGATGAGGCTCGGGCAAATGGACACAATGTTGTTCATGGTACTGCTGATGTTAAAGAAGATTATCCAGAAGTCGGACTTTCAGATAATTCAAGAGACATTGTAACTATAAATAATATAGAATCAAGACCATGGGCACTTATAGAACAGGCGGATAGAATAGTAAAAGAAAATGGGCTTATAATGATTACTTTTGAAAAATATGATATACAACAAACGAATATAGTTAAAACATTAGAAGAAGACCTGAAAAAAAGAGGTTATAACACTAGCAGAATTGCTTTCCCAGAAGATTACCCGCATTCTGTAAAGTTTGAAGAGGCTGATTTTATATTGATAGCATGGAAGGGAAAAATTGATACATTGGATAGCTTAAATCAATATAAAAATATTAACGATATTACGGGAAGTAGCTTATAGTAGTTCTAGTGCCCAAATAGGTGCTCAACTAAAGAGAAAACATGCGACCAAATTGCGACCATCTAACACAGTAACGGATGTAAACGGATGTAAAGGGATGTAAACCCTCGCACTCGCTAATCTCTTGGGATTCAAAGACTTAAGTCGTAATTCATTGAAAATACAAGAGTT
>Ga0222666_1000483_pt1 | contig 21549 bp, 16 predicted proteins | sample AntAcemetagen655_FD_181710 | JGI IMG/M metagenome (GOLD analysis project Ga0222666, IMG submission 181710) | Saline water microbial communities from Ace Lake, Antarctica - #655 | ecosystem: Environmental > Aquatic > Non-marine Saline and Alkaline > Saline | place: Antarctica: Ace Lake...
TGTGGGGGGTGAGGTAGGGGCGCCCGGTCTGAAACCGGGTGGGGGGAGAGAGAGGAGATAAACTTTGGCGACCGGGAGGCTTAGACTACACCCGGAAAGTAGCTGCGCCGCGCGGTTTCTTGTGCGGCGCGGCGGTGGCGTTGAAGGGGGGCGGAGGGTTTCAGTCGGCAGTAGAGGGTGTGGTTGGGGGCCGACTGAAGCCCGGTGGGGGGGTATCTTATTGATTGTTGATTAACGATGCCGGAAGGGGCCAACCACAAAACTATGCTACCCCGGAAAACATCGGTTAAATAAAAATGTTCGACAGTTGCATCAGCCATTCCGGGCGGCTTCAGCGACTGGTTCTGAGGCATTTTATTATTTTAAGTTCGTCTCCAATGACACTATATTAGGATCTCGAGGATTAACAGCTACCTAACCATTGTCCACTCTGCCGGTCACCAATATGAAGTTGGGAGACCTATCTCTGCGTATCTTGCAGGAATATATGGTTAATCCTTCGCCCCGGCCTCTTTGAGTAATTGAATTATATTCCGGTGGCCCATACCCCGGGCTATTATTAAAGCTGTGTGGTTCTTCTTGTTTTTGATTCCAACGTCAGCCCCTTCCTTGAGCAGATCCCTCGCAATATCAGTATAACCTAACATCGCCGCTTGCATCAAAGCCGTCATGCCATTGATGCCTTGTGCGTTGACTGCGGCACCCACCTTGAGTAACTCTCTCACGGCATCAGAATGTCCCCTCCCTGCCGCCATCATCAAAGCTGTGATGCCCCTCTGATCTTTTGCATCAACGACGGCACCGGCTTTTGTCAACTCTCTGATGGCATCCACATGTCCGCCCTCTGCGGCCGCTATTAAAGCCGTATAACCGATGTTGTTTTTCTCGTTAACATCGGCCCCCGCCTTGATCAGCTCCCTCACGGCACTGGCAGAGCCATTTAGAGCCGCCCACATCAAGGCCGTTATACCCTTGGTGTCCTTTGTATTGATATCAGCACCCACCTTGACCAACTGTATTACGATATTGGCATGACCCCTCCCTGCGGCCCATAACAAAGCTGTTTCTCCATTATTGGTTTTTGCATCGACATCAGCACCGGCTTTTAATAGCTCCTTTACAATATCGGCATGACCCAAGAAAGCGGATATTATCAAAGCTGTCTGACCCTTTTGATTTTTTGTATTAACATCAGCCCCAGCTGCAATCAGCTCTTTTATCCTTGATGGATTACCCTGCTTCGCCGCTTCTATTAACTCTGGATTTTTACCGGCCCATCCGATTCCACCAAATAATCCTCCGAGTGACAAGGTAGTGATAAGAATAAAAATAACTAAACGCTTCATAGCTCCTCCTTTATATCGGTAATCATTCTTAGAAGTCCTTTAAACCGTAAATATTATCACATGCTGTATCTTTGACCTCAGAACTATTGATTGGATAGAACGCTCAATTTACCCGGATAAGCAACTTACCCCTCATAGTATTCTGACGCAATTGTTAATTTTCGTCAAGCTGAGGCATGGGACCATCGATGGGTTGGTCCTATGATCGAACCGGATTTTGAATCCCTACCCTTGAAATCTTCTATTAGTAGAAGGTTAAGGAGGGAAAGATCCGGTGAAGATTTACAAGAAAAAGAAGATTATAAAGGCATATTCCAGGTTTCCCCGGCTGAGAATCCGGGATCTTATGTTCGGGGACATCATCAATTGGACGCCCGGGCGGACTGTCTGGCGGCCGGCGTCAAACTGGATGGCCTCGGCCGCGCAAAGAGGGATTATAGCTTTTCAGCGGTGGAAGTATCCCAATTCTCCCCGGATTTACAGCACCCATTCCATCATCCATCTGATGGAAGGTGTCTGTTGGAACGTCACCGCGCCCCGGGCGGATTACCTGAAGCTCCGGGAAGGGAAACTCGACCGGGACAAGGTTTATATTGTCTGCCGTTACCGGGATTTCCGGATCAAGACCGCCACCGATCGGAAAGTTATCTATCGGGGAATCGAGCTTCTTCAGGGAACCGCTTACGACTCCCTCCAGCTGTTGGCAATCCTCGTTCAAGAATACCTGGGATTTTCCGAGAAAGATTATATTAACGTCTTGGATCCCCGGAGGAGGACTGTTTGCAGTCCGGCCGTTCGGGGGCTCTGGATCAGACTCTGGCTGGAGAAAGGCGGGAAGAGAAGCGGCTACCGCCGGCCAGGAGGGAAATTGCACGTTGAGAGGACGCCGCCGGTGCTGATGGAGAATCACAAAACCTTTGAAATTGTGGGGATATTGGAGGGGGGGCTTATTTGATTAGCTGTTGCGTGGTGAGAATTAGTTAAGCTGATAGTTTTATTCTCCGTAACTGTCACTAGTCGAGGTTTGCCCCTGATGCTTGTAAAAAAATGGGTGGCCCATAAGGGCCACCCATTAATTTTTAAGGGCTGGTGTATATGCAACCGGTATAATCCCCCTAGCTCCACCAGCAAAGGTAGAGAGGAAAACCAGACATTGCAATCTAGGATTACAATGAAAGTTAGGGTATAACTAATAGTCTGTCAATGAAGAAATTGATTTATTTTACTTTTTTTTATTTGTATATGGCTGGCTTGCTTCGATCCATTTCAGCAATTGCTGGTGATTTTGGCAATGGTAAGCTGTTATGAATTTCAATGGTTTCCCTGATTTCTTCCTACATACAACCATAAAATGATTGATATCAATTTGTCCAACTCCCGAATCATCGGTATAAGGAACTTCAAATTGAGACACATAAAGAAAAGTACTCCATTTTTTCTCTCTCTTCTCATAAATTTCCTTAGTACGCTCTAATGTAGGTCTTATCCAGCGTAATCTCTTTGCTCGCCATGATGAAAAATTATATGGATCTACGATATGTGCTCCTGTTCCCCGTTCTTTATATAAAAACACCATAGCTTCTGTATTGATCTCAATCGTACGATCATATTTATCTTTAACCGAACCTATGACGTAATTATCGAAAAAATTTAGTGCTTCCCCTTCATCAAAATGTTTGATTCCCACATGAACTGTATAACTATTGTGAATAGTCTTGTGGTTATTCACATGGAAATCAATTAACCTTATAACACCCGATACATCTGACTCTTTCAAAGAAAAGGCTGCGGTTTTTTCCCCTCCCATGTTTTCCCATTTCTGTTTTTTCCTATGATAGCGATATGCCAAAGTGCGGCATACAATATTAAATATTCCGTATACCTTCCGCCGTATAGGCAGAGGAAAAAAATTCAAAAATCTTTCTATTTTTCTGATTTCGGACATAAATCTAACGTTTAGGTCTATTTTAAAATCTTAAATTGGAGCCAAGCATTATAATGAATTATTAAATCATCGGCACTCGCTTCTGTCGGAATACTTCATATTTCAAATACTTTCAGCACTTCATCTCCATAGTGATTGATAACCTTGATGGCGATTTTGCCTGATTCTGGATTATCGAATGGTCGGCTCGTTGTACTATAGAGACTATTCCAAGCATCTTCATCAATCTCCGCCCGGAGCGTCCGTTTGAGCTTATCGTAAGGTTGGCCTGCTCCGGTAAAGTAGGCATGACGGACAAAGAAGCTCTCGCCGTTATAATCAGTATCAATGAACCAGCAAGCTATATCATCAGTAGAGGAACTGCGAATCTGTCCGGTCGTCGGATCGTAGACATCCACACCCTTGATCTCAGCGATGATCTGGCCGTTTTTCTGTTTTTTTATCTCCACATCTGGTTCACCAAAGACCATGAACAGATTCCCCGCACCGGTCTTCTTGAGCAGTTCATCGTCCATCGCCAAATCGGGATTCATCTTGACCGGTAATACGGTTAATTTCCCGTAGCGTTTTGCCTCTTCAGCAACATGCGGGTCGAAAGCAAATCCGCAGACGGCAAGCACATCGTAGCCAACTCCCTGGACGGCTTCCTTGGCAGCTTCTTTAACCTGCTGTGGTCCGACCGTACCATGCTCCGGGCCGATTGAGACAGCCATACGTCGAGTCTTGCCATTTGCTTCAGTGTATTCTCCTGCGGCATGAACCCAAGAACCGGCCAAGGGATCGAGTCGGTCAAAACTCAACCGCTCGCCTTTCTTAGTGTTTTGAACACCGGCCTTCCTTAGGTTGTCGAGAATCATAGTAGCGAAGTCCTGCTGGTTACGGGCTTCCTGCTCAGTCACTGTCCCGTCCAAATTATCATCGGCAGTGGAGAGTACACGATGTGGTGATAAGCTCTCCACTGAAAAGGGCCCGCATACCCTCACGCGCTTTTTGTCGCCATAAGGCTGATCGTATAGCGTTTCGGTGCCAGCATGGCGGGCGATAGCGGCATCGATCTGTTGGCGCGTCATGCCTTCCTTGATGTCCGGATTGTTGGCTATGGATCTAAGCATAATATGTGGCACGCGCTCGTAAACAAAACCCTTCTTGATGTCTCTTCCTGTTTCGTATTCTGGAGGTTTTTTGCCAGTTAATTCGGTTTCTTTTTTAATACCTTCGGGCGAGTCGGCTAGTAGATAGTATGGGTACCTGGCTGACATCATTCGGGTCCGGGCCAACGCCAAAGCAACACGACTGGTATCACAGGTAATCCAACGCCGACCCCACTGCTCGGCGACATAGGCAGTAGTGCCGCTTCCACAGGTGGGGTCGAGCACCAAGTCGCCGGGATCTGTAGTCATGAGAAGGCAACGCTCAATTACTTTTGTGTAGGTTTGAACAACATAAAACTTATTGGCTGCAAATGTGCTCTCTTGGGTATCTTCCCACCAGTTGTTAACCCTGACAACTCGGAAATCATCTGCAAAACGCACATATGAAAGAGTGTTTTTGACTCCGATTAGACGCTGCGCTTTCTTCAGTGCATCCATTCCTTTGCGATTAGTCTTCCAATATCCAACAGTTGGGACGTATTTCTTGCTTTCAAGTTCTACCTCAAATCTGGCATTGTCGCCACCGCTCTGACTATTGAGCGGGGCGGTTATGAATCTTCGCCCCTCTGGGATCGGGGTAACGTTTTTCAGTTCCGAACTTGTTAGTCTCCGCCTCGTACCGTTTTGCAACTGAATCCATTTATAGCCTTGATCAAGTGATTTCTTCGTCCGCTCCTTATACAGAGGTCGATATTTCGCCTGTTCCTTGGCTTTCGCATACCAGAGCAGATAGTCGTTTATTGTATCTAACCCAGCACCCCCTTTCCCGCTGGTCTTGACGAATGGAATTGATGACATAAAATTTTCGCTACCAAACACCTCATCCATTAAACAGCGTACCAGGTGAACGTTCTCATCCCCAATCTGAACAAAAACGCTACCCGTTTCTGTAAGCAAATCGCGGGCAACCACCAATCGGTCCCGCAGGTAGGCCAGATAAGAATGAATGCCAAGTTTCCAGGTGTCGCGATAGGCGCGCACTTGCTCCGGTTGACGGGTCGCGTCCGTTGCTTTTCCATCCTTCACGTCACGCTTGCGAGTGCTTACCTGCCAGTTAGAAGCAAACTTGATGCCATAGGGAGGATCGAGATATATTGTCTGTACCTTTCCCTTCAGTCCTTCTTTCTCGGCCAGTGAAGTCATCACCAACAGTGAATCACCGAGGATGAGGCGGTTGGACCAGTTGCCCTCGTGATGATAAAAATCGACACGGTCAGCAAAATCTGCGGGCAAGTCATTAAAAGCGGCGAAGAAATCAGTCTGCTTATCGTCGGCCTGTTCGATTCGAGGCAAAGAGTCGATGATTGCCTGTGGGTGAATTTTCTCCTGGATATAAATAGGAACCACGGGAACGGAAAGGTCTTCACGGTCCTGCTCATCTTTTCCCTGCCAGACCAGCTGTGGATCGAGGGAAGGATCGCGCGGGTATAGCATGGTAGCGGGGGCGAGTTCGTCGTCGGATACAAAGTCGCGCAACTCCTCAGTCGGGATGTTCTTGCGCTTATCCTTGTGGAGAATAGTTTCGACTTTTTTCTTGGCAGTTTTCTTCTTAGCCATGAGTAACTTCCTTTATTGTTTCCTAATGTTCCTGTGTCAGAAATCCACGGATGAGGTTTTGCGCATCCCATGGATCGGCGATTTCTATAAATGTCCAACGGCCAAAACCAGCATGGTTATTGATGGCCGGCACCCACAGGGTGCGCGCAGTCGCAACCTTAGCCGCTTTTTCTTTCCTTTTCTCCCCAGTTACCTCAATGATCAGGTTCAGAAGATCATCCTTCCCGCGCTTGTCGTCAATACAAGCGATAAAGTCGGGGATGTAGTGTCTTTCTTCGCCGTTCAGCATATAGGGAATGGTAAAGCCAAGGTTGTGGTTCTTGACATAGCGGATAACCTCGGGCATATCTTCCAGAGCTTGGGCCATCTTCTGTTCCCAGGAATCGGTATCGGCGACCACATGGGAGATATGACATTTATCGTCTCGGGTGGGGAAAACGGGTCGGGTGGTATCAAAATCAACGTAACGGGTGGTGCCAATATTGTCATACGGGCGTAAGATAGGCTTAAGCGCGGCTGTGCCATCGGTCGAAGTAACGATGGCCTTATAAATGCGATCGGATGCGTCGTTTGCAAACTCAATAAGGAGTAGCAGTTGAGGAAATGTATTATCCTTGAGAATGACGCATTCGGTGAGCCAACGCTTGGCGATACCGAGGAGTTTAGGGAAGAGCCAGGGTTTATCGTTGCCGTCGTCGTCACGGAAATATTTCTCCAGGGTGAGCTTAGCCAGCAGAAAGGCGACCTCGTTAATCCGGTGACGTTTGAGGTCATCAAGCCGATGCTTCTCGGACGTACCAACAATAGGCGACATTTCTGTCTCGGTCGGAATATCAGCGGTGGAGAGCGCCAGGTGTGATTCTTCGGTAAAAGTGGCGGTGAGCTTCTCGCCGGACATCTCATAACGGTAACCAAGCAACCGGGGAAAAGAAATTTCGCAGGCTATCCGGTTTTCCATAGCACGAACGCGGGTAGGTATCGGACCGGGTTCGGGGTTCGGGGTTGAACCGCTGCATGGGATAAAGGAAAACGGGACTCCATAGACTTCGGCATATTCGGGATTGAAACGACCTTCATCATTGGGAGCATAACTCATGCGGCGGAGGGCACGGCCGACCACCTGCTCGCATAACAGTTGCGTACTAAAGGCGCGAACTCCGAGAATATGAGTGACTGTATTGGCGTCCCAGCCTTCAGTAAGCATGGAGACGCTAACTACACACTTAACATGTTCTCCAAGTTTTCCGGATTTGCCAACGGTATTCATTACCTCTCTAAGCAGGTCTTCATCGGTGAGTTTATCGGCATCACGACCTGGGAAACGAATACGGTATTCGTCTTTGAACTCGTCAATTTCACGGGCAGCAATCTTCTTGAAATCCCTGCTCATCGCTTCTCCGGATTCGAGTTGCTTGCTATCGACGAGGATCGTATTCGGGCGGTGGAGCCAGGAGCCATTGCCATCATCATTGCGGAAGATAGGTAGTTGGCCAGCCTGTACGATGGTCTTTTCCCCGATCTGCTTTTCCCAGCCGGAAATAAAATCGTAGACCAGCTTAGAGACGTTGCAATTGTTACAGACGACAATAAAAACAGGCGGGGTGATTCCCCGGGCGCGGGCTGCGGTATTCTGCTCCCAGAGGCAGTAATATTTTTCGTAGTTGCTGTAAAGGCTATGGAGTGCCCCTTGTAATTCGCTGGGGAGCTTCGGCTCTCCCGATATAGGATCAGTTTTTCGGCTTTTTTTCGGTAGATGTTCCCGGATACGGAACCACAGATCGCGATAGGTTGGTTGGTCACCGGTCATTGAATTATCGGCTACCGGAACTCGGGGCACCTTGACTATCCCAGCTTCGATCGCATCAATTAAAGAGAAATCGGAGACCACCCACGGGAAGAGTGTTCCTTCGGAGTAGCCCGAACCGCGCAGGAAGAACGGGGTGGCCGAAAGATCGTAGATGGCTTTGACACCAATCTTGGATTTTATGGCCTTAATGCCTGAAATCCAGATGCGGGCCTCTTTCTCACGCTCCTTTGCCGCTATACGATCATCGCCTGTGAGTTTCTCATCCACCGCATCGGGTTTGCGGCGGTAACAGTGATGTGCTTCATCGTTGATAATGACGATATTCTTTTTCTTGCCCATGCCGCGACAGACACGGCGAACCATTTGATCCGGGGTTTCCCGATTAACACCGGTTACGGTTTGCCCTGCAAGTTTTTTGGTCAATCTTGCACATTTGGATCTTTCGCGCTGCTGGAAGGCATGGAAGTTGGTGATGATGATTTTTGACTGGCCCAGTTTTTCCATCTCATAAGCGGGGAGAATATCCCACTGGGCATAGTAATTTTGTGGGTCATTGGGAAAAAGCACACGTAACCGGTCGCGGATGGTAATGCCAGGCGTTATGATCAGAAAGTTGTCGGAGAAGCGGGCATCCTGTGGGTTGGCACGTTTATTGAGCGTATGCCATACAATAAGCATGGCCATCACCACAGTCTTGCCGGAACCAGTGGCCATCTTAAATGCTGTACGTGGCAGCCCCGGGTTGGATGTGTCGTTTGCCGAGCGAAGCCTGTTCTCGATCCAAGCATCGCTATATTTCTTGGCTACCTCAGTAATGTAAATGGCGGTTTCGAGTGCCTCGTTCTGACAGAAAAATAATTTCTTCTCGCGGTTAGGATCAGTCCAATATTCAATCAATCGTGAAGTGGTGGGTGTTACACCGGGGTAACCTCCCTTTCGCCACATGGCAACGCGTTGGCGGATGTCATTGACAAGCTTGTTTTCTTCGATACGGTCTCTTGTCCACTCAGTGTCGAACAACCTCTGCTTATCAGAACCTTTTTTCTTGGGACGCGCGATAGGGACAAAGTAAGAGCTATTGCGGCGGCCTTTAACAACCTCGTCCGTTATTCCCTCATCTGTAAACCGGAAGTGGCGAGTCGGCTCGGCAAATGGTGAGTTGATGATGGGATTCTCGATAACGACTTGAGTCATGCGGATAGATTCCTCTCACTTCAAGATTTTCAAGAACTGAATATAATGGGATCAGGCGCCATTATCTTCCGGGGAATTATATTAGCCATAGTGAAGAACCATTGCAAGGCAATTAAAAATGCGAACTGGGAACGCGGACGCGGCCGCAGAGCGAACGAGCGTTGGGCGGCGCAGCCGCCCTCGCAGAGAGAGCCTGGGGCTGCGGGAGCTTGGAGTATGAGCAATTTATCGGGGGATGCAGCGTTGCGTCCTGAATGGCTCAAGCGTTACAATATCGGCGAAGTTTTTTGAGGGCGTAGGAAATATGTTGTGAAACCGTGGTTTGATGGATTCCCAAAAGATTACCGATCTGTTGTTGAACAAATCCCCGGAGGTAATAAAGCATAAGGCATTCCTTCTGGCGCGGCGTTAATTCCTGGTTTATTGCGCCTCGTACTTCGCGCATCTTTGTTTTGACGTAATCCTCCCTCTCCTGTTTTTTCCGTTCCTGTTCATCCCTGCGCCGGATATCCGGCGTGGGAAGACAGGATTCCAGAAGAAAAGGATCAACGCTGATTTCCTTAAAAAGATAGTCGAGTTTTGACATTTGGGGCCTCCAATACCCCCTGGATTGTGGAAATTTACAGTAACCATATAGTAACCATCGAACCGGGAAATAGGGAAAAAATGGAGAAAAATGGAGATAAATGGATTTAACGCAACCTTTTGGAATAAAACATGTTGCGCCATAAATCGCACAAATGGAGGGGGTTGCAAAAACGCCTTGATGGAATTAAGAGTCCGCTGCTCTGCCAAATTGAGCTACGGAGGCGAATTGGCACCTTACTATACTGATTTTTATCTCCTCGGCAAGAAATTTTTTCAGTAAACTAGGTTTCTCGTAGGGGCTGCCTTTAAGCTGCCACATAATGGCGGCCTAAAGAGACCGTCCAATAAAACCGATGGTGTTTGATTCCAGTGGTAACCGCACCTTTTAAGGTGCGCAATTGTTTGACTGTTACTTTTAAATCTTTGTAACAAAACGGGGAACTGCTTTCAGGTAATCATCTTCGTTATCGTATCTGTCCATGTATTTTTGCTGATTTTGGGCTGGGGGTGTTTATAACTCATTGCTGGTCATGGTATTCCGTTAAAGTGGTGGCAAAGACACCACTTTTGACTAAAGCATTCATAAGCAAAATAAGCTCCTTTAACCGGGCAAGTTTGGAATATTCCAGCGTAAGCTTGCTCTTATTCACCAGGTCCGCGATCCTGATTTCCTTTCCCAGAAGATCCTTGATCCCTGGATCTTTTTCGACAATCTGCAGGAGCAGTTCCCGATCGCCGCTCAGCCACTCTTCATCCATCCGGTTGGCCAATTCCCGGGCATCGGTTGATTTCAGATTTTCCCGGATAATCTTCCGGCAAAGCTTGATCATGGCTTTCTGGTTAGGAAGCCGATAGAAGTATTTCAGATGGGCGGCCTTTAGTTCTCCTGATTCAAAAGCGTCAATAACCTCTTTAGGAAACCGCTTGAAGATGTTGATCGATCGGACTACCACCGTATGAGACTTCCCCACCATCAAGGATAACTCCCGGATGCTCTTGAAGTACCCGGTATCCCAGGCATGCTTATAGCCCTTGGCTTTCTCGAATGGGGTAAGGTCCTGCCGGTTCTCATTGATAGCCACCTGCCGCCGGACCGCTTCTCTGGGGGACATCTCCTCTACGATGGCTGGAATCCCGATCCATTTCTGCCCTTCTTTATCAAAGAGCATCCGATAAGCGCGGAATCGTCGTTCGCCGTCAACCAGCTCGTACTTTCCCCCGCCCAACGGCCGGACAATAATCCGGACCAGCAGGCCGGCCGAGAGAATAGAGTCGGAGAATTTCTTGATGACCTTATCATCAATACTCTGAACCCGAATATGGTTCTTGGGAATGATGATATCCTAAAGGGGAATCGACGCCAACTTATCCATCATAACCTCCCTTTTCACCGTTTCTCTAAAAAGCTGGATTCTTAAAATGACACTGGATCTGAATTATAACCGGGGTGTTATGAAATAAACAAAAACATAAATACCATCAGGGTCACACCCTAAATACTAAGTCTGCGACACCTAGATTATTCCTCCCGGTCATTACTTTTCAAATCAGGATTTCCTGTTCCTCCTGATAAACTACTCCCTATGCGTCAAACTTAGCATTTAGGGTGTGCCCCTGATTTTTTCCTATTGAATGGAAGAACGGGAACACTTACAATGTTGAGATAGTGGACTATCATTGAGGTAACATTATGAAAAAAATCCCAACAATACATCCTGGCGAGATATTATTCGATGAATTTCTCAAGCCTATGAACATCAGCCAGAACAAGCTTGGGCGCGATCTTGGGGTATCCCCTCTCAGAGTAAATGAAATCATTCACAGAAAGAGAAGCATCACCGCGGACACCGCATTACGCTTATCCGCTTATTTCGGGAATTCCGCTTCTTTCTGGCTAGGCCTTCAGATGGATTACGATCTCGATGTCGCTGAAGACACTCTATCTAAAAGAATTCATAAAGAAGTACATCAGTTGGCCATTGCATAGATAATGACTAACAATCACATGGACAAGTATTTTCAAGTCGACGGATAAAATCTCCTCAAGATCCGCGATGACCCTTCCCGGTGCCTCCCCACTTCAGGTGATGAAACCGGTTAATATGGCAGTTTAATCATGACGATGTTTTCAGGGTGTATTTGATTGAACAAAAAATCTATTATGACCTATAGGGAGTTATGATGAGGCCTCTTTCCGACCAGACCCGCGGCACCCTTCTGGTGGTTGCCGCGGTGCTCGTCCTGAGCATTCAGGGCCTGATAATCCGGTGGATCTGCGTCGATCGCTGGACCCTGATCTTCTGGAGGGGATTTTTCATGTTCCTCAGCCTCTCGATCGTGCTGATAATATGCTGGCGAGGGAAAACCTGTTCTCGATTTTTAGCGATCGGCTGGACCGGGGTGATCGCGGCAGCCATCCTGGCCGTTAACAATATCCTTTTTCTAAGCGCCTTCACACTCACCTCAATCGCCAATACTTTGGTTATCACCGACTCCGCCCCGTTGCTGGTGGCCTTACTGAGCTGGCTGATCCTCCGGGAAAAAGTTCCGGGACGGACCTGGATCGCCATCCTGGTCGGGATGGGAGGAATCGTAGTGATCTTCCATGGAAGCCTGACCGGAGGCTCATTGGCAGGAGATCTCTGTGCCTTCGGAGCCGCCGTTATATTGGCGGCGTACTTGATCTTTCTCCGGCATGCCAAGAAGATCAACATGATCCCCTCTCTGGCCTTATCCGGACTTTTAACCACCTTCTTCGTCCTCCCCATGGCGAACCCGCTCTCCATCAGCTTCTCCGATCTGGGCCTCTGTTTTCTGGCTGGAGGGGGAATCCTCGCGTTTGGTATGGGCCTGATCACCCTTGCTCCCCGCTATATCCCGGCCACGGAGGTTAGTCTGATCCTGTTACTGGAAGTCGTACTGGGATCGACCTGGGCCTGGATAGTCTTGGAGGAAATACCCGCAACGGAATCACTGCTGGGTGGAGCGGTGGTGATTGGAGCGCTGGCCTGCAACTCACTGGCGGGCTGGAAGAGTTGCCGGGCGGTGAAAATTTCAACCTAAGTTGAGCGATTATTGCGGATGAAATGTGCTAAGATTATGAAGCTACATCGGTTGCAAAAAACGCAGACGCATTAATAAATGCGAACGAGTATTTTTGCAACCTAGTGTCGTAGCGTAGCGGAGATCCCGCATACTTGCGGGGCAGACCATAAGATTGGTGCAGTTCGCCGCATAGAATCGCTCAATTTAGGTTCAAGTAACTAAATTTTCAAACTAGACATTATTAACAATCGGGAGATTGATGAATGCTCGGTCAATCTGATTCCCGCCTACACCTAATCTAAAAGGTTCCAGATATAAGACCATTAATCCCCCGAAGAGTCCGTCTCCAATCTTGATGCGGGAGATTTATTAAATTGAGAATACCATCAGGGTCACACCCTAAATACTAAGTCTGCGACACCTAGATTATTCCTCCCGGTCATTACTTTTCAAATCAGGATTTCCTGTTCCTCCTGATAAACTACTCCCTATGCGTCAAACTTAGCATTTGGGGTGTGACCCTGATTTGTTTATCTGAATTATTAACCTTTTCTCTTTTTGCCAAGCAATCTCAGAGCTGTAGTCACGGTAGCAACGATTGCAGCACCAACCAATCCGATAGTCCCTTTCTGCACCTGACGGCTGGAGGCTTTCCCCGTGACACAGTATGTCGCCATGTGTTCACAGTTATTTGTTACCAGAGAGTAATCCTCCTCATTCAAAAGTCGGTTGGCCAGTCTGACGGTTTCTTCCATCGGTAACCGCTCTTTATAATCTCTATGCCGAAGCTTACCTCCCCGGAGAAATTCATCCATGCTGGTCTTTTGCACTACCGGATTATTTTTCTTCTCTTTATGAAGACCTTTGTAATGGATAACTCTGTCTTTGCCGACATAAATGCCATGGTGAGAATGAAGCCGCCGACGTACATACACATGGTCTCCCGGCAATAATTCTTTTTTGGTTAACGTCATCTGATTTTTCCGTGGTTAAAAATATTCATCTCTGAATATAGGCGCCTGAATCTTTAGATCGATAGTCACCTCCTTTGGGGGAAAACTAATTCCGGGCAGAAAAAAAGCCCCGGTTTTCGACAAGAAAACCGGGGCTCCTTTTTCAACGGTGACTTATTATTTCTTGATCACGTTGACGGCTTGTTGGCCCTTAGGTCCGGCGGTGATTTCGAACTCTACACTCTCACCCTCACTTAAGGTCTTGAAGCCATCGCCCTGGATCTCGCTATGATGTACGAAAACATCCTCACCGTTCTCCGGGGATATGAATCCAAAACCCTTGTTGTCATTGAACCACTTGACTGTTCCTGTAGTCATTATGATTAACTCCTTTATAAATATATTGGGGGGATCTGTCGAGAGTCATTCTCCCGAATAAATTTCAAATCACTCCCCGGCCCGATTCAAAAAAAGGCCGCGAATGCCAGTAAAGCACTCACGACCTTTTAGTTTATATCTGCTAAAAAATGAATCAGGGCTCACGAATTAAAATCATTCTAGCACTCCGGGTTAATAAGTCAAGTAATATCTACTTCATTAATTTTATTCGTTCCGAAAGTTTCAAATCCTTGCCATTGCTGCATCACCCCTCTTCATTATCAAAGCATCCCGAACAACTTAACGGTGAATAGATTGCTCTACCTCGTCACCGGAACATCGCCCGAGCCACCGAAGTAAACTCGACTCACTCCTCGTATCGCCCAGAGTCCAGAACTTCCACGGTAGACCCCAATGTCATCTCTTCCATCGCCCTTGTAGTCACCTGGAATCGGCTGATCCACACTACTGCCGAAGTAACTTCTGGTCACCTCTCTGATAGCCCAGAGTCCAGAACTCTCCCTGAAGATACCGGTTTCCCAGATTCCATCTCCATCATAGTCACCGGGGACAATTGTATCTGAATGAAGAACCAAAGTAAACGCGAGTCAGGTTCCTAATCGCCCATAATCCGGATGATTCCCGGAATATTCCTATGTCCTTCGTTGCGTCTCCATCGTAGTAACCGGAAGCTGGTGAGTCTGAGGATCCCCCGAAGTAGGCTCTTGTGCCTCCACGTATGGTCCAGAGTCCGGAAACGGGACGATAGATACCGATGTCAGCGGTTCCGTCCCCGTCGTAATCCCCCGGTTGCGGGAGGTCACTGCCACTTCCGAAATAAGTTCGAGTGGTACCACGAATTGCCCAGAGACCGGAGGTTCCCCGGAAGATGGCGATATCGGAGGTACCGTCGCCATTGTAGTCGTGGATCCATGGAGGGACCTGAGAAGTAGGTATAGCAGTAGTAGTGGTACTGGGAGCTGGTATAGCTGATTTCGTAGGGTTGGGACTTGGTGTCGCTGAAAAAAAACAGGGTCACACCCCAAATACTAAGTTTAAAGCAGGGCAAAAGTCTTTTAATTCTTCTGTCCGACTATCTATCTATCTTTCTTTAATCTCTCCCGAATTACATTTGTCAGCTGGTTGATCTGAACTCCACTTAGGCAAACTTAGTATTTGGGGTGTGACCCTGTTTTTTTTATAACGCCCCTGATAGAGATGTCTGCTCCGGTGATGGCGCAGGTTATAATAGGTGATGTAAGCGGTGTTGAAGCGCGGCATGTCGGAGATCCGGTCGGAGATCCGGCTTTAGACGGACTTTAGACGGAAACCGGCCCAGGTTTGCCTCCAAATAGTCAAGGTGACCCTGATTTTTTCAACTCCAATTCTACCATTAGAAAATAATAGAACTCAGAAGAAAAAAACTCAATTGAATCAATAATCTATAAGTACTATACTGCCTTCAGGACTTCTATGCCCCTGAGTTACGGAAGATTGTGAACGGTCTGTCCGGCAGATGAAATACAGGATTTCTTAACCGTCAGTTTTGCTGTACTTTTGGAGTGGCCCTACTAAATATTAAAAGAAGAAAGAAAGGGAGTGGGATATAAGATGAAAAAGTTTATCTATATTGGAGCGGTTATATTAGTAATGGTGTTATCGCTGGAGACGGCTATAAGTGCTACAGAAAATAAATATACAATAGGTGTGCTTTTTTGGCATGAATCTGCCCATGATAATATCACATTTGAAGGTATTAAGGAGGGATTGGAGGAGATGGGGATAGATTGCCAGCTTGACGTTAAAAGAGCTTACGGCGATGAGGAAGAAGTGAACAAGATTGTTGATAGATGGAAAAATGAGAGACCGGATCTGATCTTTACCATAGGTACAGGTGCAACGATAAGAACAATGAAAACAATAAAGGATATACCCATAGTATTTACCGCCGTTATGAATCCGGTGGCGGTGGGGATCACCCCGAACTGGGAAACATCCGGCTCCAATGTGGCGGGAAATAGTAACTGGATCCCCACTGATGAGATATTCAAGTTCTTTAAAAAAGTAATGCCTGGATTGAAGAATATGGGAGTTATATATCAACCAGCTAATGAGGTCTCCTCTATGGAGATTAAAACGGCACAGGAGCTTTTAGATAAAGAGAATACTTTAGGTATAAATCTTATCGTTGTAAAAATTGACAAAGCAAATGATCTTGGGTCGGCGACTAATACTTTGATAGAAAAAAAAGTGGAAGCTATTTGGATTCCCCACGATCGATTAGTTGACAAAAATTTAGACATTATTAAAGCTATAGCTTCCCCTAATAAAATACCTATCCTTCTTTCTACTATAACTACTATTGCTGCTGCAGAAAAAACCGCTATGGCCGGGATAGTCATAAATTACCGTGGTTTAGGAAAATTATCGGTCCCCATAGCTGATAAAATTCTAACCCAGGGAACAAATCCTAAAGATATTCCAATTGGGACTATGCAAGGAAGAAGAGTACTGATAAATTTAAAAGCCGCCAAAGAGATCGATTATGAGATCCCCTTATCAGTTCTGGCTACTGCTGATAAGATCATAGAATAGGAAAAATCATGCCAAAGGTTTTCTGCTATAGAAAGCGATCCCATTAGAATCCGCGGAGAAGACCCGGAAAATATGGGTCTGTCTATAAATCCAAGCAAGTTATCCAGTTGAGATTAAAAAACAGCAAAAAAGGTGTTCAGGGAATGGGAATTTATAAATTTTTTGGGAAAAAGCCCCTGGTAATGAAGCTCACCGGAGGATTGATTGGGTTATTAATTCTTTGGGGTATTATCTTGAGCGCATTCTTTGTTGTTAATGCCAGAAATACATTTTTAAAGACTTCGGAGGAGCTGATAAATAAAAGCGAAAGAGAGTTGGCGATAATTACATCGGAAGGGATTGAGAATACTAAAAAACTTCTGCTGGATACCTCCATATATTTAACAAATAGGCAGAAGCAGGAACTCGATGATATCCCTTTTGATTTATATCGAGGTGATGAAGCCCGGATTAAAAAGGTTATCGCAGAAAGCGGCCTGGAGCTTAAAGAACGGGCAGACAGAAGTTTTATAATCCTCTCCAAGGTCATGGAGGAGCAGACATCGAAAAGAGTTGAAGGTGAGATCCAGAAATTACGAAATTATCAGATCCGGCAAAGCCGGATTTTAGCCAGAAAAATGCAATTAGGATTAGCAATATTCGTTTTTCTGGGAATTCTGCTTCTCGTTTTTATAATGAGTTTTTGGATTAATAAGATTGTGATGAGGCCAATCCGAAGATTGGTGGAAGGCACTCAGAAGGTAGCAGAAGGTGATTTGACTTCTCGGGTAAAGGTAGAATCCGCCGATGAATTAGGTCAACTTGCTACCTCTTTTAACAAAATGACGAAAGATTTAAATACATCCAGGGATAAAATAATCGCAGCCAGAGATTATACCAACAACATTGTTACCAGCATGATTGATTCCTTAATTGTTGTTGGGCCGGATGGAAAAATAAAGACCATAAACAAAGCCACATCCGATCTTTTAGGATATGAAGAAGATGAGCTTATTGAGAAGCCGGTTGCTGCTATTTTAGAAGAAGAAGAGACAGAAGGAGAAGAAATCACACTCTTCCAGTCTGCCAGAATGAAGAAGTTAATACGGGAAGGTTCTATAAGGGATTATAATATGACCTATAGGACAAAATCCGGCCAAAAAATACCTGTGGCCTTCTCTGGTTCAGTTATGAGAGAGACTCATCCTAGCCTTGATGGAGAAGCATATGAAGCAGGCGTTGAGTTGGAGACGGACCTACAGAGAAAGATTGTTGGTATTGTTGGTATAGCCAGAGATATGCGCGATATACGGAATATGCAGGCAATGTTAGTTCAATCCGAGAAACTTTCCAGCCTGGGCCAATTGGGGGCTGGCATTGCCCATGAATTGAACAGCCCTTTAACCGGTCTTTTAATGTTAATTAGATCTTATAAGAAGGAAAAAGATCCAAATACTGAAGAATACCAAGACTTGAAAGAAATGCAAGAAGCCTGCGAACATATGGCAAAGATTATTAGAGATTTGAACGACTTCACCAGGGTATCTACTGAAGATATGGTAGAGTTAAATTGCAATGAAGTTATAGAAACCACTTTGGGATTTTCCGCTCATGAACTCAATAAAAAGGGCATCAGGTTAGAAAAAATATTTGACGAAAATATTCCTTTGGTACGAGGTAATAAGAGCCAATTACAACAAGTAGTTATTAATATGATAACTAACGCCGGAGATGCGATTTCAGGTAAAGGCATATTTAAGATTACCACCAGAAGTGTCACTACAGACAACGGAACATTTGTACAAATGATATTTTCTGATACTGGTTGTGGGATAAGTAACGACATGCTGGGTAATATTTTCGACCCATTCTTTACAACCAAGAGACCGGGTCGGGGCATAGGATTGGGATTATCAATAACATATACAATCATTAAAAATCACAATGGAGAAATCCTGGTAGATAGCGAGCCTGGCCGAGGAACTGAATTTACAATTATATTACCAGCCGCATAATGGAGAGAAGGTATTATGACTACAGGAAAGATATTAATCGTAGATGACGAAAAAATAATTTTAACGGCTTTTGGACGGGAACTGGAGAAAGCAGGTCATATAGTATTCAGAGCGATCACCAGCCGGGAAGCAATTGATATAGCGCGGAAGGAAAGATTGGATATCATCTTCACGGATCTAGTGATGCCGGATTTCAATGGGGTAGAGATATGTAAAATAATTAAAGAGATACAACCCAAAGTTGAGATAGTCCTTATCTCCGGCTATCTTAAAGAGGGGATTAAATACCAGATTGATTTTATCAAGGCAGGGGGGCGCGAGGAATGGTTGCGAAAGCCATTGTTGGAAAATGAACTGATAGAGGTGGCGGAAAAAATATTGACAGAAAGAGGAAAAGAGAATTAAACAGGGAAGATATAATATGGATTATGGGATTGGAGTATGATTCTTTAAAAGGGGAGGATCTCTGATGGCTAAAGGAAAAATATTGATAATAGATGATGAGAAAATCATTTGCACCGCATTTGAAAGAATACTGGTAAAAAGAGGATATGAGGTAGATAGCTGCTTCTCATCTGAAACGGCGATTGAGAAAATAAAATCAAAAGAATACGATATTATCTTTGTGGATTTTGTTTTGCCCGGTATAGATGGTATTCAGACCTGTAAAATCATAAAAGAGATAAGCCCCGATTCAGTACCGGTCTGCATGACCGGGGCATTGGATACCGACCCTATCTATAAAGAGCTTGAGTTTGTTAACGCGGGGGGCAAGACATACTATCTATACAAACCCTTCCTCGATAACGAAATTATACAGGTAACCGAGAAACTATTTTCAGAAAGAGAAAAAGCGGACTAAGACTGATCGAGATGGAAGCTGCCTACAGCGGATTTGTAATCATTCTTCCGGATGATTGGATGAATCATATAAAGCTGGCTTTGAATTTGTTTAGCTTGCAGCGGCATTGAGATTTCCCGGCGGTCGGAATGGTACATTTTGAACCGGAAGGAGGGGTATACCCGGCGGTCGGAATGGCCCCTTTTGGTTCAGAACTCAGTTCTCGGGCAACATGGCAAAAAAGAACCAAAATCGTGCTTAACTATCAAGAATCGAGGTGTGACCCTGTCTTTCTACTCCCTATGCGTCAAACTTAGCATTTGGGGTGTGACCCTGATTTTTTTATCTGAATTATTAACCTTTTCTCTTTTTGCCAAGCAATCTCAGAGCTGTAGTCACGGTAGCAACGATTGCAGCACCAACCAATCCGATAGTCCCTTTCTGCACCTGACGGCTGGAGGCTTTCCCCGTGACACAGTATGTCGCCATGTGTTCACAGTTATTTGTTACCAGAGAGTAATCCTCCTCATTCAAAAGTCGGTTGGCCAGTCTGACGGTTTCTTCCATCGGTAACCGCTCTTTATAATCTCTATGCCGAAGCTTACCTCCCCGGAGAAATTCATCCATGCTGGTCTTTTGCACTACCGGATTATTTTTCTTCTCTTTATGAAGACCTTTGTAATGGATAACTCTGTCTTTGCCGACATAAATGCCATGGTGAGAATGAAGCCGCCGACGTACATACACATGGTCTCCCGGCAATAATTCTTTTTTGGTTAACGTCATCTGATTTTTCCGTGGTTAAAAATATTCATCTCTGAATATAGGCGCCTGAATCTTTAGATCGATAGTCACCTCCTTTGGGGGAAAACTAATTCCGGGCAGAAAAAAAGCCCCGGTTTTCGACAAGAAAACCGGGGCTCCTTTTTCAACGGTGACTTATTATTTCTTGATCACGTTGACGGCTTGTTGGCCCTTAGGTCCGGCGGTGATTTCGAACTCTACACTCTCACCCTCACTTAAGGTCTTGAAGCCATCGCCCTGGATCTCGCTATGATGTACGAAAACATCCTCACCGTTCTCCGGGGATATGAATCCAAAACCCTTGTTGTCATTGAACCACTTGACTGTTCCTGTAGTCATTATGATTAACTCCTTTATAAATATATTGGGGGGATCTGTCGAGAGTCATTCTCCCGAATAAATTTCAAATCACTCCCCGGCCCGATTCAAAAAAAAGTCGCGAATGCCAGTAAAGCACTCTCGACCTTTTAGTTTATATTTCCTAAAAAATGAATCAGGGCTCACGAATTAAAATCATTCTAGTACTCCATGTTAATAAGTCAAGAAATATCTACTTCATTAATTTTATTCGTTCCGAAAGTTTCAAATCCTTGCCATTGCTGCATCACCCCTCTTCATTATCAAAGCATCCCGAACAACTTAACGGTGAATAGATTGCTCTACCTCGGTAAGCTTTCAGTAAACCCCGTCCTCTCGTAGCGGCTGCCTTTAGGCTGCCACCCGATGGCGACCTGAAGGTCGCCTCTACGAGCACGGGGCAACGGGGTTTACTGAAACCTTACCTACCTTGTCACCGGAACATCCCAGTGGGCATCAAAGGAAGCCTTAACAATAAGTTCAGTGGCAGCCCGTCAGGGCTGTCCACTGGAACGCCTTGTTATACGCAACATGACTTTATTCACGATATAGATTTTTCTTAGCAGTCTTTATAAACTTACCAAAATCCTTGTCCTTTTTTCGCTTTTTAGCATAGGACATCAGATTAAACTCAGACTCCTTTTTCAACTTAATGAAATTGTTATAGTGTTCGGAATCAATTTCACCGGTTTCCAGCGCCTTGAGAACAGCGCAGTTTGGCTCATTGGTATGTGTGCAGTTTCTGAAATGGCACTGCGATGCAAGCTCAACAATATCTGAAAAATTAGCTTCCATTCCACCATTTGAGCTAAGGATTCCAACTTCCCGCATACCTGGGTTGTCTATGACCATCGCACCATTCTCAAGAATTCGACGCGTTTCTGAATTAATGGCTCAAAATCAAAATGAATTACACTACAAAAGGCATTGATACTGGGGCCTCGATTTCTGGTTTACAGTAATTCAAACTTAATCCTGCGCGATTTATATCCTT
>Ga0222666_1000498_pt1 | contig 21114 bp, 14 predicted proteins | sample AntAcemetagen655_FD_181710 | JGI IMG/M metagenome (GOLD analysis project Ga0222666, IMG submission 181710) | Saline water microbial communities from Ace Lake, Antarctica - #655 | ecosystem: Environmental > Aquatic > Non-marine Saline and Alkaline > Saline | place: Antarctica: Ace Lake...
TCTGCATGATCTTTACTCCTTTGTAAGATTGCACAAAAATTGTGCAATCTGACTCAAAAAAAAGCGTTCCTATTTTTTCAGATAGAACGCCTTTGTCCTAACATACTCTACCCGTGTTTCTGATACGCCTTTGTATCAATTTTATATATATTATCTACAAAGCAGGCTGGTCAGTCAAGTAAATTATTCTAATATGCCTTTGCCAAGTTTTTTTGGGAGTTTGGTAGGGTAGTCCCCGGTGAAGCAGGCGGTGCAGAAGCGTTCTTTTGGAATGGGCATGGCTTTAAGCATGCCTTCAAGGCTCAGGTACTCGAGTGAGTCCACTCCGATAAAATTCTTGATCCATTTAATATCGCGTTTAGAAGCAATCAGCTCCTTCTTGGTCGGAAAGTCGATCCCGTAAAAACATGGGTGGCGAAGCGGCGGACAGCTTACTCTCATGTGTACTTCTTTTGCGCCTGCCTCTCGAATAGTCTTAACCCTGATGCGTGATGTGGTGCCCCTCACTATAGAATCTTCTATAATGGCAACCCTCTTATCTTTGAGCACTTCTCTTATAGGATTGAGTTTTACCTTGACCCTGAAGTCTCTTATGATCTGCGACGGCTGGATAAAAGTCCTCCCTACGTAGTGGTTTCGTATCATACCTACTTCGAAAGGTATGCCTGAGGCCTCTGAAAATCCCAGAGCTGCGTAATTTCCCGAATCAGGTATGGGTATTACTATATCGCAGTCAGCCGGACATTCACGTGCAAGCTCTCGACCCAGATTCTTCCTCGCCTGGTATACATTATGTCCAAATATGTTGCTATCAGGCCTTGCAAAATATATGTATTCGAATATACAGTAGGCATGTTTTGCCGTAGGGAAAAGCGAACGCGTTGAGATATTTATTGATTTTATTTTATCTTTATTAATGATCACGATCTCTCCTGGCTCAACATCTCTTATGTACTGCGCCTGGATCAAATCTAAAGCGCATGTCTCGCTTGCCAGGACATAAGAATTATCTAACTTGCCCAGACAGAGAGGCCGCCAGCCCAGGGGGTCTCTTGCGCCAATCAAAAGGTCATTGAACATCATTACAAGCGAATATGCCCCTTCTAATTCTCTTAAAGAATTTACAAGGACCTCTTCTGTGCTCTCGTTCTGCGAGCGCGCTAAAAGATGCGCGATCACTTCAGAATCCATTGTAGTCTGGAATATTGAGCCTTTGCACTCGAGTTCATTGCGTAATTGATATGTATTGACCAGGTTTCCATTGTGGGCGATCGCGATATGGCTTTTTTTATGCTTTACAAGAAATGGCTGTATATTCTTGGGATTTGACGAGCCAGTAGTTGAATAGCGCGCATGGCCTACTCCTATATCGCCTTTTAATGACTTTATCTCGCTCTCTTTAAACACATCTCCTACCAGGCCCATGCCCCTGAATTGATTTACCTTCTTACCGCACCGCGCAACTATACCAGCGCTTTCCTCGCCCCGATGCTGAAGTGCGTATAGACCAAGGTATGTTAATCGAGCTGCCTCTTTATTATTGGAAATGCCGAAGATACCGCACATGTTAACCTATCCTAAACCCGCATTGCAATTCAATTGCAATGCGGGTTTGTATCTTACGCTATATACTCCTGTATTGCCTTTACCTCAAACCCACATTTTATTATCGACTCGATACCATTCACTGCTGCCTGGGCGCCTTGCATGGTAGTGATACAGGGGACACCATATTGTACTGCAAGGCTACGAATCGGTTTCATATCTGACTGGCCTTTTTTGCCAGATGGCGTGTTTATAATCAATTTTAACTCATTCTTCCTTATAAGGTCCAGCAACCTTTCATCCCTTTCTGATATCTTACCCACTAATCTTGCGTCAATGTTATTGGACGAGAGCGCCTTGTGCGTACCCTTTGTTGCAATAATATCGAATCCCAAATCAAATAGTTTTTTTGCAATAAAAACAATATTGCGTTTGTCATCGTTTTTAACACTTATAAATACCTTTCCCTCCAGAGGGAGGGCCTGACCTGCAGCAAGCTGGGCCTTATAAAATGCATTGCCGAATGACATGTCGATACCCATTACTTCACCTGTGGATTTCATCTCAGGACCTAAGAGTATGTCCACACCTGAGAACTTGGTAAAAGGCATGACTGATTCTTTTACAGATATATGCTTTATTTCTTTTTGCTCTGTAAACCTGAGTTCTTTTAGGGATTTTCCCGTCATAATCTTTGCGGCAATTTTCGCAAGGCTCACGCCAGTAGCTTTACACACAAAAGGAATCGTCCTTGAGGCCCTTGGGTTTACTTCTAATACATACACCTTGTCTTTTTTTACTGCAAATTGTATATTTAACAGGCCTTTAACCTTTAATTCCCTTGCTAATGAGAATGTGTGTGTTTTTATTGTTTCAATAATATCATCGCTCAATGTGTATGGTGGAAGAACGCATGCTGAATCCCCTGAATGCACACCTGCCTCTTCAATATGTTCCATGATCCCGCCTATTACAGTTAGTTTTCCATCTGATATAGCATCGACATCCACTTCTATCGCGTCTTCTAAAAATTTATCAATGAGGATCGGCTTTTGTTTTGAGATATCCTCAATATGTTCTACGAATTCTTTTAGTTCCTGTTCATTATACGCGATCCTCATTGCCCTTCCACCGAGGACATATGACGGTCTTATAATAACAGGATAGCCGATCTTCTTTGCAATCTTTAGAGTGGCCTGCTTTGAGGCAGTCGAGCCATTCGCAGGTTGTGAAATATTTAATTTTTTAAGCATGCGCGAAAATTTTTTCCTGTTTTCTGCCTTGTCAATGGATTTTACACTGGTTCCGATAATAGGCGCTCCGGCCTTTTCTAATCTATGGGCTAGATTAAGAGGTGTCTGACCTCCAAGCTGGACTATAACCCCATCTGGCTTTTCCTTATCAATAATATTCATCACATCTTCAAATGTAAGTGGCTCAAAGTAAAGCTTGTCTGATGTGTCATAATCTGTTGATACGGTCTCGGGATTTGAATTTACCATTATTGTCTCGTATCCTAATTCTTTTAATGCAAAAGATGCATGACAACAGCAATAGTCAAATTCTATTCCCTGACCTATTCTATTTGGGCCGCCGCCAAGTATCATGATTTTCTTTTTCTTAGAAATCCTTGCCTCGCATTCTTCTTCGTATGTGGAGTAATAGTAAGGTGTATATGCCTCGAACTCTGCTGCGCAGGTATCAACGAGCTTGAATGTCGTGACAATACCCTGTTTTTTTCGCAATGCGCGAATAGATAATTCGTCAGAATTAGCTATCTTAGCAATCTGACAATCACTAAAACCATACTGCTTTGCCTTTAAAAGTTTTTCAGCTGAAAGCTGAAAGCTGATAGCTGATAGCTCCTTCTCGAAATCCACGATCTCCATAATATTATGCAAAAACCACGGGTCTATTCCTGTAAGCTCGTAAATTTTATCGACACTGTAGCCTCTTTGTAACGCATATTTTATGTAAAAGATCCTGGATGCATTTGCTTCTCGTAATCTCAACTCGATCTTTTCATCTGGCACGTCTTTATAATTTAATTTATTATCGAGTCCGAAATGTCCGATTTCTAATCCCCTTAATGCCTTCTGTAACGCCTCCTTAAAAGTCCTTCCTATCGCCATTGTCTCGCCAACAGACTTCATGGAGATCCCGAGGACATCCTTTGCTTCTGGGAATTTCTCAAATGTAAAACGCGGGATCTTTACTACACAGTAATCAATAGTGGGTTCAAATGACGCAGGCGTCTTTTTAGTAATGTCGTTTTGTATTTCATCAAGCGTGTAGCCCACTGCAAGCTTTGCTGCAAATTTTGCAATAGGAAAACCTGTTGCTTTACTTGCAAGCGCAGAACTTCTTGAGACCCTTGGATTCATTTCGATAACAACCATTCTGCCACTTTTAGGATCAACTGCAAACTGGATATTGGAACCACCCGTCTCAACGCCTATCTCTCTTATAATCGCGATCGAGGCATTGCGCATTGCCTGATACTCCTTGTCAGTCAAGGTCTGGATCGGCGCAACAGTTATTGAGTCGCCTGTATGTATTCCCATTGCATCAAAATTCTCAATAGAGCAGACTATTACAACATTGTCTTTTTTATCTCTCATTACCTCTAATTCATATTCTTTCCAACCAAGAATAGACTCTTCTATCAATATCTCGCTTATCATGCTGCTTTTAAGGCCGAGTAATACGATCTGCTCAAATTCTTCTTTTGTTGTTGCTATGCCTCCTCCTGTTCCGCCAAGAGTAAAGCTAGGCCTTATTATTAAAGGAAGGCCTATTTTCTTTAAAGCCTCCTTTGCCTCATCCATATTGCATGCAAGAGCGCTCTTTGGTAAATCCAGGCCTATCTTAAGCATTGCTTTTTTAAAAAGTTTCCTGTCTTCTGCCTTTTTTATAGTATCGTAATCAGCTCCTATCATCTGAACATTGTACTTATCCAGGATCCCCATCTCTTTTGCCTTCATGGCGGTATTGAGTCCGGTTTGTCCGCCCAGGGTAGGCAAAACTGCATCTGGCCTTTCCTTTATAATGATCTTCTCCAAGACTTCCGGGGTGATCGGTTCGATATAGGTGGAGGGCGCTGTCTCAGGATCTGTCATGATTGTTGCGGGATTTGAATTGATTAAAACTACCTCAAACCCTTCTTCTTTTAATGCCTTGCAGGCCTGCGTGCCTGAATAGTCAAACTCGCACGCCTGGCCTATTACAATCGGACCTGAACCTATGATGAGGATCTTTTTAATATCAGTTCTTTTTGGCATGATCTAACCTGGTTAAAAATTCCCTAAATAGATATTCGGCATCATGAGGACCTGGTGCATGCTCTGGATGAAACTGGACTGAAGATGCAGAAAGTTTCTTGTGACGCATGCCCTCCAAGGTATTGTCATTGAGATTCATATGCGTTATCTCGATATCGTCCTGTTTTAAAGAATCTATATCAACGCAAAAACTATGATTCTGACTGGTTATTGCTATTTTACCTGTCATTAGATCCTTCACAGGATGATTAGCGCCGTGATGGCCGAACTTAAGCTTATAAGTCTTTCCTCCAAGCGCCAGCCCAAGAAGCTGATGGCCCAGGCATATTCCAAATATTGGCTTTTTACCTAACAGTTTTTTTATCTCTTTGATGGCATATGTAACTGCGGCTGGGTCTCCTGGTCCATTAGAGAGAAGGATCCCGTCAGGATTTTCTTTCAAAATATTTTCTGCCTTTGTCTGGGCAGGATAAACAATGACCTTGCAATTATTTTCAGTGAGTTTTCTTAAGATGTTGTATTTAACACCACAGTCAAGTACAGCTATCTTGTGCCTTGTCTCTAACATATCATTTGCACAATACCCCTTATCACATGTCACATCTTTGACTAAATCTACACCGATCAATCCACGCGATGCCTTTGCCTTTTTAACAAGACTTTTATCATCCAGATCTTGTGTCGAAAGCACTGCCTTCATGGCGCCCTGTAAACGTATATGTCTTGTAAGCGCTCGCGTATCTATCCCCTCTATGCCTACGACGTTATTTTCCTTTAAATATTCGCCCAGAGTCTTTGTCGAACGCCAGTTGCTCCTTATCTTGCTGCATTCCTTAACAACAAATCCTTCCAGGAATATCTTTCTGGATTCAACGTCTTCTGTATTTACACCGTAATTCCCGATCAAAGGATAGGTCATTGTAACTATCTGGCCTTTATACGACGGGTCTGTAAGGATCTCCTGATAGCCAGTCATGCTCGTATTAAAAACAACCTCTCCGTATCTTTCGCCGCTCGCGCCAAACGAACCCCCTGTAAAAACCCTGCCGTCTTCAAGTGCTATTTTAGCATTCATCGAGCATCTCTCTTCTCACCTATAAAACATACGACCTTCTGTGATATTATGTCTGACATTATCCTCAGGCCTCTATCACCTGTGTCATATACACTGATTACGTCTTGATATTTGGCGGATTGCGGCATGAGTTTAGTAAATAGGTCTTTCTCTTTTTTAAACCATCCGGCATTAAATATAACGTCTTTCTTTTCTGGAAACAGCGCCACATAAAATATGTTCGTCTCCACCAGGTCCTGGAAAAAATGAGTCCCAAAGGATAATTCCGGCATAAGATTTCCTGCTGAAAAAGAAACTTCTGCAAGCGCTGCTATATTATTTATCTCTGCAAATTTGACTGGCACGCCTAAAGACGGCGTTGTGGTACCCCATCTTCCAGGCCCTATAAGAAAGGTGGGTAATTTTCCCCTGTCTTCTATGCTTCTATTAAGACTCCCCACTATGCGGGCTATCTCATGCTTATCCGACAGGTTGAGCTTAGTGTATCCTTCAGGATCGACATATATGACCCTGCGTATTTTCTGCGAGACATTGCCTCCCAGAAAATATCCGCGTGATTCAAATAATATATCCTTTCTGTTTATATGCTCAGGTATCTCGACCTTGCGGCCCAACCCCACTGTCTGCAGGGGCCTGCACTGCAGGAGGTTTATTTTAAATGCATTATCCTTCGTGAAATTCACTGTGAATTCTATCTCGACAGGATAAGAATAACTCTCCTCAAGCGACCCCAATATCTTCCTAAAGGAACCTGCCAACGTGCTATCATCAAATACTTTATCAAGCGTCAATATATAATAGTCTTTAGATTTCTTGCCGGTCTTGCTCATCATGCGCATGGCCTCATAATCCTTTACTGCTACACGATCTATATCCATATACGCCTCTTCGCTTATAAGACTTTCGAAAGGAATGGTCTGGAAGAGATTCTCTTTTGTATTTATAAGATCGGTCTCGTGCTGTGAAAATTTTCTTAAATCATCCTTCTCTGCATATGGCCTCCGCAAGGGATCGTCTAGCGCGACCATCCTCGGGTAATCACCTTCAACGCGGTTCACAGCCCTTGTGCCAAGCCCGAACACCAGCCTTAACATACCTGCCCTTGGATTCATGTCTTCGTTCCATACGTACGTATTATGTGATACGCCAACCCCTGCTAGTTCAGGAAAGAAATAATGTTTATGATGCGCTCCTGAAACCCTCTGGATAAGGAGAGCCATCTGCTCGTCCATCTTGTCCAGCCCCCTTTGCTTCCTGTAGACAAGGGCATCTTCACTCATGGTGCTTGCGTAAACCTTCTTTACGGCCTCAGCGAACTGGATATACCTCTGTTCAGGCGTGCCCTGATTTGCCAAAAATATGCTTTCATATTTTCCGGCAAATGCGTTTCCAAAACCGTCCTCTAAAAGCGAGCTCGAGCGCACTATAATAGGAGACGAGCCAAAATATTCTATGATCTGCTGGAAGTATTCCATGATCCCCTCGTCAAACACGCCATAGAGCATTTTATCTTTTAAAATATCCGCGGCTTTGAAATATCCCTCTTCTGTCTTTTGCTGCATGCGTATTTTCCACAATCGGTTCTGCACTATATATGAATAGAATATATCCGAACCTATATAAAACGAATCGTGCGGCTCAGAGAGCGCCTGCCAATTAAAGGATTTATCCTTTGATAAGATCTTCCTGGCCAAAAGCATGCCCGCGGTCTTACCTCCGATGAAACCTGTCCCTATCAACCTGGATTTGATATCTATGATTTCCTCGAGTGAAAAATTACGCGCTGCCAATGCCAGGATCTTTTTGTTCCTTGTTATCATTATATTCGAAAGCTTCTCTATCATGTCTTTTATCTTATCTTTTGGGGCGCTATTTTTTGCCAAGGCCTCTGCCTCAAGGAACAAACGGTCCCAGTAATCAAGATTCCTCTTTGCAGATTCTAAGCCCTTCTCTCGGATATGCGAGAGTATCTTTACAGCATTAACGCTGTCTGTAATGGGGATGCACCTCTCTTTTTCCCTCTGGTGCGGAAGAAACATAGTCGGTGAATAGCGGTTCCACACCTTCAATGGATGTATATAGGAACTCCCTTCACAACTATATACATCCATCAACAACTGCGTTGTCTCTCGTATGCTGGCTATAGATTTAAAAGAATGGTTGTTGCGTAATATTGAAAAATATGTGATCGTCTTGAGCTCGTAAAGATAAGGGCATGTAACCATAAAAAAGTTTCCTATCATAAGGTCGCTTGCCCATGCTGAAAGAAGCTCTGACAGGCAATCGAATACATAATACGCGCCTTCGCCTTCCTCTGTAATAATATTATTTACCCTTGTGGTAAAAGATTCGAATCCTGCATAGGCATCAAGCTCGTATCGCTTGATCTTTTTTGAAGATCTAAGCAATTCCTTGTGCGAAGCAAACCTCATGTATATAACCTTCTTATTATCTTTCAGCGCCTGATCTGCAAAAGGTTTTACAAGGTCAAAGTAATCCTTTATATCATCTATTTGCCAGACCACATTATCCCCTGCTCTCAGGCCTGTAATTGCATCATCTAAACCTTTTATCCCTGTAGTTATCATTTTAAATGAGGACACAATTTACAAAAATATTAAATTTTTATAAATTGTATGTCCGGGTTTGTCCCGAGAATACTACGAATAGGAACATCCAAGGGATCTCTCTTACATGGACGGCAAATCGCTATAGCCCATTAAGTATTTATCAATATGGCGAGCAGCGCCCCGGCCTTCTGAAATAGCCCATACGACCAGTGACTGGCCCCGCCTCATATCGCCTGCTGAAAAAACTCCTTTAACTGATGTCATATAGTCTTTACCTGTCTTTACATTGTCTCTTTCATCAAAATCAACTCCAAGGTCACTGATTAATCCTTTTTTCTCGGGATGGACAAAACCTATTGCAAGGATTATAAGCTCCGCTTCCATATCGATCCTATTTCCGTCCTTTACACATGAAAGTTTTTTGACCTTGCCGAGTTTTCCGATAAACTTTTCAGTTTTTACTGACCAGCATCTCTCGCATCCTTCTTCATGGGAACTCGAGGTCTTTAAAAGTAGCGGGTATTCAGGCCATGGCATATTTTTTGTCCGTTCCAACGACGGCTTGCCCAAAACCTCTATCTGCGTAACGCTCTTGGCGCCCTGCCTACAGGCAGTGCCCACACAGTCTGATCCTGTATCCCCGCCGCCTATTACTATAACGTTTTTGTCTTTTGCGTCAATAAGTTCTTTCCCTATGATCTTTTCTCCTGAAACCCTCTTATTTGACTGCGTAAGATAATCCATTGCAAAATATATACCTTTTAGATCTCTGCCCGGTATCTTAAGGTCTCGCGGGACACGCGCGCCGCCTGTCAGGCACGCTACATCGAATTCAGCTAAAAGTTTTTTGACTGAATAATTTGTTCCCACATCTATCTCTGTCTTGAAAACAACTCCTTCTGTTTTCCATATATTGATACGCCTCTCTATGAGATGTTTCCCGAGTTTAAAATCAGGGATACCGTAACGTAATATCCCTCCTACTCTGTCATCCCTTTCAAATACAGTTACGTTGTGGCCGGCTCTGTTAAGCTGGGCTGCGCATGATAGACCTGCAGGGCCTGAGCCTACTATAGCTACTTTTTTTCCTGTTCTTTTTTTTACAGGTCTTGGCTTGATGAGTCCGTTTTTAAACCCAAATTCTATAAGCGCAAGTTCATTCTCGCGAATAGTAACAGCATCGCTATTTATACCCAATACGCACGCATATTCGCATAATGTCGGACATACCCTCCCTGTTATCTCAGGCAAATTGTTTGTAGCATCCAGCAATGCAAGGGCTCTTTTCCAGTTGCCATGGAACATATAATCATTCCATTCAGGGATATAGTTTCCTATTGGGCAGCCCCAGTGACAAAATGGCGTTGCGCAGTCCATGCAACGCGAGGCCTGTTCCTGCGATTTTTCTTCAGTCCGTAATTTAGAGACCTCCCTATAATCCCTGACACGCTCGCATACATTCCTGTGCTCTGTATCCTGCCTTGCGACTTTCAGAAAACCCCTTAGATCACCCATTTATATCACTCCTCTGTAGGCCAGGTTTAAACCTGGCCTACTACTACTCAAATCACCCATCATGCTCCTCAGTCAGAAGAAGTTTTTCCTCTGTCTTCATGCCTTCCAATATGCGTTTATATTCTACGGGTATGACTCTGACGAATTTTTTAAGCTCTTCATGCATATTATCAAGGATCTTTTTTGCCTTCATACTTTTAGTATATTTGAAGTGATTGTGCAAAAGATGATATATCGTGTCTTTCTCCTCTTCCTTGACCTCTCCAAGCTCGACCATGTCCATGTTGCATTTTTCTTTAAAGGTCTTATCATCGTCATATACATAGGCTATGCCTCCTGACATGCCTGCCGCAAAATTTCTGCCTGTCTTACCCAGCACGATCACCCTGCCCCCTGTCATATATTCACAGCCGTGATCTCCAACGCCCTCTACAACAGCATACAGCCCTGAGTTCCTTACACAAAACCTTTCTCCCGCGATCCCTCTGATATATGCCTCGCCTGATATAGCACCATAAAAAGTAGTATTACCTAGGATTACATTTTCATCAGCCCTATAATGTGTTTTTCTATCCGGATATACTATGATCTTACCTCCGGAAATCCCCTTTCCAACATAGTCATTGGTCATGCCTTCCAGTTCAAAGGTAATGCCTCTTACAAGAAATGCACCGAAGCTCTGGCCGGCAATTCCCTTGAACTTACAATTGATAGTATTTTCCAGAAGCGTTCCGTCCCCGCAGCGCCTTATGACCTCGCCGCTTAACATCGCGCCTGTAGCCCTGTTTGTATTATTGATCTCCACTGAAAGACTCACTGGTTCGTTTTTTTCTAGAGATTCCTTGCACATTCTTATAAGATCTCTGTCAAGGACAGAACTAAGTCCGTTATCCTGCCTGGATTTATAGCATTGTCCTACGTCTTCAGGCATATCAGGTTTATATAGAATCCTAGAGTAATCCAGGCCCTTTGCCTTTAAAGGAATAGAATCTTTATCTACATCGAGAAGATCCGTTCTCCCTATCATCCCGTCTATAGTTCTTATACCAAGGGATGCCATTATCTCGCGAAGCTCCTCAGCCACAAAACGAAAATAATTAACTATATATTCAGATCTTCCCCTAAAGTTCTTCTGTAAAATACTGTCCTGTGTAGCTACTCCTACCGAACAATTATTGAGATAACAATGCCTTAACATAACGCAACCCATTACTATCAAAACTGCTGTACAAAAACCATACTCTTCTGCGCCTAATAAAGCAGCTATCGCGACATCACGGCCAGTGCGCATCTGCCCATCAGTCTGTATGCGAACCCTTGAACGCAGGTTATTAAGGACCAGCGTCTGGTGCGTCTCAGAAAGCCCTAATTCCCACGGAAGCCCTGCGTACCTTATTGAGCTCCTGGGAGAAGCGCCTGTCCCGCCGTCGCCTCCGGAAATAAGGATCATATCAGCGTGACCTTTTGCAACTCCTGCCGCAACAGTACCAACGCCTATCTCAGAAACTAGCTTAACGCTTATCCGCGCATGAGGATTTGCATTCTTTAGATCAAATATGAGCTGCGCAAGGTCTTCAATAGAATATATATCATGGTGCGGAGGAGGCGATATTAAAGTAACTCCCGGGGTCGTATACCTGGTACGCGCTATTATCTCGCTTACTTTATGCCCTGGCAATTGGCCGCCTTCGCCCGGCTTTGCTCCTTGCGCGATCTTTATCTGTATCTCATCCGCATTGACGAGATAATTTACAGTGACTCCAAATCTGCCAGAGGCCACCTGCTTTATGGCGCTGCGCCTTGAGTCCCCATTAGGCAAGGTTATGAATCTATTAGGGTCTTCGCCGCCTTCTCCGGTATTAGACTTACCTCCGATCCTGTTCATAGCAATTGCGATCGTCTCGTGCGCAATGCTAGAAATCGAACCAAAACTCATAGCGCCTGTTGCGAAACGCTTCATAATATTCTCGACAGGTTCAACCTCATCGACAGGAATCGATTCTTTCTTTTTTAGTTTAAACAAGCTCCTTAAGGTAGTAGGGTTTTCAGACTGATCATTTATGAGTTCTGCAAACTTTTTATATTTATCATAGTCATTATTGCGGGTGGAATCCTGCAGCCTGGCGATAGTTTCAGGATTCCAGAGATGAAACTCTCCGTCTCTCTTCCACTGGTAGACGCCTCCGCTTGTTAAATAAGTATCCTCTATATTTCTTTCTGGGTAGGCGCTCTTGTGTCTTTTTATAGTTTCATCCGCTATGCCTTCAAGCCCGACTCCCCCGATCCTTGACACAGTGCCTGTAAAAAATTTGTCTATAAGTTCGTTATCTAAACCCAATGCCTCGAATATCTGTGCGCCGCGGTAACTTCTAAGCGTGGATATGCCCATCTTTGATAATATCTTCAATAACCCGTCTCTCAGCGCCTTAGCATAGTTTTTGAGAGCTGTATCAAGATCTGCATGGATCTCTTTTTCCTCTGTAAGATATCCTATTGCCTCATAAGCAAGGTATGGATTTATACAACCTGCGCCATAGCCAAAAAGTAATGCAAAATGATGGACTTCTCTTGGCTCTGCGCTTTCGACTATTATAGAAACCTGCGAGCGTATGGTTTTTCTCACAAGATGCTGATGGACAGCACTTGTCGCTAAAAGCGCTGGCAGGGCAATATTATCCTTATTAGCTCCACGGTCGCTCAATATTATAAAAGAGTAACCCTTTTCAATAGCGTATTCTGCCTCGAAACATATCCTTTCAAGAGCTTTTATAAAACCTTGTTTGCCGCTTTGAGCGTCAAAAAATGCATAGATCGTCTTTGTCTTAAAACCGTTTATGCTGATATCACGTAGATTCTGGAGCTGGGCATTCGTCAATATAGGATTTTTTACTCTGAGTTTATGGCTGTGTCCCGGAGTCTCTTCCAGAACATTTTTCTCAGGCCCTATAAAACTTTCGAGACTCATTACAAGTTTTTCTCTTATAGCATCTATGGCAGGATTGGTTACCTGCGCAAAGAGCTGCCTGAAATAATTATAAAGGATCTGGGGCTTTTTTGACAAAAAGGCATAAGGGGTATCATCGCCCATAGAACCAACTGGTTCTTTACCCTCTTCTGCCATGGGCTTTAAGATCATTTTAAGGTCTTCCCGTGAGTAGCCAAATGCCTTGAGACTGGATATAAGATTTTTGGATATCTTGGTACTGGCGTCGCCGCTAATAAGTTTATCAAGATCGACCATGTTCTCAAAATTCCATTTGCCATACGGAGAGCGCCTGGATACTTTTTCTTTTATCTCGAGATCGTGCACTATAGAACCTTTTTCCGTATCTATGAAAAGCATCTTGCCTGGTTCTAACCTTCCGGAAATTTTAATATCCGCTGGTTCTATATCAAGGACACCGACCTCGGATGCCATTACTACAAAGTCATCTTTAGTTATGATATAACGCGCTGGGCGCAAGCCATTTCTGTCAAGTATTGCTCCTATATTTTTGCCGTCTGTAAACGCTATTGCAGCAGGTCCGTCCCACGGCTCCATAAAACATGCGTGGTATTTATAAAAATCTTTCAGTTCTTTTTCCATCAATTTATTGTGCTCCCATGCCTCTGGTATAAGCATCATCATCGCATGTTCGATAGGCCTCCCCGAAAGCACCAGTAGTTCAAAAAAATTATCAATTGCCGCTGAATCGCTCCCTCCCTCGACAATAATCGGTTTCAGTTTTTCTATATCCATTCCGAATAGTTCGCTTGCCAGGAGCCGCTCTCGCGCGCGGACCCAGTTTACATTGCCTCGCAAGGTATTGATCTCTCCATTATGAGCCAAAAATCTAAAAGGCTGCGCCAGGTCCCATGTAGGAAACGTATTAGTCGAATAACGCGAGTGCACCAAACACAAGGCGCTTTTGATGTTCTCATCCTTAAGATCGGGAAAAAAATTCTCCAGCTGGCCGGGCATCAAAAGTCCTTTGTAAGAAAACGTGCGGCTTGAGATATTAGTGATATAGAACGACTTCTTTTCTTTTAAATTAGAAGCATGTATAGCATTCTCAACCTGTTTTCTTACAAGATATAGTTTTCTTTCGAAATCCAATCCCTCAGCCTTATGGCTCTTTATAAAAATCTGCTCAAAAACCGGTTCCGTATCTTTGGCGGTCTTTCCAATGCGAGAATCATCAATAGGAACTTTCCTCCACCCCAGAACAACCTGCTCCTGTTCTTTAACAATCTCTTCAAAAAAACTTTTGCAAAATTTTCTCTCTTTGTCATCCTGCGGTAAAAATATAAGCCCGGTACCATACAAGCCTGGTTGAGGCAAATTTATATTGGATCCCTTGGTAACTTTTTTAAAAAACTCGTGCGGCATCTGGATCAGGATACCTGCGCCATCTCCTGTTTTTGGGTCTGCGCCTACTGCCCCACGATGCGACAAACGACTTAGTACTTCTATGCCCTGCTTGACTATAAGATTAGACCTTTCCCCTTTTGCATTGCAAACAAAACCCACCCCACAGGAATCCTTTTCAAACCTGGGGTCATAGAGTCCTTGTTTTTCTGGAAATTGCCTAAACATTAGTCACTCGCCTCTAAAAAAATCCCGTTGATCAATATTTCCACCTATTGACCTCGATACCTAACTTCTTTATTTTGCTCCTTAAGGTATTACGGTTGATGCCCAGTAACTCTGCGGCCTTAATTTGATTACCGTAAGTCCTTTCCAGGGTTTTTTCGATCAGCGGTTTCTCTGTTGCCGCTATAACGCTGTGATAAAACCCTGGCCCTTTAGAATATTCCATTGATTTCATTTTTTACCCATATCATTATAGAACAGAAAGATATTTATCAAGTTCATATTGAGAGACCTGGATCCTGTAATCATCCCATTCTTTTTTCTTTATCTCTATAAACCTTGAAAAAATATGTTCGCCAAGCGTCTTTTTTACAAGGGCGCTCTCTTCAGTCATTGCGATCGCATGGCCGAGACTATCAGGTAACGTCTCAATGCCCTTTTCTTTTCTTTCAGCGTCACTCAAGTGATATAGATTCTGCTCCATTGGTTTTGGTATCTTATATCCCTTTTCTATACCATCTAACCCAGCATGAAGCATGGCTGCAAATGTAAGATATGGATTGCATGCTGGATCGCATGCCCTGAATTCACATCTGGTAGCCTTTTCCTGGCCAGGGTGATAAAGTGGTACTCTCACAAGCGCTGAGCGATTCCTGCGGCTCCACGCTATATATACAGGTGCCTCGTATCCAGGTACTAGTCTCTTGTAAGAATTTGTAGTCTGCGCAAATATGGAGCATATCTCCTTTGAGTGCTTTAGAAGACCGGCTATATATTTACGGGCTGTATCTGAAAGATAATCCTTTGCCTTTGCGTCAAAAAACGCGTTTTTCGTACCTCTAAATAGAGACTGGTGCGTATGCATGCCTGAGCCGTTCTGGCCAAATATAGGTTTTGGCATAAAAGTAGCATACACGCCGAACTTACTGGCAATCTCCTTTACAACCACCCTGTAAGTTATTACATTATCTGCCATCTCCAGCGCATCTTTATAATGCATGTCAACCTCGTGCTGTGACGGAGCTACTTCATGGTGAGAATATTCAACATCTATGCCTAACTTCTCAAGGGCAAATACGGTTTCTCGCCTAAGGTCGCTTGCAACATCAAGAGTAGTGAGGTCAAAATACCCTCCCTTATCAAGCGTTTCTGTCCCGCTATCTGTCTTAAAATAAAAGTACTCAAGTTCAGGCCCTAAATAGAAGTGATCAAATCCCATCTTACTCGCTCTTTTGAGCGCTTTTTTTAATACATAACGCGGATCGCCTTCATAAGGCTTCTTATCAGGTGTCAATATATCACATATCATCCTCGCAACAGCCTTTTCACTCGGCCTCCATGGAAGTATTACAAAAGTATCTGGATCAGGCATCGCAATCATATCAGATTCTTCTATATCCTGATAACCTGTAATAGATGAGCCATCAAACCCCATACCTCTTTCAAGAGCATTTTTTAATTCCTTGTCTGTAATCGCAAAACTCTTTACCTGACCTAACATATCAGTGAACCACAATCGTATGAACTTTACATCATTCTCCTTTGCCAGCTTCAAGATGTCCTGTTTTGTCTTCCTTACCATTATTTCCTCTCCTTTGTGTTTATCCGCCTCCGGCGGATTTAATTCGCAATATGATTTACGTTCACTCTGTTCCGTAAATCATTTGCTCATTAAAAAAGGGTGTTTTAGCCCTTATGGCTTAAAACACCCTTGTTTTAATATGCCGTCTGCACAAACATTGTGCTCTGCTACCTACAATACCAGCGTCTCTACCTTATATAAGTAAAAAATCGCCTATTTTGGTAACCCTGTTTTAAATTCTAATAGACCATTGGCAGCATTTAAGAGCATTGTCATGCTTTTCTCTATATTTTTCAAAGAGGTGTAGTTTAATAGTAACTCTTTTTTTGTCTGGATATACTTACCTTTTACTAATTCGCAAGCACAATTTTCAGCCAATAGTCTTATGGTTTCATGTGTTGACTCCAGATGAAACTGAAGGCCAAAAACTCTTCCTTTATATTCAAACGCCTGATTCTTGCATGCCTCTGTTTCAGCTAGCCTCTTTGCTCCAGAAGGAATATCAAAGGTATCGCTATGCCAATGAAATGCAATAAATCTGTCTTTAAATCCTGAGAACACCTTAGAACTTTTTGCATCTTCAGTCAAGACCACAGGATACCAGCCGATTTCCTTGTATTTATTCTTATAGACCTTAGCGCCCAGCACATTAGCAATTAACTGTGCACCAAGACATATACCAAGAACTATCTTGTTTGTTTTAATGGCCTTTTCGATAAACTTTTTTTCTTCCAAAAGCCAAGGATATTTTTTTTCATCATATACGCCCATGGATCCGCCCATAACAACTAAAAAATCAAACTCATCATCAGATGTTGGCAAGACTTGTCCTTCGTAGAGGGCTGTCCTTGTAATAGGATATCCCCTGGCCCATTTACCAATATTTGCTATGTCTTCAAAAGGTACATGCTGCAAGTAATGTATCCTCATAACACTCACCCTATTGCCTTGCCGCCTCTTTCGCCTGTGCGGATTCTTACGCACTCAGGTAGATCCAGCACGAATATTTTGCCGTCGCCTATGTTACCTGTTTTTGCACCTTTGATTATTGCCTTTATGGTCGGCTCAACAAATTCCTGATTTACCGCTATCTCGAGCCGCACTTTCTTTAATAGATTTACCTCGTGGATAACACCTCTGTAGGTTTCTGTGAAACCTTTTTGCTGACCACACCCCAGGACGTTTGAAACTGTCATCTTATACACCTCAGCTTCAAACAGCGCCTTTTTTACATCCGGTAATCTATGCGGCTGTATCATTGCTATAATAAGCTTCATTGGACACCTCCTTATTCCGTAGTAAAAATCTGAAACCCGGCATAGGCTTCCATGCCGTGCTCTCCGATATCAAGGCCTTTTAGTTCCTCTTCTCTTGAGACACGCAAACCGATCGTAGAGTCAATGAGTTTAAACAGACCTCCCATTGTCAGGAGAATAAACGCTATCACTGAGGTAACTCCTAACAGCTGTATGCCAAGCTGTACAAGGCCTCCACCATAAAACAATCCGTTATTTGCAAGCCCGAGCGACTCTTTTCCAAAAAGACCTATTGCCAGAGTCCCCCATATACCATTCAAACCATGCACAGGCACCGCTCCTACAGGGTCATCTATATTTAACTTATCAAGTAAAACCACCCCTAAAACTACTATAATGCCCGCAACCATTCCTATAATAATGGCGGCTAGCGGCTCTACAAATGCGCAAGGCGCAGTTATGGCGACCAATCCTGCGAGCGCTCCGTTCATGGCCATTGACAGGTCTGGTTTTCCGAACATCTTCCACACTGTCAACATAGCTAATATACCGCCGGTTGCTGCGGCAAGGTTTGTATTTATGGCTACCCTTGCTATCAGGTCGCCGTTTCCAACGCCCAGTGTCGAGCCTGGATTAAAGCCAAACCACCCAAACCAGAGAATAAACACCCCCAGAGATGCGAGCGGAATAGAATGCCCTGCTATAACATTCGGTTTTCCGTCAGGAGTATATTTACCTATCCTTGGCTTCAAAATAATAGTGCCTATTAAAGCTGCAAAGCCGCCGAGCGCGTGGACCACTGTAGAGCCTGCAAAATCCGCAAACCCTAATTTAGAAAGCCAACCCCCTCCCCAGATCCAATGACCTACAATCGGATAAATAAAGGCTGATATTATAAAGGAGTATATTAAATATGCAGGGAACTTCATCCTCTCAGCCATTCCTCCTGCAACGATCGTTGCTGCTGCGCCGCAAAATACTGCCTGAAATAACCAGAACGCATACAAAGGTATCTCTGCGCCGCTTTCGGCTCCGACCAAAAACCAACCTTTAAACCCCATGAATCCGTTACCTGCGCCGAACATTATCGCGTACCCGAAAATAAAAAATCCGAGAGAAGCCATACAGAAATCAAGAAAGTTTTTCGTCAATATATTACATGTATTCTTGGCCCTGATAAAACCAGCCTCTACCATACCAAAACCTGCCTGCATAAAAAACACCAGAAACGCCGCAATAAGTACCCACATTGTATCCAACCCTACCCGGATCTGATTTAAAGCCTCCATCTTAGTACCTCCTTTAAAAGCTACAACCTAAACTAAAGCCGTAATAAAACCTATCTCTCTGGTTACCATCTGCTGGATCATCAAGATCCCCAAGCGGCACTGCATAATTGATGTCTGGTGAAAAAGTAAGACCCTCATTTAAAGGTATAGTAAGCCCGGCGTTCAAAAGTCCGTCTCCGCCTTCGCCGTTTATAAAGAGTTCTTTGTTATAAGCCACCCTCCCGCTTAGATCAAGCGTAACCCCTAAATCTTCTACCAAATTAAAACTATGAGAAACTTCCAAAGCCAGATATTGACCATCAGCGCCGCCTTGGGCTTCATCGCCATAGTCATAATAAAATGTGAAAACCGGAGATAAAGGTATATTAAAGAGACCTATGCCTCCATAAAACTCTCTACTAAAGGTATCTGTGCCAGGAAATTCATAATAGGTATGACCTAGAGAAACGCTAAAGTCATCAAATTCATAGGTATAATCTAATACATAGTCTATCTCGTCTCCGTCAAGAGAATCATTATCGTCAAAATCCCAGCTCGACCAGAAACTGAATGTAAGGCCATGACCTGATATATTAAACCCTGGCTGGAGCACTGGATCAGTGTCTAAGGCAAAACCCCTCCATATGTATTGGGAATAAACATCCAATGTGCTGGATGCCTCTATATTGAATCTCTCTAAAATCCCGTTATCGCTAGCGTTCTCCGCAAAAACATTAGTTGAAAAAATAAGGCCGACTATAAGTACCATGTTAAAAAATCTCATATCATCCCTCCTTTTAATAAAAAAGGCGCTCGTTTTCACGAACGCCTTTGTATTTACACAACCTTGTGCATTAACCCTTCACTCTATTAAGTAAAAATAAACTACTTTTGGTAACTTCTCTCGTGCCATTTTTTAACTATATTCTTTTTATGCTTCACTATCATAACATGCGAAACGCCTATCTCCTTTGCTATCTCGCGCACTGTATATCCTTTAATAAGATAGGAAAGCACTGACTTTTCCTTGTCAGTCAAACCTATATTCTTTATTTCATCTATTGTAATATTGTCCCCTGCCGTTTTTCTAAAATCCGCTTTTTCATCTTCAATGATATCGCCTAATGTCTGGCCTCCTGGAGATATGAGCTGGTCAAGGCTTGAGAGCATCACCTTTGGTCGGCCTTTTCTTAAAAAATTCTGTATGTGAAATTCGCATCCTTTTATTACATAGGCCTTGTTTATACCTATCGGCAGACCATTTGCATAATGTTGCCACATATAAAGGCACATCTCCTGATAAAGGTCTTCCTCGCTGTAAAAACCGCGTAGTAGGTGTTTACGAGCAACATACTTGAGCGAAGGCGTTATTTGTTCCAGCAGTATCCTGAAATCCATAGTTTATCACCGCCATTAAAAAAGAAAAAGGGGATCTCATGTCATATTCATTGACATAAAACACCCTTCTTTGGGCTCCTCTTATGCTGCAAATAAAAAGAGACGTTCTCTCGAACGCCTCTTTGTGTTCTCTCTCAGGCACATACCTTGTGCCTCTATCTATTTAAAGTATACCACAATGCCCTATTTCGGTCAAGCAGAATCGAAAAGTTTGAGCTTTGCGCCGGCTACGTTATAGTCAGTCCATTTGCCAGAAGATAATATCACTGCTATAAAGATAAGTAGTATGTTTTTCATCCTAATCAATGGCCTTTATCACCAGGGTATAGCCAAGCGTCCCTGGATTTTTTATTTTTAAAGGTATGCGTCTCTCATCTGCTGAGAGCCAGAGTTTAAACTTTGGCGGATCGCTTGTAAATCTGTGGGCCTGGAACTCACCTATAGGCGTGTCTATAGTCTCTATACCTTTATATAGTACGTCAAATTCAGTTGTTGGGAGGTTTATCTTTATTGGCTTATTCTTGTCAAAGTGCTCTATTGCGCGGCAGTAATATACCAAGAGTATTGCATTGCGTATTGGCGAATCTTTTTCTATGGAGAACTCTTTTGTGCGGAGCCTGCTCTTTGATGTTATATCTACCCTGAAGTTTTCCTGATCATACTTCTCGATTATATTATCGCTGAAGCCGATCCTTTTTTTAATCTTTCTATGTACTTCTATTGGTAAAAATGTATCTTTTTCAGCATATAACTCTTCAGTATCTCTAAGCGAAGGTATCTTTGTAAAAAATGAGACATGATAGGCAGCCTCCCCATTTATGTCCTCTTCCCCGTGGAAGGTCATAATGGACTTGCCCAGCTTAACCTGTTTAAAGCTTGCCTGATAGGTAAGCTGCTCCCCTTCCTCGAAAGGCACAGCGAAGATCTTATCAATACATATGACCAGACAAAAAAATATTATTAGACTAAGGGCTTTTCTTTTTTGCATTAGGATTATCGGTCAGACGCGTAGGCTGCCCTTAAGGGTAGCCTACGCGTCTGACCAGGGTAA
>Ga0222666_1000504_pt1 | contig 20870 bp, 36 predicted proteins | sample AntAcemetagen655_FD_181710 | JGI IMG/M metagenome (GOLD analysis project Ga0222666, IMG submission 181710) | Saline water microbial communities from Ace Lake, Antarctica - #655 | ecosystem: Environmental > Aquatic > Non-marine Saline and Alkaline > Saline | place: Antarctica: Ace Lake...
TTGAGTCTTCAATTATTTCTCTAAATTGTTTACCGTAAAAATCTACGGTTATAATGCTGATCATGTTTTTAATCCTATCTCTGCTCTGATATGCACCGTCAGAGCAGGGAGAGAATGGGGAAGAGATTTTTTTCTCCTCCCCAATTTTTTGGAACTTATTCATATCCACCACCTCGCTGACTCATTATTCTGAAGTCTTCTTTTCTCTCTGCTTCTTTTTGTTTTGCTTTAATAAACTTCTTGCAAATATTCATCAGCATAATGTTTTTGTTTGTGGGATTCTTTTCATACAATCTTCTGTATCTATTATAATGCGCTATCCAGTAATAACATTCAGGACAATACCCATTAGTGAATCCCTCTTCATTTGTTTCTCTGTATCCGTATTCTTCTTTGCAATTTCCGCATCTTCTAATTAGCATTGTCCTCACCTCCTCAATGTTCCTTAATTACTCCAGTTGCTTTCATTTTAAGTAAAATATGAATACCTTTCCACTGACTTTTAGCGATTGATTTCGCAGTGCTGACTAATTCTTGAATTACTTTAAGAGAAGCAAAGCTCGCATCGTCAAAATTTCCTAGCTGACGAAATATTTCTTTCTCTAAGAGATTTATCATCTCATAGGTGGCTCTCCACTCCTCCTCTGCGGACAACACTTCATCAAGTGTTACAATCTTGACTTTGCCCATAGCTTATCACCTCCCTATCCATAATTCGTTTCAAAGTTTTTCTTCCAGTTCTTGCCTTCTCGTTTCTTCATCCTGTCGGCTCTTAATAAAACGGCTGATGCTTCTTTGAAGTTTCGGTTGCCGAATAATAAGTGAAATGCTGAGTGTCTGTTTTCATCAAACAGAAACATATTCTCTGGTTTCTTTACGCCACCTCTCGCCTTAGCTTTAATGTGATGCCGATTCCTCCTCCCTTTCCTTTTTAAGTATGTTCGTTTTGCCATCTCTCATCACCTCCTTGTCTATCGGTTTTTTGAATTTCCAACAATAGTTATCTTTCATATCATAAACGACATTGCATGGGCAACCCTTACATTCTCCTGAACATTCTTTTACTCGATCGTTGCAATCAGTATTTTCCATTTCGTTTCCTCCTGTTCCAATTGTTAAAAGAACTATTTTACTCCTGTCTTATTAATTTTAATAAAAATTGAAACCAACTTAATCCATACATACATTGGAATCCATCTTGGTTTTGGTTTCATCGCATTGCCTATTATTTGAGCCATTTCTTTTGCTTCTTCTTTTACATCTCTACGATATATTTGTCTTATTTTTTTAGATTTTTTTTCGTTCATAATGGTTTTTTTAATTTAATTCTATATGCCCATTCGTTTCTTATTTCATCTTCGATCTTTATAAATAATCTGGCGTCTGTATTTCTTTTTGCAAATGCATTTCCGAACTTATTCCCTTTAGTAAAGTACCAGAATGTTCTTGCTGTCCATGGTGATAGGTGAGTCGGGTCCTGATAAAATTGAACTGTGCCTGCCATCGGTACTTCGATATGAAGTATTCCTCCTGGCTTTAATAATTCATAAAAAAGCTTCATTGCTTTTACTCTGTTCTCTGGTTTCAAATGTTCTAAAATATGAAATGCTCTGATCTCATCTACTGTTCCTATCGCTATCCCATGTTGATTATAACTCCTCGTTATAAAATCTTCATTTTCTATGTCAGCACAAATATCTGCCCCGACTTTAGGATCCTTATCAACTGTGATATAATCTTCAAAATTTTTTCTTCCTGATCCGATATCTAGTTTAATCATTTTTCTTTTCCCTCCATTCTATTTTGTCTTCGCTCTCTGCAAATGTTTTCCATTCGCCATCTACTAAAACTTTCCAAATACCAAACATCTTTTTCATTCTATCTCCTCTGAAGTATGGATCCTTTTCTGGCTCTTTCATTTTATCTCCTTTGTATTCGTCTTCCCATCGTCTTTGGTTTATATAAGTCGTTGGATGTGGGAAGTATTTTCCATTTTCTTTTTGCCATGCTTCAGTTGGTTTTCTCTCCTCGAGGTCTTTCAAAATAATATCTAGCAATTCTTGACTTGGTTTTAGTAGTTTCCACTTAGCGAGTGCCTTGTCTTTGGCCACTCTTCTTTTGGGATGATATGCTTTTAAGAAAACATCAAATTTATAATCTGATGTATCTTTTTTCTTTTTTGGTTTACCTCCTCCGAATAATGGTATCTGTCCTTGCACTTGTTTCTCAAAATATTCCTCAATGATGTCCTGCGCTTTTAATAAATCTATTCTAAAATGAACTGTTGCCGGTTGCCCTGCTATCTTCTCTTCTAATACTCCAAGTTTCTTTCCTATTCCTCTGGCTGTTTCCTGTTCTTTTCTCGACAGTCCTGTTTCTTCGTATATATCTTTTTGCGTTTTATAAATCCATCCATCCGGATCCTTTGTTTTGTCGTGCCAATAATATAATTGTGACCATAGTATTCCTAGCTTAACCGATCCAACTGCTTTTGCCACGATCGCATTGTATGCAACTGGTCGTTTTAATAATTCCGTGATGATTGTTTGCTTCATGATTATATTATAACTTATTTTTAATATTTCTCCAAGTGGATTACTTTTTACCAATCTTTATAACTAACTTCTCGAGGATACGGGATATACAAGGATAGTCCACTATCTTGGCTTAGTCCGCTTGGCTTGGTTGGTAAGGCGGCCCAGTGAATACACTTCTCCCAGTATTCCCGGTATGCTTTGTCGTTTAATTCTGTCGTACTCATCACTCTTTCGTATCTATATTTTCCATCCTTTGATCTTTCCTCTGTCTTAAGATGTAGCCGTCTGAGTAATTCGTGCGCTTCTTGATCCGAGATGTCCATCGCCTCTGCTACCATTCTAACTACCACTGCATGATAAAACTTTTCCTCCTGGCGTGATCTGTTTTTCGAGTATGGTTTTACTATTACCTGAAGTCGTTTGCCATCGTATGGTATTAAATGATTGCTGAATCTTCCCTCGTCGTTATAATAAAGCCTACCTCCTCTGGCTGTTGCCTCCCACTTTGGATATATTTTGCGTTCTTTTAGTGCCATGTTTTTTTATATTTTATTTTGGTATGCAAACTCGCCATATAATTCTATTGCCTTTTTATTATAAACGAGTGCGGCTTCTATTTCGGTTTTGAACCAACCAAGCCAATATCTTTTATAATCACATGTTATATAAGCACGCCACGGCTTGATCTTTGCTTTTCCTGTATTCCAATGATTCTTTTCATATGTCACTCCTTGATATTTAGAATAAATTGCAGTGCCCTTTCTTTTCCCTCTGTGCGAAGCCTGCGAATGTGTTACTTTTAATAAATTATTTTTTCTACAATCCAATCTGTTCATATTTATATGCGTTATTTCTGTATTTCCACAAATCAGTAAATTAACCATTTTAATTGCTTGTTGTGTATCGTTTCTAATAGGGTTCCCGTTTTGGTCTAACCCCCACTTAAATCGACTTAAGTAAGGATAATCCTCGTCATCTACTATTGCAAATTTTCCTTGTGTTAATGGTATCTTTTTCATACTTAGTACCTCCCCCACGGGTCCCATTCCCCGAACTTCTTATTTAATAATTCCTTGATCTCTAATAAATCTATTGCCTTTGAATACTTTTTTAATGTTTCGTTATCTGCTCGATTGAACATGATCCAATTTAATCTTGTTTTAATCTCTTGCTCTTTTTCTCTATCGTGTATTGATTTGGCCATCGGCAGTATGCACCATTTCTCATTCACTTGTTTGCCTGCGAATATAAAATTGTGATGCCATTCTATTTTTTCCTGTATTCTTGTCCTGCCTGTTATGCAACATCTATGATACCACATATCTATCTCAAGTTCCTTTTTTAATTTTTGTGGGATTGCTCTCATTAGTTCGACCATTTAGTTATTACATTTCCTTGCTTGTCTTTGAATGCTCCGGCTAATATCATAATCCAATCTATCAATGTCCACAGCCCGAATCCTCCGAGCGTGAGTAACATCAGGATTCCGGTGCCGACTTTTCCCACATAAAATCTATGTACACCAAGTCCTCCGAAGAATGTGCATAGCAGAAACGCTATGATCCTTAATTTTTTTGATTCTTGTTTCATGTTTTTATAATAATTTATCCTCGCACATTTTACCTATGGCCTCCCATGCTTTTTTAATTCTCACTTCCATCTTTAGTATGTCCGATAGTTTTCTCTCTGTCCTTATTCTATGTATATCTCCTGTGAGTTCCACCTTGCCGTCTGGTAGCTGTTTCGTAGGGATATAAACCAATTCTATGTCTTGAGGTATCTTGCCCGTCCTGGCCCTGATTATCGTACAATACAGAGTGATCTGTCCGTGGTTGTCTACTTGCTTTTGGCTCCATGATGTTTGGCCTGTTTTATATTCTTTGAATGCACTCAGGTTTTTCTTGGCCGTATCTGCTTTCCCGTATAATGGTATCTCTGTTTTTCCTAATTTCAGCGTTGCCTCGAGCTCTGCTTCCATAATTTCAAATTTAGGTATTTGAGATATTAATAAATCTTTAATCGGATCGCCTGTTGCCTCTTCTTTTTCAAGCGCGTCTGCTATTTCTTTTCCGAATGCCATCCCTCGATTGATTGACATTCTACTCTCATCGATATAAATATCCATATATCTTTCCAGTGAGCTTTCAAAAAGCGTGAGTTGACTCCATGATAAATATGGTCGTGGTCTTATCATTTTAATAATTCTTTTAATCTTGAATCAATCGCTTTGATTAATTCCCTTTTTTGTGTTGCGTTATACTTCTTGGATCCGTTGACCTTTCCTTTCATGTCTTCTAATCCGTCAAACTTGGCTCTTGCAATCATTCCTTTCACTTTATGAAATTCACTCTCTACCTGTTTGTTTGGATCTATGGTCGCTCCTCCTTGATCCATTTCTTCTGGTGCGTATAATCCTGATAACTGTTTTGGGAATGCTTTGCGCAATGCTAATGCCTCAGCACATTTTCCTAACTGTCCGAATGGCATTTTGTGCCACATGTATCCAATCCTCTCTCCCGGATAATATTCACTCCATCTGGCTGTTGCTGTGAATGCGTATCTCTCTCCGTTGTCCATTAGCTTATGGACGGTAGCTGTTGCTGATCCTGGCACTTGCATTTTTGTCTTTGCCAATTCAACTTCTTTTTCATCCTTAAATACTACATCTTCTGATCCTGCATATCTTCCGGACATTTCAGCGATTGATCTAAACCCATCAATGCCGACTTGGATCACTCCTACTTCTCTACCTGCTTTTGAATCCCATCTCTTCACGAAGTGAACTTGTCTGACAAATGGATCTAACTTTGTATTCCTGCATACGGTAATAAATAACTTTAACTCATCATCTGTTGCTCCTTTGGCTACCTGTGTCTTGATTAATTCTATCTGTGGTCTTGTCAATCTATCAAATGGATTTTCTTCATTCTTTGTTATTACATTCTGAATAACTTTGACTTGATTCTTCTCTTTAGCTGATAGCTCCTTTGGTTCTACCACTATCTCTGGTTTTACTTCTTTGACCTCTTTTTCCTTTTTAGGTTTGATCTCCTTTTTCTTAGGAGAGGTCTTGATCATTTTATCTTTTGGTGATTTTTTCATGTGATTGTTTTTTAATTAATTTTTTACGTCCGAATACGTCGTATGGTGATTTTGACATCACTCGCTCATCTCCGGACTTTTCAATAAATATTATTTGCTTGTCATCGACCTTGACAAACACATCGCAAATTTCTGGCCAGTTATAATCTTTAGGAACTACATGTCCTACTATTAATATAAATTTGCCTTCAACTATTAAGTCAAATTTAATAGCTTCTGTTTCTGAAAAATCCTTTACGCTATATCCAAACTTCCATAGCTTTTCTTTTACTTTTGTGATTGCTTCTTTTCTTTTCATAGTTTTATTATAATCTATTTATAATTTATTCTCAAGTGGATAACTTATTGAATTTTTTAGAATTACATTTTCCGCATAATGCTTGTATGTTCTGCTTGTCGCCACACTTGTATCTTGGTTTGTTTTTATTCGACCACTCGATCCATTTAGAAATTGGAATAACATGGTCTATTGTGAGTTTCTTTTTGAGTCCACAAATTTTACATTTGTTATTTTGAAACTTTTTTATTTCTTTCCATTCTCTTTCAGTAAGAGATCCTCCTGACATTATTTCTCTTTCTCTTCTTCGATTGTATATGATGGCTCTTTTTTCTGGGTTATTTTTTGCCCACTTATTTTTCGATTCTCTGACCTTTACGATATTCTTTTCGTTCCATAATTTTTGTTTTAACATTATCTTTTTTCTATTCTTAATTCCATATTCCCTGTCTGATTTTTTCTTATCATATCCACCTTTCCACATCGGATTTTTTGAGCCCATTTTTGATGCTGACAAAGTCGGGCACTTCTTGCCTGCGTTCCAAGTCGGTTTTCCTTTTTTGAATTTATATTTACATTCATTAGAACAAAATACACCCTTTCTAACCTTTATGCGACTTGAATATGTTTCAAATTCTTTCCCGCAAATTTTACATATAACTTTTATCATATCTTCATTTTATCATACGATGGGACAATCTGTCAATCAATTCATTAAAAACCGAACCGTGCCTTACTTTCTTTTTGTTCCCGTCAAGTATTTCATTAACAATTCCCTCTTTTACTCCCAACAATTTCATAATGTCCTCTTCTATTGTGTCCTTGCAAATATAATAATAAACATTTATCATTCTGTTTTGCCCAATTCGATGGGCTCTTGAAATCGCTTGATTGTGAACTTCCGGTGTCCAATCCATATCAGCAAATATTACTATGCTTGCCTCTGTTAGCGTGATCCCAACTCCTCCTGCTTTTATGTTTGCTACGAATACTTTAACTCTTTCGTTCTCTTGAAACGAATCAACTGCTTTTTGTCTATCGTTCTGTTTTGTTGCTCCTGATAAAACTGCGACATCTATCGGCTCCATTTTTGGCTTTCCATAGTTATCTGTTTCTCCAAAGTCATATTTTATCTTTTCCATTCCTGCTTTAATGTTCTCGAGTGTTTTAACGTATTGAGTGAATACTATAACTTTTGATCCTTGCTCGATTGCGTTCTGCGCGTCTGTTACTATCTGATCAACTTTAACTCTTGAGCATACCTGCTTTAATTTCTGAATCTCTACCAACTGTCTTGTGGCCATTATGTTTTTTATATTCTCCGGTGGATTCATTTTGAGGTATTCCATGTATGAATCCCATGCATTTTCGTATTCTCTCCTTTGACTTGGGTTCATCTTCACTTCGATCACATCAATTATCTTTGCAGGCAGATTCAACACTTCATTCTTTTTTCTCCTGATCATGCATTCAATTAAATTCTTTCTTAATATATTTAGGTTTGTTGCTCCGCTCTCATCCCAGAATCTAATTGGCGGGCCGAATCTTCTTATCAATGTTTTAAGATGTCCACCACAAAACATTGTTGAGAATCTACTTCGCGCTCCCTTTCTTATCGTTATTGGATGTTCGATTGCCACAAGTAAATTCCATAATTCTATTGGCCTATTTAATAATGGCGTTCCTGTTAAGCAATAAACTCTGTCTGCCTCTTTGACTATTTCTATTGTTGCCTTTGCTCGAATGCTCCTGCCTTTAATATAATGCGCTTCGTCAAGAATAACATTCTGAATACGATCCTGCTTTACCATTCCTCCAATCCATTCTTTGTGATAATTAATAACATCGTAATTGATTATGATCCATTTGCTTTTCTCTGCCTCTTCCTGCTTTTCTTGGCTGAGTGTCCTGCCATTTAATATTGTTATTCTATCCCATGGTCGCGCGTTCTTTATCTCTCTTTGCCAGTTAATCTTAATCGATGCCGGACATATTACTATTGTATTGCCATGATCCTCTACTGCCTTTATGGATTGAATCGTTTTACCAAGCCCCATTTCATCTGCGAGGATAGCTTTTTTGTTTTTCTTTAAGAACTCTATTCCAGTTTTCTGGTGATCAAATAATTTCATTATAATTTTTTAGCCTTTTCCTCGATCTCTTTTGCTTCTTGCTCGAGTTTCTCAGCCTCTTTATTTTTTTTCTCTGATTCCCATCGTCGTTGTCGCGCTTTGGTTTTCATCTTCCGCGCCTCGTTGAATAATATTGTTTTTGCATTTGCCATGTTATTTTTTTTCTATGTTTACTGTTTTACTTTTATCATCCTTTATCTGTGATTCTCCGTCTGCAATCCCTCGGTTGTAGCTGTCCTGTATTTTTTTCTCATAGTGTTTATAAACCACCTCTGCAAATTCCACCATGGCCTTGCCTCTGATTCCATTCTTGATCATTAAATCAGTTATAAAATTATCCATTACTATCCCTGTTCCTCCGCAGATTTCACACGGTTTTTGCGCGACTGTTGATTCTTTATCCTCATTCTCTATCAGTCCTGTACCTTTGCACGTCGGGCATTGCATTGTTCTATTGAGTAATTCTTTTGTTTCCATGTTAGAATGGGATATTTTTTACATCTACTTCTCCATCCACTTCGACTACGGGGATGTCTTCATCTGATACTTTCCCTCGACTTGGCTCAGGATTTTCTTGTCCACCCTGGTTTGCTTTTGACTTCTGTCCGAATTCAAATCTCTCAGCGATAATATCTGTTTTGTATCTTTTCTTTCCTGTTTCCTTGTCATCCCACGAGCTTGTCTTTAATCTTCCGATGATGTATATCTCATCTCCCTTTAAGAAGTACTGGCTGATCACTTCGGCCGTCCTACCGAATGCTGTGACATTATGGAACTCTGTTTCCTCCTGCTTCTGACCCTCTTTGTCTTTCCATGTTCGATTTGTTGCTACCGAGAATGATAGCACGACTACTCCTCCTTGCGTTGTTCTCGATTCTGGCGTCTTTGTTAGACGTCCGCATATTTGCACTAAGTTAATATTCATGATTTTATTATCTTTTTAATTTTTCTAAATTTCTAAAGGCTATAACTAGCCCCATGTCGACCTCTCCTTGTTTTATTATTTCTAAATTCTTTTTTGCTTTATGTTTCTTTGTGATTTGAAACCATTTAAGTTTTGCCATCTCATCTGATTCTTTTTTCTGTCCTCTCCATAACATTTCGATAAAGTTTACGATCTGTTCTTCATCTTTGATTCCTTTACACAATCCAATTACTAATTCTTTTCTATCGTATTGATATGTTGCCATGTTAATTATAATCGTATATTTTAACCTGCGATCCTACTTTTCCCCATTCGATTGCCTGTTCTTTTGTTGTCATCCAAATGTCGAAGTAATTTTTATCTCGATATTTTTCTCCCATTCGATCCTCGCAAGTATATTTTTTTCCTTTTATTTCGACCTTTGTTCCGAATGCTATAAACTCCGGACATGCTATTGCTCCATCGTATACTATATTTCCGCTTGCCATCATGAATGGATTTGCGTCTGTTTGCTCTACCTCAGAGTTATAAGCATAAATGGTTGCAAATATTTCCCTGTACTTCGGCTCTTCAAGCGCCGGCAATGTTTTAACCGGCACTTCTACTTTTATCTGATGACGATTGCATTGCTCTTCCTGCCATTCCGTTAGATAAAAATTAGGATATTCTTGCGCCCATTCTTGCCACTTCATGCATTCTATTCTTTCATTCTTTTGCATTCCTTTTTCGGCCAGTAACATAAGTATTGTAATTAATACTATCGTTATTATTGTTATTGCTATTCTTTTGATCATGTTATTTAATTGCCATCTGACTTACTTCTCTGACTTCTACTCCTGGCACATTGGCTCCTACTAGTGCGGCCCTCTTGGCTCTTGATTCATTCAGATCCCAGTATTCATGAGGCACTTTTTCACGATCCATAATAAATGCTGTCCGTACCATTTTTCTTTGTATTTGCGAACTCCCGGTGCTAACGCTTTTTTGCTCTTCTCCTAATTCTTCCATTTTCTTTACTGCAGTTTCCTCTTTGATATTTCCTGTTTCTGCTCTCTTGGCAATTACATCTTCTTTTCTCTTTCGCTCATTCTCAACTTCTGTCATATACTGATCTGCTTTATTCTTTAGTTGATCCTCGGCCTCTTTGCACATCTTTTCGTATGGTAGGTATTTTGTGCGTGCTTCATTAATAATTTGCTGTGCCGGTTGCGTGTATTTCTCTTTTTCTGCTTTGACAAATTTTCCAAGCATTTTAATACTTTTTATTTTGTCTGATACTGATTTCAATTCTATCTCTGTAGTTACCTGTGTCTTATCAACCATTGCTTGCATCTCTTCTGATTTGGTTTTAATCTCGCCGAGATTCATTTGATCATCTGCTTTAATTATTTCTTTTGTTTTTGGCATATTTGTGATTGTTTAATTAATTAATTTTACTAACTTGTGGCTGAGCAAATAGGAATACTGGTCTTGGATATGTATCTCCCGTTTCCTCGTCCTTTATAAACGTTACTGACTTGATTGCTTTTTCTCCTTTTTTAACTGAGTACCCTCTTTGCCTCCATCCATTAAATGTGAAGCAGTTTTCTGTTGGATTATATTTCTGCGCTTCTTTTTTTCCAAACCTATTTTTGATTTCTGCTCTTACAAATAATGCTGATCTGCCTCCCTTATAAATTGATGTTAATTTTTTTGTTTTCATGTTTGTGATTGTTTTTTTAATTTATTTTAATTGTTCGCTTTCGACCTTTCCTTTTGTTCTAACTCTATTATAAGTCATTCATAATACTATTGCAAGTGGATAACTTTTTGATTAAAAAATAATAAATTACTGTTGTATTCTCTTGTTGTATTCTCTTGTATATAGAAGAGTATGTCCGAATAGTGCAAACTCAATGTCCGAATAGTGCAAACTCAATGTCCGAATAGTGCAACCTAATTGTGTAAGATAAAAAAATTAATTCCTTACTCTCCCATATGATAATGGTTTTCTATTTAATGAATTGATGTAATCTTTAACTGCTTTAATGATATTTTTATGGTATAGTCTTTGCGATCCAATCATCACCATCTCTATATTATATTTTGCGGCGGCATGGTTTATTATTCTAGCATCAACACTAATAATTTCTTTAATATCTTTTTTATTTAATAATCCAGTCTGTTTGCGGTCTACCATCATGTTATATTTTGGCCTGCATTTTAGGATTAATTGAGATTCTAATTTATCCATTTCTTTGTATCCACTACACTTAATATAAAAAGCTCGACTGAATTGCATCGCGTATTTATGATTCGCTATTCTGCCTATTAAATTAGTTTTGCTTTTGCCTACATATAATATTTCTCCGTCGTCGTTAGTTAATATGTATACTCCAATTTTACTTGGTATCTTTATTTCCTCTACTTCTTTGATTTGTATTATGTTCATTTGTTTTTCCTTTCCTTATTAAGTTATGCCTTAAGTATATCTCACTTAGATAATCCAGTCAAGCATACTTATCTAAAAAACCAAACACCGGCCAGAATGCCAGTGTTTGGAGGTCGAACGTGCCTTGCACAATCACGAAGCAAAGCATCTATATTGTAGCATTATTTTCCTGCGTACGGAAGTTTTTTTCCTGTTTCTCCTTTGTTTGCAAAGTAGAAAGTAAAAGCTGACATTGCCAGTACCATAAAGTCTTGCGACTCGAGCCTCCCGAAAAAGAAGCCGATGCATGCCGTGATAGCCAGTAAAATAAAAACTATCTTTGAAGCTGATTTTATAATGTTTTTCATATTAATTTGATTAATTTATAAATCCCATAAAAAATTAAAAGCGTTATTGCTATTCCGAGTATCGTTCCTATTCTCTCGTATATTTTTTCTCTCCTTTTCCATTTCAGTCCTGCCTTTGATTTTTTCCATCTTGATGTCATATTCGACCTTTATTTAGATTTAATTACTGCCCAAGGGTCAACGATCTCATATCCGTCCAGGTTCTCTTTCCATTCTATTTGACCCTTAACGATCACCCCTGCCTCATGTAAATCATCTAAAATTATAGGATTGAAGATGTGACGAAGCTTTCCATCTTCTCCAACCACGTATTGTTTCTTATCTCTTTTGTCGCCTATTATTTTTAACATAAATATTTTGCTTGGTGGATTCGGCATATCTAATAAAAAGGTTATATCGTATAACTCATATTTATTAGCGTTGTAGTATTTATAGTCAGTATCTCCCTCCCATAAATACCAATCCGAACCATCGCCATAGCTGTTAATGAAATGAATAAATCTTTTCCCGTCTTTTTTTCCGTATCCCTCAGCGTATACGCAGTGTCCTGACCACCCAGAAACAAATCCTCCAAATTGCCAGATCACTTGTTTCATGTTTTCCCAGTTCTCTTCAGTGAATGGAAATGCTGTATCCACGTAGACAAACTTTTTGCTCTTGTACGTTTCCATTATAACTGGCTTGTCTAACCATCCCTTATCACGCATGAACTCCTCTGTGGTGCGTGTTAAGTTTTCATATGATGGAACTATCGACTCGAGGGCGCAACCAGTGTTTACGGCAAATTTAGCCCCATTTCTGATGTATGCTCCTCCATCTGGTAGTGCTATCATCGAATAAATTGATTTTGCAGATAAATCTATTTTTTTCAGTGTTTCTATCAAATTGAGCATCTCTTGATATTTTGACCATCCCTGTCCGACACATGAAAGGCTCAATCCTTGATGTTCTCTTTTTAATATTCCGTATCTCTCCTCGTTTGAAAATCCAACATTATAACTCGGACAGTTTGGATCCGGCACGAATGAAATATCTCCAAGCTTTATATCTCGATGATCATCTGGTTGTTTTTGACACCCATTATAATTTTTAGGCAATCTTTGTATCATGTTATTTTTTTTCCCTTTCCTCTAATATTGTTAAAACTTTGACCATGTCTTGTTGCATTAAATTAATATCTTTTTCTATGTGTGCTATATGATTTTCTTTGATCAGTCTTAAATCATCTGTATTTTGACCTATTAATTTATCTATCTGATCATGTTTCATTACGCATTTTTCTCTGATCTGTTTTATTTCATATTTTGCTTTAATATCCGGGTCCCTAAAAAACTTATAAATAGCAAACATGATTCCTAGTAATGTTAGTATTGAAATTATAAATTGTATATTTATAGCTGTTATCATAGTTCTATTTCTATCCTTGATTTAAGCCAAGCGACTTTTTGTTTCTGTCCTGGTTCTATATTCTCTTTCAAAATATCATCGCAAAGTCTACTTATTCCATTCTTAAAGTTTTTATAGTTCTTTTTCGGAAGTTTCGAAGCTAACTCTGGCCTTGCGTCAGTTTTATTTTTTGCTTCTTTAATTCTGTCTTTTGCTTTTTTATGCATGTATTTATTCCTAAAATTCTGTATTGATTACAATGTAATACTCTCCTCCAGCTCCACCGCCTCCGCCTCCGCCTCCGCCTCTACCATTAGCAGTTGTAGTATCTACAGCTCCTCCTGTTCCTCCTGTTCCTCCAGTTGATCCAACTCTTCCATTTTCTCCATTATCACCATCTCCTCCATTAGTTCCTGCAGCTCCTCCAGTTCCTGCAGCTCCTCCACCTCCTCCTAGTGTTTGATGATTTGTTCCAGCTCCTCCAGCATATCCAGCTACAGAACTATTACCATAACCTCCAGGTCCTCCATCTCCACCATCTCCACCATCTGCTGTTATTGTTCCGGTATTAGCTGTTAATGTATTATAAATTATTACTGCAGTTCCTCCTGCTCCTCCGCCTCCGCCACCGGGTCCTCCTTTCAAATTAACTGGTTTCGTTCCACTAGTTCCATTACCACCTGAAACATCTATATCTCCTGAAAAATCTAATGATCTAAAGCATTCAATTATTACCACTCCACCACCTCTGCCTCCTGCAGTTACGCCTGTCCATGCTCCTCCATTACCTGCTCCTGCTCCTGCAATAGCTTTAATAACTTTACCTAAAATATTCAAAGCATATCCACATAGGTGAGTACTTACTGCTCCAGTATCTCCTGCTTCTAAATAACCAATAGTTCCATACGAAGGAGTCTCTGCTATTGCTCCGCATTCACTTGCGTCTATTGTTCCTGCAATAGTTACATTTCCCTGAACTTTTATATTTACTATAGTTCCATTTGCATGGGGATTAATTATAGTTAATGTAAAACCTGATTGAATATCTAATGAAGAATAATTTTTAATTAATACTTCAGCACCACTAGCATCCAAATTTTCATTTGATGAAACAACTTTAGCTCCATCACTACCATCGCCACCAAATTTTACTACTTCATCAAATTTATTGTTTAAGTCGTCGGCGTCTAATCTTTCGCCAGCAGACCATGTTTTGAAATCCATAGTTTTATGCGTTCGCCAACGTCAAAGTCCAATCTATTGTTAGCTTTTGTACGTTAGTTTTAGTTATATCTATATTTACGTGGCTTATTAAAATTCCAGTATCTGCTCCTGCACCACCATCACTGAATATCCCTGCTTCCTTAAACGTTCCAGTTACTTCTGTTTGATTAAAAAATGCTGTTGCATATGCAATGTTAGCCGAGTTAGTCATTGAAGCTATTAAATTTCTGTATGTTTCAGTTCCCAATACTGTATCTCCTATTACTACGGCCGTGGCGTCTGTTCCTAAAGCAGCATAATTTATCAGCATGTCATTGTCCGGTGTTAAATCCGTTAGGTTGTTTGTGATCAATGTAAAAGCGACAGTCGTGATGATGTTATGATAATATTTCACGATCTTCTTTCCTGTTTTGACGTCCTCGAGTGTGAATCTATATATTCCAATAGCTCCGGCCTTTTCGCCGACTTGTTTTTTTATTTGTTTTATTTTGTTTAGAAATTCTTTATCTATCATAATTTTATTATAGCATAAATTAAGTTAATGGCGAACCGCTAATGATGAAAACTCTTTTTGTCCCTACGGGCAGTTGTGGTCCAAGTACAAATTCCACGGCGTAATCTAATGCCTGCACGGTTACTACATCTCCTATCTCTGCTTCTTCTATTTGCGGATAATCGTCTGTGTTTATTTCTACATCCTCATCTATTTCAACGTCTTCTATCGGAAATACTGTCTTTTCAAGAACGACATCTCCTTTTTCCTCGATCAACCTATCGCCTGCTTTTAATAATCCTATTAAGAAATCAATAATACCAACTGTTCTTAATGTGGCCAGTTTTACTTTGTATATAAAAGTTTCCCTGGTGATCATCTGAAATGCAACGCTTTGAATTAGGAAGTCTTCATTAACATTAAGTAATGTTGAATTAACATTTATGATCATTCCGCTTCTTAGTCCTGATTCGTATGTATCAAATCCTCCCTCGATTATTCCATTTTGATATGCTTCTATTTCTGTCTTGGCATAACTGACGGCTTCCTCCCTACTCTTTATTGTTTTATCTATCTTGGCAAATTCAAACACTCCGTATCGAGCTATAGAGTTCGGCTCTTCTACTTGAACGACTAAATTATAAAGCGGTACTCCAACGATTTCCACATTGTCTGCTCCTGCTCCTGGCACGGTGTCTACCTTAAATCTTATATATTTCTGGTTGTAATCCCAGAAGCAATCAAAATCGTCCTCGTTATCCAAGAAATCAATCCCAACTATTTGAGCTACCGAGTCTACTTCTACAACTGGTTTTGAACTGAACTTGTTTGCTGTTCTGAATAATAGTTTTACGCCATCTCCATCAAAAGGTTCACTCCTCGATGTTCCCTCTATCTCTCCTCCTTTTATAAAAACTCTATTTCTTATTTGCGATAAATCATTTGTTACATTAAGCGTTTCTGGTATATGGTTTCCATCGCCATCTGCTATATTAAAAGCCGCAGGATTTTTATTTCTTTCAAAAAAATGAATGTCCTTATCGTAATCCACGTACCAACTATATCCTGTTAAGTCAGCCAGTTTTTGAATCGCAGCTGTCACGGTTATTCTATCGAACGTTATTTTCGTAATTGTTAATGCGCAATCTACGTTCGTATCCGTGAATGTGCCGTCTGTAAAATTTGTTAAAATGTCATCTATAATAAAATTAACGGTCTTGTCGTCGTATCCCTCGATCACAAGTTGTCTATCTAAATCATAGGAATAATCCTTTGCTTTTACTTTATATCTAACTCTGTTATCTGATTCTATTTTTTTTTGTACGCTATGAATTACTCCGGCAAATATTTTTGTTACTCCATCGAGCATTTCTACTTCGCTGTTCGGTGCCGGTCTGAATGTTTGTCCTGTATGATAAATTATATCAAATTCTAAGGTATCAGTTTTTTGATTAATAACATCTGCTTTTTTAACCGAGCCAAATTCTACTATACTCGACTTGTCTACAGTATCAATCTTTATCGTGATCATAATTTTACTGTGTTCTTTAAGCTTTGCATAATACTATTTCCGATTCTTTCGGCTATTCCCTCTTCTCCTAAGAATTCGTTGCCTTGTATGTTGATTGTTATACCTCCTCCACCACTATTTCCAATCTTTCCGTATTGTCCTGGTGTGAATAATTCGGGCCCACGCTCTCCTACTACATATGATCCTCCTGCTCTTACGGGTCCACCACTTGCCCTAAACAGAGTTGATGGTGTTGTCGCTCCTCCTGTATCAAAACCTAAACTTCCACCCATAAATGATAATCTTTTACTCATTGAATTAAGTATTCTTTGCGTGGTGCTTTCAGTTTTCTCAGCTCTACTATCTTCTTCTTCGGCTAATTTATCAGTATATTGTTGTTCTACGGATAACATTTCAGATTTATTCTTTTTTAATTCAGCGAGCTCTTGTTGCATTAAAGCTATTTTTTGATTGAATGCTTCTAATTCTTTAGCTCTTACTTTCATTAATGTTTCAACTCTCAATTCAAATTCTGTTAATTCTGCTTTTCTGCGTTCTTCTACTATTTCAGGATAAAGACCAACTTTCATTCGTTGGTGTTCATCTAATGCTGTTTGTTCTTTGGCTAATTGATCCTGTAATATTTGAAGTTCAGCCATAGCTGATTCTTTTTCAGCGGCCTGATTAACTTCATTTTGTTTTTCTTTTACTTGTTTTATTAATTCAGCAACTTTTTCTTCTTGTTGCACATAAGCTTCTGCCAATTCTTCTCGGTATGTTTTTTGTTTTTCAGAATTATCTTTTATTGTTTTTGTTATTTCTTCTTCAAGCTTCTTAATTTTATCAGTAGTTTCTTTAGTAGCTTCTCCCATTTCAACTATTGCTCCAGTTACTTCTTCTATTGGTTTTCTGGCATCTCTAAGTTTCTGTGCCATTTTAGCCGCATAATCACCGAGTCTTTGAGCACTTTCTATTTCTGCTTGTGCCTTTGCTCCTCCAAATGCTTCGTATGCCCAATAAGCAATCGTTGATAAAGCCACCGCTACCGCTACTAAAGGCCCAACACTTGTTATCATGGATACCTTTAATTTTCCGATTAATGTTATAACTCCTGGTAATACTAATCCTAAAAATCCAATTGTAGCTGTTAGTCCTGCAATTGCTGTTGCCGTTATAATAATGTATTTAGTAAGTTTTTGATTCTCTTCAACCCAATCAGCAAATTTATTTACTACTGGTAATACTTTATCTATAACAGAATTAAGAATTGGAATAAAAATATTCCCTATTTTTTCTGATAATTCCTTTGTTCTTTCTGCTAATTCTCTTTGTCTATTAACAAGCGATCCCTGTGTTCTATGATAATCACCCTGGGCTTTTTTACTTTGCTCCATTGCTATTTGCAATGTGGCTTCTGCTCTCGCAGCTTTTAACGCAGTACCAGCTAATTTGTCAGTTCCATTTTCAATCAATTTTAATTTAAGGTCACTCTCTAAAATTACAATTCCAAGTCCTTTCAACATTTCTCTTTCGCCAAGCAAACCTTTAGTCAATGCTGCAACTGCTCCCGTCGCTCCTCCGGCATAATTTTGAAATGAAGCAAGGTCAATTCCAAGTTTAATTGTTTTGTCTGATAATGATAATGCCTCGTCACCAGTCAATCCTATTCCGACCAATAAATCTCCTGTGCTGGCAAGCATTGATTTCGCAGATGACTCTGCCAGTCCCCAGCTATTTCTTAAATTCATTGCTACTTCTTCCGCCTTAACTCCAACATCATCAAATACTGTATCAAATTTACTGAATGTTTCTTGAGCATCTGCAGCCGCTTGAGTAGCCTTCCAAATACCAGCTCCAATAACAGCAAAAGCAACGGTTCCAGCCATCGCCATTTTTTGGAATGTTGGTTTCATCCGCTCTAATTTACCATGGACAGTATCCAAGCTTTTATTCACCGAGTTCATTGCTGTCTTGGTTCTGTTCTCGGCGTCTACTATAAGTTGTAGTTTGTGAGTTTGTGCCATAGCTATTTTTTATTTTCTTGCATTCTTTTCACTACATCTTCGACGGCTATTACAAACCATTCGGGTTGCCTCATGTAGATGTGATAATCCCACCCCATCACCATGCACAAAAATGCTATGTCTTTGATTGATTGTCTTCCTATTCTAGTTCTTTTTTTTTACGTCTATTGCTAATCTCTTTAATTACAAATTCATAGTCATTTTCTGGTAACTTGCCAACTGCATCGAGTACCTTTTCTTTCGATCCATCAACGCTGACTATAAACTTTTCAATCTCACGATGTGTTTGCTCTGCGATCACGTTTACATTAAACTTCCCGGTTGACATCTTTCCTGATGCCTCTGGTTTAATATCAACGCCTGAAAGCAAAGCCTCGTCAATGTATTCTGCTTCTGCTCCAGTGATCCAATCTTTTATTTCAATTTCAATCTTGGCTTGTGGTGTTATTATTTTTTTAATTGATGTATTCATTAATCTTTGTCGTAGTCCGCTATTGTGTTTTGAACTACAATATTAATTGCTTCTTCATCACTAGCTGAATAATGAGCTGTGAAATTCAAGTTATCTCGAACGATATCATCGATTGGTCTATCTGGGCTTGAGCTTTCAAATGAAACCTTTGCTAATTGAATTATGATTGATGGATTGTATCCTCCCTCTAAATCTATATCTGACCTGCTTAGTGTTATCTGCATTGCTCTGTATGTTCCATCCTTAAATAAGTCATGGTATGTATCTCCCTCATAATCAATTACTAAGTTTCCGGTGATCTCCATTAAATTAGCAATTATATCGGTTGGTGTAATCGTTCCAATGTTTTGCTGTGGTCTGCCGTTGTTTGCCATTGACAATGAAAATTCTTTCATGTTGAGTGCGCTTGCGGCTCCTAGCCCTGCTAAGTTTGCGGCCAGTTTAATCTCTACATCATACGGTCTGAATAAGTAATCACTTGTTTCAAATGTTGGTGTATAGTTTGCATGCTCTGCTTCATCGCGTGCGGCGAATTCTATTGTTGCATTGACTAAATCATCCACTGGTGTTCTGATTTCAAGTGATTGAACCAATACTCCATTGTATCCATAGTCTTGTTGTCCTGGTTGTGACAATCCTAATGAGATAGATGGAAATTGTGGATCGTTTGGTAGCACTTCAAATGTATGGCTATTGACAGTTCCGTAAGCAACTTCTGTTGTACATTTACCCAATAAGCTTTTAAGAATGTATCCAATTAATTCTGATCTTAGATTAAATTCTAAATCACCAGAAGCTCTACGCTGTACTACTTCTGATCCTTGGCTTGATATTCCTGACGCCTTTGTTTCTTTTATTAAAGCCTTGATGACTTCAACGTTTATTCCAGTTGGCGTCCTTGCTGGAATCCATCCTTGTGGAGTGACTATGGTTCCCCGCGCTGCCGGGTCCTCCATGCCAATCCCTAGGTTTAAGTCTTCTCCTTTTAGTAAACTCATGTTTTTATCCTTTCTTTATTATTTATTTTTATTATATCACGTTTTTTATTTACTAACAATATTTTATGCAACGGAGCGTTATCTCCGCCACTCTATAAACTGCATCGCCTCTTGTTTCGTACTCCCATACGCTTGGAATTGGCTCTACCCAGTCACACGCGGCCCCTAGCGCGTCCCTTGGCTTAAATGCGGTTAATATCTCGTCTACTACTTCTTCGAGGGCTGTTTCGGCCTCCTCCTCTTCTGCTTCCTTTTCTATCGTATAATAAGCTCTTAACTTAAATACAAAAACAATCTTATCTTTTAAGGTTGATCCATAGTCTGCTTCGTTATCGCTTGGTGACACGACAACTGCAGGTACTCCCTCTATTGTGCTTGGATCGTATCCATAAGTTTTTTGAACTTTAGTCAGTTCATCTACTTTATCAACGATCGCTGCACGTATGTCATGAAAGTCATTTGCCATTTTATTTGAATGTTTGTTTTACGGCTTTACTAAATTCTTTATTTATAAAACTTTTATTTTCATCTACTGCTTTTTGTAGGAATGGATTTTTCTTGGTTCCTGGATGATGAACTACTTTCCCGAATATCCTACCCTCTCTTTTATTTGCCAACACTTTTTTCTGTCTGACTCTTATAATGTGTGGCCTCGTTCCCTCGTGAACGTATATTCCATAATTAGCTCCTACTTCTACTTTTCCTCTTGCGGGTCCTAGCATTATACTTCTGATACTTTGTCTTAGGTTTCCACCTCCACTCTGTTTATTTACTGGTGCATTTCTTTTTGCATCATTTTCTATTTTTGTTATGATTCTGTTTATTGCTTTTCCTAATTCAATCGTCATCTTAACTGGCGCTATTTTGAATTTTGCTTTTATCTTATCAAGGTTTTTTACTTTAATTGATATTGCTACGCTCATGATTTGAATATCCTTATTATAACTTCCATATGATTTGACCTTTTCAAAAAATTGTTATATTTCTCTACTCCAACGACTCTGTATGTATC
>Ga0222666_1000513_pt1 | contig 20386 bp, 17 predicted proteins | sample AntAcemetagen655_FD_181710 | JGI IMG/M metagenome (GOLD analysis project Ga0222666, IMG submission 181710) | Saline water microbial communities from Ace Lake, Antarctica - #655 | ecosystem: Environmental > Aquatic > Non-marine Saline and Alkaline > Saline | place: Antarctica: Ace Lake...
TACTGAATCTAATCTTCAGCGTGAAATCTGAAACCACACCAACAAATCATGGCTGTTGATTCTCTTTGAAATGGGTCAAGAATCATCTAATCTGGAACTTACTGTATAAACGACCGTTTTATCAACTACACTTATTAGAATGGCCTTCAGGTCCGGATCGTTTGTACCGCCCTTTTTTGTATTCCCCGGCTAAGGGCGTAACAGTCTCCTGAAGCTGCCTTGAGAGCCGTTCAAGAAAATCTTATAGGTGCATCAGTGCAGGCTGGACATGGCATGCGTTTCAAATACCGCTTTTGCATTTCGCAGCTATTATCCCCGATTTATTTAAAGACCTGTTATTTTCTTTGACATGATGACGTACCTGCTGGTTACACCGACTATTTTCTTCTTTTGCATGGCCGATACGACATTTGCCTTAAAACGCTCTGAGGAGAGTGGCGCTTGAAAGATATGGGTTTCCTGCCACCCGCTTTGATTTAAAATCCGAAGGTAATCATTGATTAAAATCGAATTTGCCCGGGTCTCATTCCTGGCGGGGGTGTTTTGGAAATCGCGCCAGTCGGCATTGATAAATGCCATCTGTGTGGATTTTTTGGCGTTTAAGTGTCCTGAGGAAAAGAAGTTTTCCAGAAATTCCAAATATTTTTCTTTTGATAGGCCGGATATACCATCGGGATCGTACTTATTTGATTGCTTTTTAAAATAAGGAGGGTCAAAAATAATCAAATCCGGTTTGGTCTTACCTTTTATCGGCCATTTCAAATTGGTGACATCCCAGAAACAGGGTTCTATTTCCGGTCGTGTCTCCGGCCGGTCATCCATGTCAAAGCTCCAACATTTCCGGTTAAACGCTAAGCAGGTATCCGCCACCACACCACCGCCTGCCATGGGATCAAACACCAAATCGTTCTGATCTGAAAAATAATAGAGGATGTGTGCGATCATTTGGGCCGGGATGCGGCCGGGCCAGTCATCACCGAAACGTTTGTCGCAGTCATTCCAGTTCCACAGATCCCATGTGCGCAATCCCCAGTTAAGTGCCTTGAATCTATCAAGATCGCTTTTGCCCTCCAAGGCAATGGACCACACAAGAGGCTCTGCCCAACCATGCTTTTCGGCGACTTGTGGGACAGTGAAACCCTTCGATAAATCGGTATTTGGGGATTTTGCCAATAGTGGCATTTTCCCCAAATGCATCCTTATTATGTCTCTGGTTTGGCCCAATCTTTGGGCAATTCTTTCCTGGGAAATGCCAACGCGGTTCATACTGAAGATTTTAAGGTCTATCTCCAACTCGTTAGATGCTCTCAAATCAGCAACATAAATGTCGACAGTCTGCCTTGACCGGCCGATGGCCCTGCCGATCTCAACAGACGTCAACCGGGGATTGTTCTCATATGCCCTGCGGGCAGTTTTTCTCGCCTCTTCTTCGCTTAATTGGAGGGGACCTATTGCCTTTTTTGCCGCGTAGAGCAAGGGATCCAAATCATCCAGCGTTATAATGTGAACCGGTATTTCGGTTGCGCCGATCTCTTTGTATGCATGCCAGCGGTGGGCGCCATCAAGAATACGGTATTTATCGCGATATTCCGGATGAATCTGTACCTCGATAGGATCGATCTCAAAACCATCGCGCATGTTTTCGGCAAACATGGAGACGCGCTTTGGATAAACCCCTTCCCGGGGGTATATCTCCTCATCTAAGATTATTTGTGTAATGGGAACTGTGCAGGCTGTTTTTGCCATGATAACCCTTTCAGCAATAATCAAATTTAACACAAAGGTTGACGGCTCAAACCTCAATTAGAGGAATGCATATTGGATAATAAGTGGGAAATCAAGGGAAATCGGGACAAATAAGGGCCGGACTTACCTTTGCTGGTGCTGGAGTCCGCAAACGAATTCCGCCACCTGCTCTGCCCCGTTGGGTCCCTTCCTCCTGATGCGAGGCATCTCTAACAACCGGGATACATCGGAAACCCAATCTCCATTACGAAATTTTTCTTCCTCGATGGCAAAGCCGTTCATATGCCTCTCTATATAGGCGGCTAAGATCTCTGACTCCCTGAAATGCGCCCTTTTAATATATCCAAAGGGGACACCGCCGTGATAGACCTCGGCAAGGGTACTGTAGCCCACCTTCCCTACGACCGCATCAGCGGCATTGATCAGATCAGGGTGAAAGAACTTTGAATGATGCGGCAGGGTGATCAGGTGATCGTAAATCCTAAAGGCGTTACTGCCGCCGGGAACCACCAAATAGAGATCCTCTGGCAGCTTCAGCCCCTTCAGGGACCTGTAATTTTCCGGCACACCTCCCATCGTAATCAGCACCATTTTGGCGCCCTCCGGTATTCCCAGCCCTTGTCGGACCTCATCCGCGGCGCTCCTGGCCCTGCGGCTAACCGGCAAAGCATTAAGATCAACCGGTTTCAGGGAACACACCGGTTGGGTCTGGACATGGTAATCAGCTTCGCTGAATAGCCTTCCGAGATAATCCACATGCTGTTTTAAGCTACCATGGTGTTCTGTATATTCCTGATAAACCCAGTCCCAGGTGAAGTTCTCCACCAATACGGAGGGCCGCCCTCCCTCCCTGGCAACCGCGATTCCCATAGGGGCAATGTCACAGATAACAAGCTCACAATTCAGCCTGTCAATTTTTATGGCCAACTCCGATATTTGGGAGTCCTCAAAGGGGATGAAACGGTTCAGACGCTCAAGTGTCCTGTCAAGATCAGCATAGAACGGCGTCTCCTGCACCAATCCGATATCTGTCATGAGGGGATGATAGGTATGAGGACTTTCAAGAGATTCCTCAAAAAACCAAGAAGGTATGGTCGTAAAGATCTCAAAGTGCACCAGAGGATCCATTTCGTAAACAGCGCTCATTACCGCCGATGCTCTCGCAGCATGACCAAATCCATGCGGGGAAACAAAGTATGCTATTTGTTTAGTCATTTTGTTGGATACTGGATACTGGATGCTCGATACTGGTTACTCGTTGCTGGTCGAAGATCCCGACTTTGCGGGGATGAATCCGATGACCGTTGCAATTGACCATTGACAAACTCGTAAAAAATCACTGACTCGTTTTCGTCATTCCCGCGAACGCGGGAATCCAGGGAAATCATCCCGCGGCGGGACTGGACTCCCGCGTTCGCGGGAGTGACGGCCTTGGAGATTTTTTACATGGGCCTCAAGTATCAAGTTTCCAGTTTCAAATTTCAACCCGCAACTCGTAACCCGCAACCTGCACCTTCAATCAAAAGATCCCGTTGACTCCAAGAGAAGCATAGGCTAAATTCCTGAACAAAACCGGCCAGGGGTTACGATGCAAACAGACTTTCTTCTCATAGACAAACTAATACTGATCTTCTATTTCATTGGAGTTATACTCTTCGGCGCCTATTTCCGCAAAAAAAGCAACACTTCTTCAGGATTCATGATTGCAGATGGAAGACTCCCGAGCTGGGCAGTGGGGCTCTCCATATTGGGCACCTTTGTCAGCAGCATAACTTTCTTAGCATACCCGGGCCAGGCGTATAACTTCAACTGGGATGTCTTCGTGTTTTCCCTTACCCTCCCGGTTGCTGCAATCGTTGCCACTCTTTATTTCATCCCGCTTTACAGAACAAGGGTGAAGGTATCGGCCTATGAATACTTAGAACAGCGCTTCGGTGCATGGGCCCGGATCTACGGCAGTATAAGCTTCATGTTAGGCTCTTTAGCCCGTATCGGAATGATCCTGTTCCTGGTGTCGCTTGTGCTGCACAACCTGACGGGGTGGTCCTACGCTACAATCATCATTATTACAGGCGCCGGGGTCACTCTCTATACGGTACTCGGTGGTATCGAGGCAGTGATCTGGACCGACGTAATCCAGGTGATAATCCTTTTCGCAGGGGCAGTTATTACCACAATCATCCTACTCTCCGGCATGCCCGAAGGCCCTGGCCAACTATTCGCCATCGCTGGACAGCACAGCAAATTGTCTCTCGGAAGCTGGAAGTTCGACCTAATCAGACCCACCGCCTGGGTAGTGGTATTATATGGCATAATTGAGAATTTCAGAAATTTTGGAGTAGACCAGAACTACGTGCAAAGATATCAGACAACACGCTCCATAAGAGAGGCCTCACGTGCCGTTTGGACCGCAACCATCGCCTACATACCGATTTCAGCGCTTTTTCTTTTTATCGGCACAGCCCTGTTTGCCTATTATTCTGTTCATCCCGAATTGCTTCCACCCTCACTCGATGGGCCACTCATGGGGGACAAGATATATCCCTACTTTATTGTGACACAATTCCCTGTGGGACTTCGAGGACTCATTATTGCCGCCATTCTTGCTGCCGCCATGAGCAGCATAGACTCATCTCTCAACTGCGTATCCACACTTTCACTACTTGACTTCTACAAGAAATACTTTAACAGGGACGCGAATGACAGGGTATGCATTAAAATGCTCCGTGTCTTCACCATCTTCTGGGGCGTTTTAGGGACCATCACCGGTCTGGCAATGACTCAGGTCCAGACTGCATTAGAGACCGGCTGGCAGTTGGCAGGAATAGCCGGAGGGGGGCTTGTTGGCCTGTTCCTGTTAGGAATCTCATTTCATTGGGTAAGACGCTGGCAGGCCGTTGTTGCAGTAATCGCCAGCGTAACAAGCATTGTCTGGTCTACTTTTGCCCGCGACCTCCCAGAGCAGTGGAACTGGATGGAATGTGCCTGGCATTCCCGGATGATCGGCGTTATCGGAACCATCACCCTCCTCGTGGTCGGTTTCGGTCTGAGCGTCGTGACATTATCAAAAAAGAACGGATCCTAACCCGGAAAAACCAAAACTGAAAAGGTCTCACGCTAAGACGCAAAGACGCAAAGAAAACCTACAACCCATTCGCAATCCGAGAAATGCCATCCTTCATCAGGGAAGCTCCAAAATTGATGAGAAGCCCAGCCCCATCATTCATTGTTTCTTACCTTTGCGTCTTTGCGTGAGAAAAAATCTGTTCTAATGGCTTTATGATCTCTTCGTGTTCTTCGTGGTAAAGAACTTTCTGCCTATTTCGAAATCCACTAAAAACTCTTTACTGCGGCATCGCTGTCGTCATAGATCCCAAAAATACGATGCAGTCTTGTCAACTCAAAAATAGCCCGCACCTGATCCTGGAGGGCAGAGATCTTTATGTCTCCGTCTAATTTGTTCACAGAGCGAAGGGCGGAGACCAGACTGCCGAGCCCCGAACTATCTATGAAGTCAATGCCTCCCATATCAATAACAAGCTTTACACGGTTTTCCTTGGTCAATAAATCAACCTTCTCCTTGATATCCTTGGCCGAAGACGCATCCAGCCGCCCCTCGAGTTTTAATATTTCAACATCATTCACATTCTCTTCCCGTATTTCCATGCCTCTCCATCCCTTGGCTGCAATTGAATATTGAATATTTAAAATTGACAAACTCGTAAAAAGTCGGAAAGCACCCGTTGTTGTCATTCCCGCGAAAGCGGGAATCCAGTAAAATCAAATAGTTCTGGACTCCCGCTTTCGCGGGAGTGACGGCCTTAGAGACTTTTTACGAGACCATCAAAATTGAATATCTGCGGATTGATGATTATTTTCTTCCTTCTACATTCTGCGGTTCGATATTCTGCGGTTCTGCGGTTCTTTTTTTTCATTTTCACTTTTTGGGGAGTTTCTTTACTAACGTCATGCAATTCTCCCCCTCTTCCGATCTGTAAGTAACGCTATCCATAATCTCCTTCATAATGCCTAAGCCCCTTCCACCTTCCGCGATACCCTCAATATCGGAGATATTAATCCCGGGAGGCTTGATCACGGCCTTATCCAGCACTTCCGGGTTCAAAGGGCAGGCGCCAGCATCACAGATATCAAACGTAACATCCTCTTGTGTAAGGGTAAAAATGACCTTTATATCATGTCCGGACTCCCCGCAACAGGAATGCCTAATACTATTGGTCACTGCTTCCACTACACAAAGCTCGATACTAAAGGATTCGATATCGGAAAAAGATGTTGATGAACATAGTTTATTCACTGACATTCCAATAAGAGGAACATTTTCGAGATTACTATCAATAATGAACTTGACGCTCCTGATACCCATGATGATCATCCTCCCTTTAAACCGGTTCCCCTTTAAACTCAATCCCCAATAGGGTAATATCATCCTGAGGCGGGTTATTGTCCCCGAAATCCATGATAGAATCTATTATCCCATCAACGATATCGGAAATTGCCCTCTCTTGTAATCTCTGCAGTTCCCTATGAAAATGCTCATCGCCATAAAACTCCCCATCTTTATTCTGGTACTCCACAATGCCGTCCGTATAGATCAGCAACTTGTCTCCGGCACGCACCTGTTTCTTCCCCTCTTCAAAGGGAAGTAAGCCCCCCATTCCGATAATGGTCCCTCCCTTGTCCAACAGTTCCATCTCACCATTCCCGTGAAGCAAAATAGGTGGGGGATGGGCCGCATTACTGTATATTATACTTTTATCTTCGGTATTGAAAACAATATAGCTGATGGTGAAAAACTTGTTAAACCGCTCTATAGGATATTCCTGGTCAAGTAGATTGAGGACCTCTGCGGGGGATAGTATCTCATAAAACGGCGGGGGTTTTATCGTCTTTTTTAGCAGCAAACCCTGCTGAGGACCAAGTATCTGGGAGACCGAGACCGCCACTAAGGCCGAAGGCACTCCGTGTCCGCTGACATCGAGCATATAAATGCCCCAATGTTTTTCGTCTAATCGAACCATATTAAAAATATCGCCCCCGATTTTTTCACAGGGCATAAACTGCCATGCCACGTCTACAATATCCTCATCAGGGGGCTCTTTAGGGAGCAGACTTCGCTGGATCCCTGCCGCGGCCTTGAGGTCTTCATCTAACGCTTCCTGTTTTTTGAGAAGCTCCTCATTGGCCTTAATCACCTCTTTGGTCAACCCTGCGATCTTCAATTGAGCCTTGACACGGGCGAGGACCTCCCCCCTGTCAAACGGTTTGGTCACATAATCGGCGCCACCCAGATCAAGGCCCTTTATTTTATCTTCAGTCTGCGTCTTGGCAGAGAGAAATATGATAGGTATATTAGCCGTCCGATCATCGCCTTTGAGTTCTACACAAACCTCGTAGCCATCCTTTTTCGGCATCATTATGTCAAGCAGGATGAGGTCCGGCATTTCCCTGAACGCCAATTCGATAGCCTCTTCCCCATCCTCGGCCTCCAACAGATCATAGCCCTCTTTTTTCAGGATTGCGGTTAAGAGTTTTCGATTGACCAAGTTGTCATCTACGATGAAGATCTTTTCAGACATTTCGGCTGCTCCTTTGGCAGGTTACAGTTGTCACTCCCATAAGATAATCAAATATATCTTATTCACGTTAGCCACACAAGAACTATTGCTAACCCCCTAACTTTCTAACAGGACATCGCGCTCTTTCAGGGCTTCCCTGAACGCCTCAATTCCCTGCTCCAGATCTGCTAAGTCAATTTCAGCCTCAAGCAGTTTCCCCTCCTTCCCGACCATCTCAAGCTCAAGGAGACTTTGTTCAAGCTGTCGCGCTCCTATGTTCCCTGCAGCACCCTTAAGACTGTTAGCAACCTCTTCAATCATTCCTGCATCCCCCGCCCTGATCCCCTCTCTGATCAGACCTATCTTTTGAAGACAGTCATCTAAGAACAGGGCGGCAATCTCCCTCAGGAGTTCCATATCTCCGTCCACAATTTCCATTGCCATTGAAAAATCGAACGTCTCCCGGTCCGGCAAATTATCTGTATCCGGCAAGAGAGGATCTTCATCCCTGCTCAAGCTGAAAGGCAGCGTTAAGTGGAAGGTGCTGCCCTTTGATTGATGATTGTTTCTATCTGATTCAGAGGCTTCCTTCAATCGACAATTATCAATCGACAATCGACAATCCGCTGGGCTTTCGGCCCATATGCGGCCCCCCATGATTTCCGCAAGGTGCCTTGATAATGCCAGACCTAACCCTGTTCCGCCATGCTTTCTGGTGGAAGAGCCGTCCCCCTGGCTGAAACTGTCAAAGATCGTTTCCATCTTGTCAGGCGGGATCCCTATGCCAGTGTCCGAAACCATAAAATGGAGGACAATTGATGAATCCTTTTCCTCCTCAACCGCCACACGGATAGACACTCCACCCTCTTCTGTGAACTTAACCGCATTCTCCCCTAAATTAGTCATGATTTGTCGCAGGCGCTCAAGGTCCCCCACCAAACTAACCGGCACTTCTGCTCCGAAGTCAAAGACGAATTGCAGCCCTTTATCGCTCGCCTTGATCGCCAGGTTATCCGTAACATCCTTCAAAACCGAACTGAGATCAAAGCCCTTCTCTTCAAGGCTGATCTCGCTGGACTCGGCCTTGGAGAAATCCAGAATGTTGTTCAGGATGCCGAGGAGGGCATCGCCGGACTTACTTATCATTTCCAAGTATTCCCTCTGTTCTTTATCCAATTCAGTATCTAATGCCAAATGGGTCATCCCGATGATTCCGTTAAGCGGCGTCCAGATCTCATGATTAACGTTGGCCAAGAATTCGGCCTTGGCAATGTTTCCCGCCTCGGCCCTTATACTTGCATCCCTCAGTTCCTTCGACAGCGCTTCTAATCTCCGGATTGATTCCCTTGCCAATCTCACTGAAGCCGCCGTTCTGTTTCTAAGTCGCTCCGCAGTCCTGGCAGTCAGAGAGATGTATAAACCGACGAAATATATACAGCATAGTTTTGGTATTTCCAGGGAGTAGGGGAAAGAACGATTTTCAAAGTACACTATGTAGAAGAGCATAGCGATATAAGCAAGTACGGACACATGAGCAAAGACCAAGACTCTCTTAAAGCTTGTACTGGTCTGGTCAGCAACCCGAATAATCAACAAAAAGAATAGGAGGCTTTTGTATGCTCCTGTAAAGTAAATGGCCAAAACAAAGATGAAGATATCTGTAGTCAGAAAAAGTATCCCTAAATCGAATTTCCCTGTTTTGCCGAAAAAAAGATAGAGTATGGCCCAGGAAAACAGGCTGTAAGAAAAGGCTATGGAGGAAAACTGCAAGAAGGGTGCCCAGAAAAAGACCTTGAAAACATAGTAGTTGTGTACCAGTATGAAGAAAGATATGAGGGCAAATCCGAGGAGACGTAACACGGGGAACTGGATTACGTTTAGACGATATCCGGCCTTTTCCTTCCTCTCGGCGATCTTTTGAGGATCCAGTTCTAAGGTATCGGGGGAGGGACGCATCTTCTGTTCCTTTTCGCCTAAACCGCTATAGTTTCTCACAAGATATTTGCGGATGCTCTGGGTATACCGGGTATTGGGTACTGGGTATTAAGGAATTCACCAGTTTCGAGTTTCAAGTTTCAAGTCCCAACAACACTTTCTATTGCATCGACAACTATTTGAGGCCGGATAGGTTTTGACACATATTCATCCATACCCGCCTCCAGACATCGTTCGCGATCCCCTTTCATGGCGTGCGCGGTCATAGCTATGATCGGGATGTGACTGCCTGTTTCCTTCTCTTTTTCACGAATCACGCCCGTTGCCTCAAAGCCATCCATTTCGGGCATCTGTACATCCATTAGAATGGCATCAAACGGTTCCTGTTCAAAGGCGGCTACGGCCTCTTTTCCGTTTCCGGCCACCACCACGCAGTAGCCCCTTTTATTGAGGACTTTGACGGCCAATCGCTGATTGACCACATTGTCTTCCGCAAGAAGAATACGAAGCCGGGTCCTGCTTTCCCGAATGGAGTGCTTTGTAACGAGATCGTTTTCCCCCGGCTCGGCACCGTGTATATCAAGAACCGTCAGGATTGCGTCAAACAGTTCAGACTGCTTGATCGGCTTGGTCAGATAGGCCGCAATACCGAGTTTACGGCACTTCTCGGCATCGCCCCGCATCCCCATCGAAGAGGTCGTCATAATCATAGGGGCAGAACACTCCGGATTCTCTTTTATCTTGGCAGCTAACGCAAAGCAGTCCTTTTCCGAGGCAGTTGCATCCAGAAGCACTAAAGAAACCGGCCTCCCGGAACGTCCCGCATCTTCCAGCACCCGAATCGCATCCTCACCCTCAGCAACCGTGGGCACCATTTTCCAGCCAAGCAAAATCTCCTCAAGTATCTGCCGGCTGGTCGCGTTGTCATCAACCACCAGGACAACCATCTCCTTCAGACCGGGCAATCCCATCTTCCTGCGCGACAGGGGCATTTTTTGCAGGCCGAAGTTTGCGGTGAACTGAAACGTTGCCCCCTCTCCCGGTTCGCTTTCCACCCAGATCTTCCCGCCCATCATAGAGGCTAACTTCGAGGATATGCTCAGCCCCAGGCCGGTGCCCCCATACTGGCGCGTGGTGCTATCATCGGCCTGAGAAAAGGCCTCAAAGATTTTCTCCTGCTTCTCACGCGGGATACCTATGCCGGTATCCCTGACCAAAAAGTGTAAAAGGACCTCATCCTCTTTTTCATCTTCGAGCTTTACCTCAACAACCACCTCGCCCTTTTTCGTGAATTTGAGAGAGTTTCCCACCAGATTTACGATGACCTGACGCAATCGCCCGGGGTCGCCCACAAGGGCAACAGGGACATCCCTATGGACCCGGCAGGCTAACTCCAGTCCCTTTTTATGCGCCAGAAATGCCAGGCTCTTTACAGTATCTTCCACCGCATTGTTGAGATTGAAGTCTATCTGCTCGAGCTCTAACATATCGCCCTCTATCTTTGAGAAATCTAAGATATCATTCAGCAAGGAGAGCAGTGAATCGGCAGAACTCTTTACCATCCCTAAATACTCTTTTTGTTCACCAGTGACCTTTGTGTCTAAACAGAGATCTGTCATGCCGATTATCCCGTTCATCGGGGTTCTGATATCGTGGCTCATATTGGCAAGAAAGAGACTCTTGGCCTGGTTGGCCTTTTCGGCAGCCTCCTTGGCCAGGGCCAGCTCTTCCTGGGTGGCCTTTAGTTCACGGATTGCTTTTTCTAATTCCTGATTCTTCTGGACCGCATTTTCAAAGGAGGAGAAGAGTAGATCTACCATCTGCATCCGGTCTGAGGTAATTGTATATTGCTCGCCCCTGAAAAATATCTTAAATCCCCAATCCGCGGATGCGGTCCTGCGGAGTTCCCGGTTAACAAGTACGCTCTTGACCCTGGAGATCAGGAAATCTTCCTGGTAGGGCTTTGTGATAAAATTGTCAGCCCCGCACTGCAACCCCCTGATCACGTCCACCGGATCGGAGAGTGATGTCAAAAGGATAACCGGAATACCCTTGAGAGACTCCCTCTCCTTGATCCTCCTGCACATCTCGTAGCCATCCATTTCAGGCATGACAATATCGCTGATAACAAGCGCCGGCGTATGCTCCCTGAGATACTCGAGCGCTTCCTGGCCGTTGTTTGCCACCGCAACACTGTAATCGTGCTGCTCAAGGATATACTGCAGCTTCAAGACCTGTGTCAGGCTGTCCTCGACAATCAGGATTTCGATATCTTTTTCCATTCCTTTTCCCATCCGCAGATTACGCAGATTATCACAGATTATTCAAATACCCTAATCCATTCAATTTTCACTTCTCCTTATAGAACTCCGGATATAATTTCCTTGCGCATTCAGGACAGATGCCGTGACTGAACTGGGCCTCTGAATGCTTTCCGATATATGCCTCTATCTGACTCCACGACCCCTTGTCGTCGCGTATTTTTTTACAGTTGGAACATATGGGGATTATTCCATGAAGGGTATTGATGGTATCAAGGGCCTCTTTCAGTTCTTTGTTCTTTCTCTCTAATTCACGTTTTTGCTGGAGACTGTTCTGGTAGGTGGAGAAGAGAAGGTCAAGTATCTGCATGCGGTCTGAATTGATAAAATATCTTTTCCCGGCAAAAAAGACTTCAACACCCATTTCGGTGCGCGGACTTGTTCTCATGGTCCGGTTTACGAGAATATACTCGATCTGGGAGAGAAGCAGTTTTGGATCATAGGGCTTTGTAACGAAGTTATCTGCCCCGGCATCAAGGCCCTTGATAATATCCTCCGGCTCGGTCAACTGGGTAAGGAGGAGGACCGGAATTCCCTTGAGGTCGTCATCCTCCTTTATCTTCCTGCACAACTCATAACCGTCCATCTCCGGCATAACGATATCGCTGACAACCAGGTCAGGGTTCTCCTCCTTCAAACAGGAGAGGCCCTCTGCACCGTCATAAGCAATAGACACCTGAAAACCGTTTTCCTCTAAGAGACTCTGCAACTGGATAGCTTGCGTAGGGCTGTCTTCAACGATCAGTATATTAGCGCTTTTCTCCTGTTTATCGTTTGCAGATGTCATAGCCTATTTCCCCCATTTTTCTTTTTCCTCTCACAGAGGGCACAGAGATCACAGAGGTTTTTGATTTTCTCTGTGTGCTCAGTGAGCTCTGTGAGAAATTTAACTATTCATCAAATTCCATCCTTCATACTCTTCATGTTCTTCGTGGTTCAATTCTTTATTTCCCAATTGAATTCAAGAACCCCGCGATCTTTTCCGGTGAAAGGACATGGACCGCCCCATTCAGTTTTATTGCCTCGGCCGGCATGCCGTAAACCACGCAGCTCTCCCTGTCCTGCGCAATCGTAACAGCCCCTTTTTCTTTCATCTGTGCCAGTTCGACTGCCCCATCCTTCCCCATCCCGGTAAGGAGTACACCGGCTCCCCTTCCTCCATAGGCCTTGGTAATGGAACGGAAAAGGTGCGACACAGAAGGGCGCACACCGTTTTCAACCGGACCGTCTTTGAGGACAATCCTTCCGCCCCCTGTTACCCCCATGTGAGAGCCGTCCGGGGCAAAATAGACGACCCCCTTCCTGATATGCTCCCCATCTGAGGCAATCGTAATCGAAAGCCCGCTCTCTCTATTCAACCATTCCACCATACCCTCAAGGAATCCCTCAGCGATATGCTGGACAATCATTATCGGCACAGAAAATTCTCGCTCTAACCCTGATAGGATATCCTTGAGAACAGGGGGGCCGCCTGTTGAAGCGCCGATGGCCACCACCTCAACCCTTTGCAGCGCAACTGCCGGTTTTGCCGTCGGCAACACCGCAGGAACGCCTTCCGGTTTCTTCTGTCGTGGAAAACGTTTCACCACCCTGACTTCAGACATGGTCTTAACGGTCTGAAGGAGTTTTGCCACGAGTGGTTTCGATCTTGGATGACCTGGCCCGGGAGGCTTTTCAAGAGCCACAAGCGCTCCGGCATCTATTGCCCTAAAAGCCCTTTTGACATCATCAGGATGCCAGCTTGAGGTTACAATAACAATAGGAACGGGGCACTCCTCCATAATCTGTTGTGTGGCCTCATAACCGTTCATCTTGGGCATGTGGATGTCCATGGTAATGATGTCCGGCCGTTTAAGCTTGGCGAGCTTGACACCTTCCTCACCGTCCTTAGCCACACCCACCACCTCAAGACCCGGATCAGAGTTTATGACGTACTCTAAATATTGTCGAAGCGTGAATGAATCATCAACAATCAAAACCCTTTTGATTGTTGATTGTTGATTGTTGATTGTTGATTGTTTTTTCATCTTTGCTATCCTTTGGGGCATCCGTTTGATGATGGTTTTTTCACCTGTGCTGTCCTTCTTGTTGTGATGAAAATTGATGCCAATTCATGCGCTTCATTGAAAAGAGGTAATACCCTTTCTCTTTGCAGCATCTTCTCATCCATAATGAATTCCAACCAGAATTCAGTTTCGTCTGCTTCTTCTACAACAATACTTCTTCAACTCTTCCGTATCCAATTCTTGTTCCCTTCAATCAACAATCATCAGTCAACAATCATCAATCCTAAATCATTCTCTTAATCACTTCCAACAAATTACTCTGATCAAAGCTGCTCTTGACGATATAGGCGTTGGCGCCCGCATCGATCCCCTTCTCCCTGTCTTCCTGGGTCTCAAGCCCGGTCACCAGGATCACCGGGATCTCAGCATACTTTTTGTCGGTGCGGATCTTTTTGGTAAGCTCGAAGCCGTCTAACTTGGGCATCTCGATGTCGGAGACCACCAGATCAAATTCCCCTGTCTTGAGCGTTGTATATGCCTCAGAGCCGTCCACTGCGGTCTTCACCGAATATCCCTCCCCTTCTAAGATGCTCTTGAGCAGCATCCTCGAGGTGATGGAATCCTCTACAACCAAAATCGATTTTTTCTCTCCGTCCCCTTCGGCTGCCTCGGCCCCGGAGACCGGGAGAGCGACATCCAAAGGCGATGTCAAAAGATCATTTACATTCAGGATGGGCACCACCTTCCCTGATCCCAAGATCGTTGCCCCTGAAATGTTCGGAACATTAGATAACTGTTTTCCTAATCCCTTTACAAGCACCTCCTGCTCACCCAGAACCTCGTCAACCCTGAACCCGATCCGTCTCTCTCCGACCCCCAAGACTACGACGGTCAAAAACCCATTCCCTGCTGAGTTGTCCTTCTCTTGATTGAGCCCAAAGACCCGGGCAAGATCCACTAAGGATAGGGCCTTTCCGTTCAGGGGGATGGTGGCCCTGTTCTCAACAGTCTTGATTTCATCCTTGTGGACCCTCAGTGTGCGGTCCATATTGGAACTGGGCACAATAAAGGACCTGTCAGCCACCTGGACGAGGATACCCCTGAACGTGGCAATGGTTACGGGAAGCTCCATCCTGAAAGATGTGCCCCTGCCTGGCACGCTATCCATGGATAAGAGGCCTCCGAGCTTTTGCACCTTTTCCTGCACAATAGCAAGCCCTAAGCCCCTCCCCGAGATCTCCGTGATTATCGGGCTCGTGGAAACCCCTGACTGCAGGATAAGAGACAAGGCATCCCGGTCGTCAAGCTGTCCCATATCCTGTTCCGTTATTACACCTAAGCTTGCGGCCTTCTTTTTCACCTGTGCCAGATCTATACCTGCGCCATCGTCGGCGATAAGGATTTTGACCTTCCCCCCTTCGGTCTGGGAAACGGTCAGATGGATGGTCCCGCTGCGCGGTTTTCCTTGTTTCTCCCTCTTTCCCGGGGCTTCAAGGGCGTGGTCAATTGAGTTGCGGAGAAGGTGGGTAATGGGGTCCCTCATCTCTTCAAGGATTCTCCTGTCTATCTCCACCTCACCGCCTTCAACAATTAGATCGACCTCCTTGCCCTGGTCCCGTGAGATTTCACGGATCATCCTTGGAAAGATGTCAAGGAGGGTGGAAAAGGGGAGCATGGTAACCCTTTTCATGTCATCGAGAAGGTCGTCCACCATCAACCCGAGGGTGCGGCCTTCCTGCTCTGATCTCTTTGCAAGGCCCCATATCTCTTTGCCTAAGGACCGGATGAAATCGTGGTTCCAGTCAAGAAACCGGCTGAGGTTGCCCCACTCATCCCCCTCCTGAGCCCTCTTGTTAAGGACCCTCAGTTCGCCCTCAATCCCACCCCACCTTTTGTCCCAGCCCTCAATAGAACGGACTACATCTCTTAAATTGGTCAGATGCTGTCCTGAAGCCAACTTCAGCGAAACTAATTCTTCGGCCTTGAGAAAAAGGGAGTCGAGTTTGGCGGTTGACATCCTCACGCTCTCCGAGGCGAGTGGTTTATTGGGGAGTTCCCGGACCTCTTGTGACGGCTGAGGTTCCGGAGCAGGTTCCTCCCTGGTCCTCACTTGAGAAACTTTCACATCCTCACCTGACTTAACCTCCTGGAGCCGGCTCACAAGGGCTGCGATCTCTCCCATCTCACCAGCGCCCTCCCCTTCCGGGGCCGCCAGGGAATCCTCAATCGCTCTCACGCAATGATGAAGCAGGTCAAAAAGCTCTCCGGAGAGGGGAATCTCATCCCTTTTCATAGCCGCAAAGACGCCTTCTATAGCCTGGGAGATAGTCTCTATATCCGTCAGGTTGACTGAACGGGCCGCGCCCTTCAGGCTGTGTGCCTCCCTGAACGCCACCTCTAAAGCCCGGGCTTTCTCCTCTCCATCGGCTTTTTCAAGATCCAGCAGGCTTGAAGACAGACTTGCAAGCCGCTCCTCGGCCTCACCGCTGAATGCCTCCCTGAGCTTTTTGAGTAGTTCCTCTTCGTTCATTTTTTATCTCAACTTTATATAGGACGCAGATTTCCGCAGATAAGCGCAGATTACTACTTCCTGAAATTATTAAACGCCTTTCTTTTGACTTCCGGTTCAGGGCCGAAATTAAGCAAGAGTCCAACCTCGACATCGGTTGCTTTCAGGTAATTCAGTAACTGTGCTTCATTCTCTTTTGCAAAACGCTTTATTGCCTTGATTTCAACAATGACTTTGTTGTCAACCAGTATGTCAGCGTAGTACTCTCCTATACACTCTTCTTCATACATTACCCTTATCGAAGATTGCGCAACGGCAGGAATCCCGTCCTTTCGAAATCTCATCATCATTGCATTCTCATAAACCTTTTCCAGAAAACCATAACCGAGTGTATTGTAAACCCTGTAGAATATTTTGATTATCTTTTCAGTTAGTTCTTTATGTTTAAAATCCTGATAATCTGCGTTCATCTGCGTCCTTTAAAAAACCTCTCAACGACTCAACTAAACCCTAAACCTTCCCGCCATCTCCTTCAAGCTCCGTCCCAACTCTTCCAGGCCCTTGATGGCCTCTTCCAACTGTTTGGCCCCATCCACATTCTGCATGCTGGCGTCTTTGATGCTCTCCATGGCCTGTACCAGCTGGTCCATCCCGGCCAACTGCTGCTCGCTTGAAGCGGAGATCTGGGTGACGGCCTGGGCCGATTCCCCAATACTGTCTGCTAAGGTCCCGATGGTATCGCCCGACCGGGCGGCCAGATCCACCCCCTTTTCAACCGCCTTGGTCCCCCGCTCCGTGGCCATTACCGCGTTGCTCGTCGCCTTCTGAATGTCGTTAAGGATGGTCCTTACCTGGTTGGTGGCCTCCTTTGACTGGTCTGCCAACGATTTCACCTCCTGCGCCACAACGGCAAAACCCTTGCCATATTCCCCTGCCTTGGCCGCCTCAATGGAGGCATTGACCGAAAGGAGATTTGATTGATCCGCTATGTCGTTTACGCTATTGATTATTTCTCCTATGCTCTGCATATGCTCGCTCAGTTTCATGATACTGTCCGCTATGTACGCCATCTCTTCTTTAATGGTGCCCATACCTTCACCGGTCTTTCTGCTGGCGTCCTTCCCCGATTCAGAGACTTCGTAAGTCTGCTCAGCCTGTTGCGCAACCAGACCGGCCTTTTCATTAGAAAGCGCGGCAGTCTGTTTTACTTCCTCCACAGTGGCAGTGACCTCGCTCACCGAGCTGGAGGTTTCCGAGGAAGTTGAGGCAAACTGGCTGGCAGTGGATGAAAGCTCACTGATGGAGGAGGAGATAGTATTGGCGCCCTCTGTCATTTCCCGGGTTTGATCGCGAAGGAAGACCACCATCTCATGAAAGGCATTCATCAACACGCCGACCTCGTCGGAGCGATTCACCACACTTGTGGCAACGGTCAGGTCGCCGTCAGCCACCTGCTTTACCACACCCGAAACTTCCTTCAAAGGCCTGGCTATGGATCTCGCTGAAAAATACCCGAGTAAGCATGCCAGAATTATGATTATCAGGCCAACCCACAATATATGCAATCCAAGTGCCTTGACAGGGGCAAAGGCCTCAGCCTCATCGATTTCAGACACAATAACCCAGTCAAAATCCGTTCCGAGCTTCTTATTGAGACCAAGATGCGAATAACAACTGAGGACCTTAACTCCCCTATAGTCCTCTATCACGTCGATTCCCTTCTTGTCCTCTAATGCCCTGCGGACGGCAGCCGTATCCACCTTCCTTTTCAGGATAGTCGATTCCTTCTCAAACCGGGAATCGGTGCGCATGAAGAAATCTTCTCCCACAAGATAGGTCTCTCCGGTCTTCCCCATCCCTGCCCTTTCCTGTACAATGGCATCGATCTCCTTGGTGCTGAGCTGGAGGGCCAGCACAGCATAGATCTCTCCATCCTTATCAAATACAGGTGCCCCTATAAAGGCTGCGGCCCCGTTGCTCGGGTCGTAATGGCTGAAATCCACCATGGTCGTCCTCTTCTCTTTCAACACCCTTAACCAGACCTTTGCTAATCCCGAGTCCCTTAAAGGACCAATCTTCAGGTTCGTTCCGAGATCTTCCTCTTTTCCCGCACTGTACATCACATGGCCATGGGCCTTGCACATAAAAAAGATATCGTGGTACCCGTAGGCCTCTAAATAGTGCCTGAAAAACGGATCGACCTTTTCATAAATATCCTTATACTCCTTTGTATTCACATCATAGGGACCGTTCGGATCCCCGCCCCCGGCATCATGGTATGTCAGCAAGAGCTCAAAATTCTTATGGACGTCAGCGGATTTGGAAAGCACACTCAGGTCACCCATTTTTTCTTCGAGAAAGCCCATGATCTGATTTTTCTTGATCTGGTTTATGGATGAAAGCTGGTTAAACGCCGCTTTTTTCAATGCACTCTCGGAATAGTAAAAGGAGAGGAGTGCGACGATAACTAACGGAATAATTGCCGCCAAAAGAAACAGCGTAACCAATCGGCCCATAAGGCTCTTAGAAAAGAATCGAAACATTTTATCCCCCCATTGGATTGATGATTGTTGATTGATGATTGTTGATTGATTTCTTCAAAGTGTGTTTTCTTTCGTCAGTTCTTTATGTTTAAAATCCTTAAAATCTGCGTTCATCTGCGTCCCAAAATCCTCTCACTGCACCACCATCTTCTCATCCGACACGATCTTTTCCCCATTTAAAATCACAACCCGATCACCGGTTACCCCCTTGAGGTACTCGGCCCGGATCCCGGTAAGCGTGGGGAGCGAAGCCTGGATGGCGCTTGCAGGGATTAACCTCGTACCGAGGATTTCGTCTGCCAAGATCCCGAATTCCATTTCGTCTGATTGAAGAATAATCACCTGATTCAGATTGGTAAGCCCCTTTTCAGGAAGATCGAAGAACCTCTTGATATCGACTATCGATAGGATCTGTCCCCTTACATTGATTATCCCCAAGACAAAATCAGGAGTGCCGGGCAGCGGTGTCAGATCATTCAGGGGATAGACCTCGCGAATATATGTCAGCTCAAGGGCATACCTTTCATGGGCCAGCATAAACTCCACCACTTCCAGATGACTCTCGTCCTCTTCTACCCCCGCCGCCTCCCTTGCAAGGGCCCTTGCGCGCTCCTTTAAGGTCCTGGCCTTTTCTTTGCTGCTATTCAAGGTATGTCCTCTCTAATTATAGGACGCAGATAAACGCGAATTTTCAGGATTAATATCCAAATCTGCGGCTATCTGAGGCTATCTGCGTCCCATATGCCGGCGACTTTCCGCCTGGCTTATTGTTCGGGCTTGTCTGATGTATGCGTTCGTTCTCGTTGCGCGATTTCCAATAACACATCAAATAATGTTGGCTCTCCACTTTCTTCAATGTCCTCCGGAAGATGCTTATGATGGGGAAATGTCTTGAACTGTCGGTGATGAGGCGCATTATCATATCGGAAAATGACTTCGTGATGTTCGTTCATATACTGATAACGATATTTAAGCTTCGCAGTACTCTCTGCATCTTTGACCTCTACAAAATCTAACATGTATCCATTCTTTAATACAATCGAACCGCTAATAAATCCCTGTTTGACGTTGTAGACTTTTTTCCTGAGAGTATACCAACGAATCGTGGGAAACTCATTTAGAATCTCTTCAATCTGATAAAAATAGGCTTCGATCATGCTAATTCCTGGAGTCGCGTCGTATTCTTCGCTAACATTTCATACAGCCCCGCCCATATCATATAGTCTTCACTATCTTCCAGCTTTCCTTGTTCAAAGTTCTGATAGAACGCTTCTGTATTCATTTGATATTTTTCCTCAAACTGTTTAAGGTCAAGCCTGATATTCAGGTTGCCCTTCTTTAATTCGGCAATTTGATACGCAATGATGTTTTTGACAAACGTTTCTTGGTCGTGCGTATATCCCAGAATTCTCTTGAGCCGTTGCTCTGTTTCTGGCCGCAGCTTTAATTGTAGATTTAGCATAAGCCCTCCTATTATTTACTCATCATAAGCATTAAGCGTTTATGAACCTAACGAATTCTTTCAATCAATGCTCCATCCCTGGCAGGTTATCCCCGTCAAGACAGTATAGGACGCAGATCTTCGCAGATTTTCGCAGATAGTTAGTTTCTCAAATAATACACTGTAGCAAATACCGATCATCTTTTCAGTCAATTCTTTATGTTTAAAATCCTGATAATCTGCGTTCATCTGCGTCCCACCAATCGACAATCATCAATCAACAATCATCAATCCAATGGTTTCCCGGAG
>Ga0222666_1000520_pt1 | contig 20070 bp, 17 predicted proteins | sample AntAcemetagen655_FD_181710 | JGI IMG/M metagenome (GOLD analysis project Ga0222666, IMG submission 181710) | Saline water microbial communities from Ace Lake, Antarctica - #655 | ecosystem: Environmental > Aquatic > Non-marine Saline and Alkaline > Saline | place: Antarctica: Ace Lake...
CCTTGTTTTCTTTAAAGTAAGTGAGCTTCCTACCATTGGGAATTTGTGAACTTTCGCGAAATGATTCCCGCGTCGTCTACTTTTGCTATAGGCGGCACAAGGGTTCGACAACCAAATCTCAGGTGTCATCCAAGAATCGCTCAATTTAGGTCATAGCAATTATTTCTATTGTTATAGCATCGCTGGCTTTAACCTTATCATTCATAGAATATAGTGAATCAAAGGCAATATCGTTTCTTTGGGATGTATATTCTCGGAATGATATTCCTATAAAATTGAAACAAAAACATTATAAGGACGAGCATGGTAGAAAAGAAACTTCATTTTATATTCCAATATGGTTAGAATTGAAAATTGCAAATACTGGGCGAGCGACTTTTTCTATCGATTCAATCTTTCTTCACGCTACTCCTGCCAAAAGTATGGATCCTCGACAATTAAAATATCTGAATTATGACCTCTTCCAGCCATCACATAATAATGAAGTTCCACCTGAAATAAAAATTATGCTTCCTATTGTAGTCGAGCCGGGACATTCTAAAATTATGCTTAGTAAATTTGATTTAATGATTCATGAAGTACTTTAGAAAGAATATGTGAATATGTTTAAAGACAAGAAGTTCACTATTGGAGATATTTATATATTACCGAATGAAAATCTTCGCATACAGCGGAACTACAGTATGTATGCCCAAGTAACTACATCTGGGGGCAAAGTGAAAACTGTTTGTGTTGATGTAGATGATAGGTGACTTTTGATGACAATATAACATAAGCATTCATTTCACCGGAACGCTACCGCGCCCGGTGAATTCGTAGTTAGATTTCAAATGAATATATTCAGCCCCATCAATGATCTTATCTCCTCCTTATCAGGAAGAGACTGGGCGATTCTTGTCATTGGCGCATTACTGTCACTATTTCTAGCGATTATCACAGGTATAATTCCAAAATTGATATTTGCGTTAAAGTCCTTGTTCCATGATCAATATAGCAAAAATGAAGTGGTCAAGTCTCCGTTTAGCTCTTGCTTGAAAATAGAAAGAGCTAAACGGAGACTTAACCCCCACTTACATCTTCTTAACTAAATAGCTGAAAATGGTCATTTTAATCTAATAGTGAAAAATTTCCAGATAACTATTGACTGGGAATCTATGTTTCACTAATATCTACTTGGAAATGGTTTCCCCCATGTGCATTATCTTGAAGTCAACTTAATGAATGGAGTGACTAAATGAAAACTACAATAATGATTATAGTGGTTTCAATGGCTTTATTCAGCTGTACTAGCGCGAAGATTTCCTCTAATCTAGCAAGTGGGGCTATCGGTTGTCGTCCTGATGAAATCACCATTTTAAATGAGACAGCCACTTTTGTCGGATCAATGCATAACTTTGAAGCCATATGCAGGGGAAAGCGCTTCATTTGCAGTTATCAGCCTACTACCGGAATAAATTGCAAGGAAGCCCTCGAATCCAAGAATGAAACATACGATGTTCTTGAGAATGGGGTTATAAAAGATACCGAGTTGGGTCTCGAATGGAAAATGGCTTCGAACAGCGATATCACCTGGAATCAAGCAAAGGCTTGGGCGCAAAACCTCAAACTTGATGGCGGTGGGTGGCGGATGCCGACAGAGGATGAGCTAGAACGTTTTTATCATAAAGGGGTAAAACCTAGGAATATAACAGTTTTGATAATATTTGATGGCTACCCGTTTTGGACAACAGAAACTAAGGGGTCGGATGGTAGGTTCATTTACTTCGCCGACCCTACCAGTGGCGATTGGTATACGCGGGATGGGAGTTCCAGCATGCGGGCCATTGCGGTGCGCTCCCGAAAGAATTGATAATTTTATCATTTAGCCGTTGAGTCTGGTATAGTTTAGACCTTCTTTGAAGTGGTAATTATTATTACTCGATGCTCCCTCATGGAGGTGCGGCCAATATGGTTATTTCTCATATACGTTTTTTTTCGATATTGATAATAGTCGGCATTTTTTTGTTTGGATGTGGTGGAGGCGGTGATGATGGTGGTGGGAGTCAACCTCCAGGGCCATCATTTACAACTTCAGATTTCTCTGGTAAATCACAATATCTTACTAATAGATCAACTTATCAATTGGGTGTATTCTATGCAGACGGTTCGGCCGCAGCAAGCGAAATAATGACCGCAGACACTCCCACGGATTTAACTTTAACTCAGTTTGGATCATGGTCAATTGTAAATGGTGAATTGATCATGTCAGGAAGCGACAGTGGCAGTAGTCAGAGGTTTGTTTTAACTAATGATGACGTCGTCAATAGACGCTATGAAACAACTAAATACTCATCGAACGGAGTTGTCAGTAATTACTACATCTTTTACGATCAAGACACAGCTCTCTCACAAGCCAAGAAATTCGTGGAAACAGGAACACTTCAAGGAGTAAGCCTTAAAACATCAGCGGTAGGCGCACCTACTCAACACAAAATTGTGGTGCGCAACTTGATGTCAACCACAGGTTACGTCGAAGTAGGGCTGTTTGCACCTTCGTTATCCGTTGTAGATGGAGTAGGAATGGTGGCCCTTGAGGATAGCACCGAAGTTCCTCATGAAGAATTTCTATTCCCTGAAACGATTCCTTTTCAAGAATCTGGGATAATATATCTGACCGATGAGCAGTGCGATTCTTTCATTGATTTGACGCCGGTCCTTGATCCTACTGCGGGGATTACGCCCAAAATACCGAACACGGGCTCCCCCATTTTTTTCCCTTGTAATGAAGTGGGGACGTGTGACGCAAAGCTACTAAAGGTCGATGACAGCTACGTTTTTGATCTAAATTGTGAGTAATAAATATTGCTCACTCCAAGATATCCCCGTTTCCTTCATGGGTTTGGGGATAAACGAGACTTGACTTTGTGTCAATTCAGGGTCGATTTCCATATATTGTATGTCCTTCCAACGTTCTCAGATGCTATGGTTCTTGACCGTATCACAACCGGAGCAAATGTTGTGATATCATCATTCAGATGGCTGAACGTCTGATCAAGATTCACACGGTCCTCACGATTTCCTGCATGAACAAAAACCTGTAAATATTTGTAATACATCAGGTGGCTGAAAGGTGGGAATATGAGCTCAGTATCTCATCCGGACAAGATTGAATTTGCCATTTTGCTCATCATCACATGCCACTACATCTTGTGGTCGAGCCCTTTTAAGATTGTTAATTCAAATGTGAAGTTTTCCTATATTAACCATCTGTTTGATTTTCCAGGGAAAAATGCTAACTTACGTCTCCCACTCTTGAATATTCTTGGCGGATGTTCCATGCTGGACTAATGCACGTACCCCTTTTATGCGACCGGATAAGCGGAAAATGGATTGACCACAATATGTTGTGGTGGTAGGGTTTTCAAGCTTAATTCAGAAATGTGAGGACACTTACAAATACGTAAGGAATATTACAGGTTTTTGGTGGCGTGAATTCTTTGTGATATTGAACATCTGATCGCTGTTAACTCTGATTTTATTTTTTGGAAACACTGCTTCGATAGAATATTCTGTGTGACAGCTGGAGTGACTTGATAACACGCTTTTTGGCTGTTATCGAGGCAAAAGCACCTGATAATCAATGGTTAGTGGCCTATAAACATACCAGCAACATTCATCAACCGAAAGAAAAGGAAACAGATGCTTGAAATAAGAAGAGGCTCTGCAGCAAGAAGCTACGAAAATACTTTTTTCCGAGAGTTTGCCAAAAACTTAGAAATATTGTTCGAGAGATACTCAATTGATGGTTTATTGATTGCTAATTCAGTGTGTGAAGTATCACCAAATTTGCAGATTGATTCTCTACTTATTACTGAAAATACAATATGCTTGATTGATTTAAAGAATTTTGGTGGGGATATAATTATTCCTCAGGATGATAAAAATTTTTCTGAAGGGCAATGGGTAAATCAAGAAGGTACAAGAATTAAAGGCGGCAGTCATATAAATCCTTACAAACAACTGTTTCAGCAAAAAAAAGCATTCACTTGGGTTTTCCATAACTCTACAATTAAATCAAACATTACTTCAAATAACGAAGAATTAAATCCATCTCATGTAAAAAAAATTGTTTGCTTCCAAAAACCAATAAATCTTAATGGCGAAATTCCTGGCAGAGATGAAATTGACTTTTTTATTACAGACTCAGAAAGATACCTTGAAACTATAAAAGATATTCTTGATGTAGATGACGAAGAAGTTAAATTATCGAAAAACTCATTTGACGCATTTAAGGAAATTTTTAGAGCAGAAACTTTTCATTTAACCGAACAATATAATAAACCAGTAATAGCAGAAACTTCTTCAACAGATTTAAATTATGATGAATTATATCCTGACCAAAAATCTGCCCTTCAAGAAATAACAGAGTTTATTAAGTCTGATACCGACAAAATATTTATTCTTCAAGGCACTTCATTAAGTGGTAAGTCTTTCCTGTTGCCTTTTATAGAGGATGCTGGATTTAATAATAAAATCACACAAATAGAATTTTTTGCGTCATCAAGTAGGGTTGCATCAAACCTACTATCAAACAGTAATAGAAAATTTAGCAGTATTTATTCATATATCTATGGTGGTGGGGTACAAGATGCAAATGAGGAGGATAAAGAACAAATTGATGAGAATGCTGCTAATATAAAACTTGAAGTAGTACCTTTGAAACAAAGTGAGGATGAAGATAAGGCTATTTTTATAGTTGATGAAGCACAATTGGTTTCAGACAATTACCACCAGTCAATTGATTTAAGATTTGGCTCAGGCAAGTTGCTGGAAGACTTTATCAAGTTTTCTGATTTAAGTAATTCAAATAGAAAAATTATATTTATAGGTGATAGCTTTCAGCTATCAATAGGAAAAAAGGAAGAAAGCACTCTTAATCCTAGTTATTTCGATGAGAAATACAAATTAACCACAAAAGCCTTCCAATTGATTGACAAAGATAATGTTTCATCAATTGTCAAGCAAGCATTAATTCCAGTGAATGGGATTAGAAACCACAACTATAATCAATTATCATTTGAAAGTTTAGATAATCTAAAAGCTATAGAAAAGGATAAAATCTTATCAGTTGTAGAGGAAAAAATTAAAAACAACTCTAATTTTCATCTATTAAGTTATTCAAATTCTGATGCACAAAAAATAAATTTATGGATAAAAAAAGCTATTCTAAAAAATGGCGAAGATTTAGCAAGGAAAGATCTGGTCATTATTAATAATAATTTCAAAATAGAAGATGAAAACAACCCTTTTTCCGAACCAAAGAAAATTTATAACGGTCAATTTGGAACAGTAAGCAGCGTTGGCAATGTTTCATCAGAAGTAATTACTCCAAAAGGCAAACAACCAGTTACCATTAATTCCAGAGAGGTGAATATAGCCTTAAACGATACCGGTCATAACGCTACTATTTTAAGTCTTGAAAACTACAGGTTAAGTGAAAAAGGAGAGCTTTCAGAAGATGAAATAATAGCACTTAAAATCATATTGAATAGAGAAGTTAAGGAGCAAATAAACAAAAATCCATTCGAGGAGTCAGAGGTTCAAGAAGAACTTTTTCATTTAAAGGAATATAACGATTTATCAGAGGAAATAAAAGCACTAAAAGATAGGCTGAAAAAAGGAGATAGAGTAAAGGCCAGGATAGATGAAAAAGAAAGGAAATTAAAACAACTTATTAAGGTTGCCAAACTAAAACACCGGAAAAATATTGAAAAAGCGTTATTTAAGGATACTTCTTCCAAATACTACAAGTATAAAAATTCTGCACACCTGAGATTTGGATGGGCTTTAACCGTTCATAAATCTATGTCTTATAAGTGGGATGAGGTCTTATTCAACGTAGATCAAGGTGACAATAGAGGTAAAACAAACGAAGGATATTTCAAATGGATTTATACGGGATTAACGAGGGCAAAAGAAAAAGTTGAACTTATTAATTACAAACCAATAACACCGCTACAGAAAATTGAATTTAAAGACAGTGTTACAGGCAGTCAAGCAGATAACAAAATATATTTCATAGCTGACAAGGATGCAAACATAGATTCATTTAGCACTTCAGAAATAAAGAAATACAATTTTCCAGATAAAATTCCAACATCAATATTACTACAACTCTATCAATTTGTAAGCAATAAGCTTGAACCAGAGGGTATAAGTATAAAGTCAATAAACCATCCTAATTATCAAGAAATATATGAATTAGAAGGTGGCAATAAACAAACTGCCAAAGTGTCATTTTACTACAATAAAAAAGGTCATATTAAAGCACCCACCTTAATGAAGGCTGAATCTAAGCAATTTGGTGTTGAGGTTATCGAAAGACTTACGAGGGATGCTGGAGTTGTTGATTTTGACTTCATTAGCAACGACTGGAGAGAGATGGCTTATACGGATATTTATTCATCAATAAAAGAATATGGGTATCAAATAGCACACATCATTCAAACACCTTATAAAGATACAATTAAAATTACTAAAAACGATTCAAGTTTAGTTGCAGATATGTACTATGATGGTGATGGCTTTTTTACCAGTATCATTTGCACTTATCGTAGTAGTGAAACTATTTGGAGTGATTTTACAAGCATATTAATTGATTTGAGAGATTCAAATGTCCTCCTTGTTTGATTTTAGCAGTCATATCAGAAAGCTGACAAGTGAGAAAAAGTATTGTGATGCGTTAACTTACTTTAAAGCCAATAAAAATGAATTTAAAAATATTGCAATAGCCGGTAATGAATATTTGGTTTCTGATATGTTGTCGTGTTTAAGGCACGCAAACTATTATGATGCGGGATTTTTATTCTTACAAAACTATGGAATCAAGATAACTGGTGATACTAAGGAAAGAATATTAACCGCTTATGGATGGCTATTATGGTCAAAATATAAGGCAGCAAATTCAAATCTAAATAATTCAGATGAATATAATTATCATTTTGACGATAATGAGGAAAATATTTCAGATGAGGATATTCACTATAGTAAAAATGAGCTTATCGAAAATATTGGATCCTTGATACCACTTTTATTAAACCTAAATAGCGATTTTTCTAAAACTTTAATATCCAATTTATTCTCTATTGTACTTAAAACCGAGAAAAACAAACCATCACCCAATTGGAAATTGGTGAATGACTTTTGCAATTGTTTTGAACCGAAACAACTTTCTAAGGACTGTTCAACTATACAAGTAGAGAGTAAAGGACAGTTAAGGCAAATGGAATTAGCCTCTGACTTGGAAAATTGGTACACATATAAAACAAAAGCCTTATTAAAGCTTGGTGAGTGGCAAGAGTGTTTTGATATTTCAAAAAATGCACTTGAGGTGTTGAATAATTTCCACTATTCAAATGATGTGTGGTTTTTATGGAGAGTTGCACTTTCAAAGAAAAGTCTAGGCAATACAGATGATACTATTTCAGAACTAGAGGCTATTTTAAAAAAGAAAAATGAATGGTTTATTCAAAAGGAATTAGCTGAACTTTATTTTGAAAAAAAAGACTTTGAGCGAGCATTTAAATTATCGATTGATGCAATCAATAACTTTGGTCCATTAGAATTTAAGATCAATCTGCTTTACCTGATGGGGAAAATATACCACGAGAAAGGTGATCTCAATATGGCTCTAAAGCATTTTTCTCTTTCAAGGATAATAAGGCTGAACAATGGATGGAAAATACCACAGAAACTATTAGATGAATTACAAAAATATGATAATCCAGAAACTGAAAAAATAAACGTAGAAAATTTAGAATCAGAATTAAAAAAATCTTGGAATAGCCTTGCTCCCCAAAAAAACAAGCCAAATAAATCTGAAAATTTTCAAGGTATTATTTTAAGATTTTTACATGATAATGAAAGAGGAAAAGATGGTTTCTTGAAATGTGACAACAAGGAATATTATTTCTCCTTATCTTCCAACTATCATTTAACACCAAAAGTAGATATTAATTCTAAAGTAATATTTGAAGTGTGTCCTTCAAATGATGGTAAAAAAGAACTAGCAAGAATTAAAGGAGTGGTGGATTAATACATACACAAGCCACTAACAAGCCAGTGGAGCAGACGGCGAGTAGCTAGCGGTTTTCCATAAAGGCCGTGCAAGATTGTAGTGAATTTAGGCCGCTGCTCACCGGCGGCGTTATTCAAATCAAGATATTTCCAGCGGGCTTTGGATCTTGGTGAATCTGTGTTTACTGCTATATCACAACCAGAACAAACATTGAGATATAAGCTCAATACCTCATCCGAGCAAAATTGAATTTGCCTTTTTGCTCATTGACCAATGCCACTATATCTTGTGGTCGGGCTATTTGCAGATTATAAATAAAATGTGAAAGATTCCTATATAACCCCAGCATTGCCGCTGCCCCCGAAATGGCAGAGGGTTACATCTGGTAGTCCAAACCTGTTCCGTATCTGAAAAGCTGCTTTCTTAGCCCGCTTCGTTTTTCATCCTCTAATTTCCACAAAAAACGGATGATATGCGCCCGGAGGACAGGATTGCAAAGAGATTGTGACAAGCCAGGGCGATGATCAGTGACCATTTAGCGAAAATGGCAACGCTGCCAAATCCGCTAAATACCGATTTATCCAAAGGCTTCAATAATTTCGATCTAACTTGATTTTCCCATAAACATCCAGTAATTTCTCCAATTATGCTCACCAAAATCATATCTGGCGGACAAACCGGGGCAGATAGAGCAGCCCTTGATGTGGCCATTGAATTGGACATTCCTCATGGCGGCTGGATACCGAAAGGCCGGAAAACTGAAGATGGGGTCCTGCCTGACAAATACCAACTACAGGAGATGCCTACTACCAGCTATCCCAAGCGCACAGAGAAAAACGTCCTCGATTCAGAGGGGACCCTGATCCTTTCACACGGTAGGCTCAGCGGTGGGTCATCGCTAACTCTCAAGATTGCTGTAATGAAGTGGTCAAGTCTCCGTTTAGCTCTTGCTTGAAAATAGAAAGAGCTAAACGGAGACTTGACCCCCACTTTTTTACAATACGAAAAAGAAATTGAGGAGTTGAAAGAGGATAAAACAGATTAGGTTAAAGTCTGAAATCAGTGATAATCGAATTCGGGGAACTCAATACTTAATTCCAACAAGTGAAAAGCAGTGGGGTCGGACCAAGTCAAGTTGCTGATTTGATATGAAAAAGACAGGAAGAATGAGTCGTATTCCGCCTTAAAGGCTTCATTTTGAGGGCAAAATAAAAGCATGGGTGTCAGGCCTACACAGTTGACAATAAAGAAACCTGCATTTCAGAAGTTTAGGCCTGATTATGATTTGTTCCAAAATTTACAAAATTTACATGAATGTTGAGAGGTGTGAAAGGTGTAGGCCTGACACCCATGCCCTTGCGTGAGATTGAGACACGGTTGGAAGATCATGATGAGAGTATCGATGCAATATTCGAGGCAATCCAGCAGCTTATAAGGCCGCCCGAAAAGCCCAGGAAACGGATAGGCTTTGAAGTCAAGGAACCAAAAGGCCGCTATGACAAACGAACCAAGAAGAAACATTCATGACTCAGAAAACAGCAATCAGAAACCAGCCTGCCTACAATTGAAGAGATAGAAGAGGAACTCGGTAAGACCGGGGGGGACTCCTGAAATGAAAAAATGATGGGTAAAAAATGAAATTAGGGTAAAAAAACAGCATTTTTTCCCACTCGTGTGACCGGATCTGTCAAAACCGTGTGGTAAGCTAAACAATCTTCAGGGAATAAACAACTCACGCAAATCTGTGTAATCTGCGTAATCTGTGGATCAAAAAGAAACGCCCCATTTCAGGGGCGTCGGCCCGACGATGCTATCGCTGGGGGGGCTACGTTTTGGTAAACTCTATAAAAACCAGGTTTAAAAGTCAAGTTGTTATTGATAATCCCGGAGGGTTGAATCATCTTAATTATAGCAACACCTAAAATCCACTAAAAGACTTCCAATGCTATGAATCCATCAGATAACAATTCGATATATCGTTACTGGGGCAAAGCCAAGAGCCTGCTGGAGGTTGATTACTGCGCCAATGTTCTAACAGATGAAGAAATCCTTGCAAAACACAACATAACCAAGGAAAAATTGCTCAAAAAAAAGCAAATAAACTGTTGGGTGAAAGTTGCTAAAGGAAAGCCTTATGTGGCATACCATCTGTTACCATACCATTGCCTCGATGTGGCGGCTGTAGGTAAAATCTTATTAGAAAAAAACCCCATTCTTTTAAAACAGTTATCCAAATTAAGCGGCATCGAAGAAACAACTGTGAAAGCTCTTTTGGTGTTTTTCCTGGCATTGCATGATCTGGGGAAATTTTCCGAATGTTTTCAATATGTCAGGCCTGATCTGTTAAAAAAGCTACAAGGCAAAGTAAAAAGTCTAAAACAGCCTTACTCACGAAAGAATTTCGGTCATGATTCCATTGGTTTCTTATTGTGGAAAGACCTCTTTAAACAAGTTATAGAGCAGATGACTGACAAATATGGGCTGGTTGGTGACGAAAATGATTTGTGGGATCTGCTTAAATGGTTTATGGAGGCATCTAACGGGCATCATGGTTTGCCCGTTAAGCAAAGCAATAAATTATTAGCTGATTATTTTAATGACGCCGATCAGCAAGCCGTTTTTAAATTTGTTGAAGATATAGCCGACTTGTTCTCTTTAGCAGAAGTTTTCAGGATAGATTTAGATAAGGATTATGAACGATTATATAAACAGCTTCCCAAAGCTTCATGGGCATTTACAGGTTTTTATGTACTCTGTGACTGGATTGGGTCTGATGAGAAAATATTCAAATACCAGTCACAAGAACAAGCATTACAACAGTACTGGCAAAATACGGCATTAAAAACGGCTGAAGAGGCAATCAGGAAAACAGGTGTTTTACCTTGCAAATCCAACTGTGAACTTGATCCATTAGCCGAGTTGCTCGATTTACCCGAAAATGCACAATTAACCCCTTTGCAGACCTTGATTCACGATATTCCATTGCTTGACAAACCTCAGCTCTTTATTATTGAAGATGAAACCGGGGCGGGGAAAACAGAAGCGAGCTTAATTCTATTAAATCGCTTGATGGCCAAAGGGCTGGGAAATGGATTCTATTTGGCCTTGCCAACTATGGCAACCGCCGATGGCATTTATCCCAGGGTTCAAAAAGCCTACGATAATCTTTACCTATCCGACGAAAAACCTTCTTTGGTTTTGTCCCATAGTTCAGCGAAACTCAGCGATAAGTTCACTGAGACCATTATAAGTTCGACTCGTGCCATTTCAGAACAAACTTATGGCGATGATGCCATGTCCCGTTGCCAAGAATGGTTAGCCGATAACCGTAAAAAATCCCTGTTGGCACATGTCGGGGTCGGCACGATTGATCAAGCTTTTCTGGCAGTGCTAACAGTAAAATATCAATCTTTACGTTTAATCGGCATGATCGGAAAGGTCTTGGTTATCGATGAAGCTCATGCCTACGATGCATACATGGGAAAAGAATTGGAAGTATTGCTTCACGTTCATGCCGCTTTAGGTGGAAGTGCCGTAATTATGTCGGCGACACTTCCATTTTCGATACGGCAAAAACTAACCGATGCTTTTCTTAAGGGTATAGGTTCAGAAACTCTTGAATTAGAGAAAAAAGATTCATATCCACTTTTGACCCATATCGCAGGTGACTACAGAAAAGAGCTGACTTTTGCCCGTAAACCGGGAAATAACAAAAAAGATGTTCGAATTAAGTTCCTTCATTCTGAAAACGAAATTTACAAACTCATTAAGCAATGCCTTGAAATGGATCAATGTGTTTGCTGGATTAGAAACTCGGTCAAAGATGCGAGAAAAACTTTTCAGCAACTTGAGGATGTAGGTATGCAAATAGAGTTGTTCCATGCCCGTTTTACTATAATAGATCGCTCACGTATTCAAGATCGGATAGTAAAGTCCTTTGACAAAGACAGCCGTTTTGAACAAAGAAAGGGCAAGGTGGTAATAGCCACACAGGTAGTGGAGCAATCCCTTGATCTGGATTTTGATGTCATGATTACCGATTTAGCACCCATTGATTTGATGCTGCAACGGGCGGGGCGAATGCACCGCCATATTCGGGACAAAATGGGCAATTTCAAAACAGATGGTGATGATGGACGAGGCGCGGCAACTCTATATATTCATACGCCTGAATATACCGACAGTCCTCAGACTGACTGGTTTTCAGCCTTTTTCCCCAATGCAAAAAAGGTCTATGAAAATCATGCCAGGTTATGGTTGGGTTTAAAACAGCTAAACCAGCTCCCGAAACATACGCTGCCGGAAAATATTAGAGATTTGATCGAAAACGTGTATGGCAAGGACTCTGAAATTCCTAAAGGGCTTGAAAAATCGGATATAAACGCATACGGTAATCAAAGTAGCCAGCGCACTATAGGTGAATTTAACACGATTGATTATGAAATCGGATACACAATGGATGGGCAAAACTGGGAAGAAGATTTGAAAATGCCAACCCGATTGGGCGATGAAACGCTTATCCTAACCTTGGCAAAATGGGAAAACGGGGAATTGGTACCGTTTACTCCGGGCAAAAAACAAAGATGGCAACAAAACGAAATAAGAGCTCTAAAGAAGAATATAGTTGAAATACCTTTATTTAATGAACAGCAAGCTGCAGTCGATAAGATTAAACAGCGTATGCCGAGTAAGGGCAAATGGATTAACTTGCTTCCAATGGTATGGGATGCTGAAAAAGCATTCTGGGCGGCAGATGTCATTGATGCTAAAGGTCATGCATGCAGAGTTTATTATAGTTCGGGACAAGGCTTGATTTATGGCTATGAGTTCGAAGCTGTAAAAAATGATGATCAATTAGAAAAGGATGAAACGATATGAAACAATTTAACTTGTTGTTCGATCCGTGGATACCTGTAAGAACCCGACATGGTGTGAATAAGCCGATTAAAGCATATGAAGTTGTACAGAACGATATTGTCGCTCTTGATGCGCCGAGGGCCGATTTTAATGCGGCTTTGATGCAGTTTTTAATCGGTCTATTGCAAACAGTTTCTGCACCAGAAAATCCCAGAGCATGGCGCAAGCTATTTAGTCAGCCGCCTTCTGAAGACGAATTAAAGAAAAAATTTGAAGGAATTAAAGATGCTTTCTATCTGGATGGTGATGGTTATCGGTTTATGCAGGATGCATTAGCAATAAGCACCGGAAAAATACGCCCAATTGAAGAAATGGTTTTTGGTGCGCCTGGTGAAAGTGGTAAAGGCAAGAATCAAGATCATTTTATAAAACAAAATGATATAGATGGTCTTTGTTATTCATGCGCTGCATCAGCTTTGTTGACTGCTAATATTTTTGCCGAAGATGGAGGGCAAGGTTATTTTCAATCTATGAGAGGTAATGGTTTTATTTCTACACTTCTTAATATAGATGAGAATCAAACAGGAATTACTTTATGGAAAAATCTTTGGCTGAATATTTTAGAAAATAATGTCGATAATGGGTTGACTTTACAAGATACATTTTATTGGTTTAAAAATTTTCCCGGTAAGCGTCAAGTGGAGAAATTAGATAAAATAGAGGCTGATATTAATGTATTGAAAGAAAAAAAGACAAAAGACAAAAGCAAGGATGAAAAGAAACAAATAATTGCAAAGATTAACCAATTGGGAATAGAAAGAAAAAAGGTTGAAAAAGAAATAAAAGATTTGAGCGAAAAAAATATCATTTATCCTGCAAATAGCAACCTTCAGGTTTATTGGGCATGGATGAGGCGATTATTACTGGATACCAGAAACACAATTGAAGGGCAATGCAGCTTGTGCTCTACTAATGGTAAGCTGATAAGAAACTTCTTCAAAACAAACAAAGGCTACAAATATCCTAAGGAAGAATGGCAAAACAAACATCCTTTTTCACCGTCCTTTAAATACCATAGAGAACATTACAACAAAGACAATTTAAAATATAAGGACAAAATGCTTGTCTTGGAAATGACGCAAAATGGCCTGCCTTACATATATTGGCAAGATTTTTTGATTCAGACAGAAGAACGAACACCAGCAAAAGTGGTTAATCGGTATTTAAAAGAAAAGAGTTCCAATGATCAGCTTATTATTTGGTCGTTCGGCTATGCAATGGATAGTAACTCTCCAAAATGTTGGTATGAGTCAAAAACCCCCTTTTATTTACTGGAAGAGAAAGAGTACCGGAAAATTTTTGAAGCCGAGATCGATAGATGTATTCAAGCCGCCAATAAAATTGCTGATAACCGGACCGGTTATTTAGTCTATGCAATTAAAAATGCTTGGTTTGATGAAAGTAAAGACAAAAATAAAGTTCAGAAAAAATCTTTCAACAATGACAAAGCTGCCGAAATTGCAACAAATTTTTGGAATAATACGGAAGGAAAATTTTACGAACAGATGAAAGCATTTTATGACAATGCCAATCAGCTCACCGATGAAAAAAGAGCCGAGTTGCGGCAAGACTGGTATGAGCATATCAAGGATGAAGCTAATAAACTGTTTGATCGGTGGGCATTTAGAGCTGGCATTCAGACGAACCCAAGACGCATTGCCAAAGCGTATAATCAGTTAACAACAAATCTAAATAGTAAATCACTGAAGCAGGATATATTAGGTTTGCCAAAGGAGAATAGATAATGACTGAATTAAAAAAACCTCGACTTTTTGAAGAAGATCATCCCGCCAGCGTTTTTATCTTAGAATGGTGGGAAAGTTTGAAACAGAATAAAGGTGACAGAGCCGAGTTGCGACGCTGTAAAAATCTTGAAGAGATTCAAAAGGCTTCGGCCTATCAGCGTTGCTATTGGCAGTTAATAAAACATTTTACCACGGAACAACAGGTGCCGTCCAGAGAACAGATGTCTATTATTATTGGTTTGGCATCTCATATTGAGGATAATGATACAAAATATATAGATATAAATAGTAAGGAGGAAAAGGAATACTATTTTGCCTATCAAATGGCAGCACCAAAGGCTAAAGAAAAAGATGCCCCTCCTAAGCTTAGTGAATTGCGTTTCCGCCGCTTACTGAAAATCAAAGACCGGGGAAAATTATACCGGTTTTTCATTCAGGTTGTTCGCATGTTGGACAAAAATGTCAATCTGCTGGATTTGTTAAGTATTGCCTATTTTTGGGGCGATAAATCAAAAACGTATCTGGCTTATAAATATTACGAAAAAGCCAATCTAAAAGCTAAATAAAGGAGGATACCATGAATGACAATCGTTTTGTTCAATTGCACTTACTTGTTTCTTACCCGCCATCTAACCCAAACCGGGATGAACTTGGGCAACCTAAGACAGCGATAATGGGCGGCACACAGCGCTCAAGAATTTCATCGCAAAGCCTGAAAAGAGCCTGGCGGACTTCGGAGATTTGGGAAAAAGAAGGCTTAAAAATCGGCACAAGAACCAGGGAGCTGTTTTTATCCGAAGAGCATGGCTTGTATAATAAGTTGTTGGAAAAGCACGGGAAAAAGAAAGCCGAAACATATGCAAAAGCAATGTTAAGTGTTTTTGCCAAAACAGCTAAAGTGAAACAGAAGGCCGAAGCACCAATTGACGAAAAATTTATTGGCAAAGAAATCGTCACTGAGCAGCCGATACACTTTTCAGACACGGAAATCGAAAAAATCAAATCACTTATTGCTCGTCTCGATAAAGAACCGACTAAGGAGGATCTGGAAAAATTGCTTGATGAGAGCCCGAGGGACATAGACCTTGCCATGTTTGGCAGAATGATTGCCAAGAGACCGAACGCAAACGTGGAAGCAGCGGTGCAGGTTGCCCATGCTATCTCCATTAATGAAGTTGAAATTGAAGATGATTTTTTTACTGCCGTTGATGATTTAAATAGACATGGTTCCGCCCACATGGGCGAGCAGGAATTTGTTTCGGCGATTTACTATTTGTATCTCTGTGTTGACAACAAGTTATTGCTAAAGAATTTGAACGGAAAAAAGGTTGAGGCAGCAAAGGCTCTTAATGCCTTAGCCAAAACAGCTGCAATGGTCGCGCCTACAGGAAAACAAAATAGCTATGCCAACCGCGCCCAAGCTTTTTATATTTTGGCGGAAAAAGGCAATGCACAGCCCAGAAACCTGTCACTGGCATTCCTTAAGGCGATGCCGGCAGATGATCCAGAAAAGGCGATTACACAGTTGAGTTCCATTAAAGATAAATTCAATTCGGCTTATACTGAGCCAGCTGAAGAGAAGGAAATGAATCTGTTTAATGAAGATGCATTAGAAGGAATTCTCAATTTTATCGGTGGTTCGAAATGAAAGATTATTTAATATTCAGATTGCATGGAGCGCTATCTTCCTGGGGAGACATTGCGGTGGGCTATATTCGTCCCAGTTACCGCTATCCGTCGAAATCGGCGGTCATTGGTTTGCTCGCTGGTGCCCTGGGTGTTGAACGGGATGTATATGACAAACAATCTGAGCTGGCCAAGCTGATGCTGTCAGTCAGAATAGATGCGATGGGCAGTCCAATTGAGGATTATCATACTGTGCAGACGCCCAGCGAACAAGCGATTAAGTATGACCGGGCTAAGAAGTGCTGGACGCGTCTTGATGAAATTGAAGCGATTAAATGGCGTGTGATTCAATCTCAAAGCAATGCCGAGGCTGGCGCAATCCAATCCAGAAGGACTTATTATTGTGATTCAGTTTACTCGATTGCGCTACGCGAAAATGAAAAAGATAAGATTAATTGGCAAACCCTTGAAATTTCTGAGCTGCAAGATATTGTTGCTTTTCTGAAAGAACCCAGATTTGTTTTGTACTTAGGAAGAAAATCATGTCCCTTAGGGTTGCCGTTAGAACCACAGGTAATACCAGCAAAGAATTGCAGAATTGCTTTCCAGCAGGCAAAGTTCGGATTTCCCGGCGAATTGCAAATCATGCTCAAGCAGGCAACGAGCAATCAATATTACACACAAGAAGATATTGAAAATAGCCAAATGAAACTTACGCGGCGGGACCAGCCTGTCAACCGTACCACCTGGCAGTTTACCGAAAGGGATGAATACTATTTCAGCGAATGAGGAACGGCCATGTATTTACACAAAATTGCTATCGACAGCGAAGCCTTAAGAAGAGACCGAAAAATATATCAAGATGTTTATTTGTTGCATAAAAAAATATGGGAGCTGGTCAGTCGGAATGAAAACCAGAAAAGGGATTTTTTATATCGGGTTGAATATGATGCTTATCAGAATATCAAACATATTTATCTACTTGCGCCGAATCAGATTTCATCTCGGAAAGATATAAAGATTGCGGTTTCACCAAGATATCAACCTCAGCTTGAAACAGGTGAAGGCCTTTATTTTAAGGTGAGAGCAAATCCCATCATCAAAAGAAAAGAAGACGGAAAAGCTAAAGAGTACGGTCTTATTATGGATGCCAAGCATCAGTTCAAGAAAAATAATCAAAACTATAGCAAACAGTTTTCTCTTGACGAGCTAATTTATGATGTTGGTATGAAATGGCTTATCAGGAAAGGTGAACAGCACGGATTTTCAGTGAAACAATTTGAGGTCAGAATCGATAATGATGGTGAATATTATGTCAAACCCCCTGAAAAACAAGCCTTTACGCTCAGGACACTGGATTTTGAAGGCAATCTTAAAATTGTTGATGCAGACCAGTTTAAAAAGGCGTTGTTTAAAGGTATCGGCTCTGCCAAAGCATTCGGTTGTGGGATGATGATGGTAAAGAGGAAATGATTATGCAAATGGAGCTTTGACTATGTTCGATTTCCTGCAAGACCTGGATAATGATATTCGTGATGCACTGTTGGTACAGCTTCGCAACCTCTGGACACACACATCTACGGCGATTGAAGGCAATACCCTGACCCTCGGGGAAACTGCGTTCGTCCTTGAGGAAGGTCTTACGATTTCAGGCAAGCCGCTGAAAGATCATGAAGAGGTCGTTGGCCATGCTAAGGCGATTGATCTTGTTTATGATTTTATTAGAAAAGAATCCCGGTTAACTGAAAAGGACCTGTTTGATCTGCACAAGGCCGTGCAGACCGAACGAATCATGGATGTCTATAAGCCTGTTGGCGCCTGGAAGGTGGAACCGAATTCCACGGTTATTGTTTCCGGCAATGATCAGATCATATTTGAATATGCTCCGCCAAAATATGTGCCGGAACTTATGCAAGGCTGGCTTGGTTTGTTTCAAAATACCTGTAAAGAAAAACCGCTAAACAGGGAAGAAGCGCTTACTGCCTACGTATGGTTTCATGTTTCTTTTGTCAGGATACATCCCTTTTGGGACGGAAATGGCCGCATGGCCCGTCTCATTGCCAATGTCCCCGTAATCAGGGCCGGTTTTCCCCCCATCATTATTCCAAAAGAGCATCGTCAGGAATATATAGCGGCACTGTCGGAATATCATCTCGCAGTGGGAACCGTCACAGTCGGGAGTGAATTGTTACCCGAGCTTGATAATCTGGACAGGTTTAAACGGTTCTGTTCTGAATCCTGGTCAGAGTCGATCAAGTTAGTGAATGAAGCACACAAAAAGCAGCAGGAGCGAAATTAGCAAAAAAACAAAGATGTTTAACCCAATAAAAAAGGACCATGGTTATGTTGCCGCCACTCAAACCCATACCGATAAAAGACCGTTTATCTACTCTCTTTTTAGAAAAAGGGAATTTGGATGTGCTGGACGGGGCCTTCGTGCTTGTGGACAAGAACGGTGTCCGAACCCATATCCCGGTGGGAGGTGTGGCTTGCCTTATGCTTGAACCTGGTACGAGGGTTTCTCACGCCGCTGTTGTGTTGGCTTCGCGCGTCGGATGCCTTCTCGTCTGGATTGGTGAGGCTGGGGTACGCCTGTATGCAGCCGGTCAGCCGGGTGGGGCCAGATCTGACCGTCTCCTTTACCAGGCCAAACTGGCCCTGGACGATACGGCAAGGTTGAATGTAGTGCGCAAAATGTATGCACTCCGTTTCAAAGAAGAACCCCCGGCCCGTCGCAGTGTGGAACAGCTAAGAGGCATAGAAGGAGTGCGTGTACGCAAGATGTATGAACTATTTGCCAGACAATATAAGGTGAATTGGAAACGCCGCAATTACGATCATACAAACTGGGGAAGCGGGGATGTCCCGAACCGTTGTTTAAGTTCCGCCACAGCCTGCCTGTATGGCATTTCTGAAGCCGCTATCCTGGCCGCAGGGTATGCACCTGCCATTGGTTTTATCCATACAGGAAAACCGCAATCCTTTGTTTATGATATTGCGGATATATTCAAATTTGAAACCGTTGTGCCTGTGGCTTTTCGTATTGCAGCCAGAAATCCATACAATCCGGAGCAGAGTGTGCGCCTCGCATGCCGGGACGCCTTCCGCCAGACCAAATTGCTTAAACGGATTATTCCAACTATTGAAGAGGTCCTGTCCGCAGGGGGCTTGCCTATGCCCAAACCGGCCAAAGAGTCGGTGGCCCCTGCAATTCCAAACAAGGAGGGAATCGGCGATGCTGGTCATCGTGGTTGAGAACTCACCACCACGCCTGCGTGGACGACTGGCCATATGGCTGCTTGAAGTACGTGCCGGTGTATACGTGGGGAAAGTTTCCAGGCGTGTAAGGGAGATGATCTGGAACCAGGTTGAAACAGGGATCGAGGACGGCAACGCGGTGATGGCCTGGAGCACCAATACAGAGTCAGGTTTTGACTTTGTTACTCTTGGAAAGAACCGGAGGATACCTAAAGAAATGGATGGCATAAATCTGGTTTCCTTCTTACCGCCCGAAACCGATGAACAGCAAAATAAATTGGAGGAAATAGGTTCTTTTCTCCCTTCTGAAAATGCGGATAAAATCCCTTAATAATTCGGTAGAATTTTTCGCTTCCAATATCTAATGTTAAATTAGGATGTTAGAGGAAGAGTGTTCCCCACAGGCGTGGGGATGAACCGGTCGATGCGAGCTGAAGAAAAGCCACTATGTTGTGTTCCCCACAGGCG
>Ga0222666_1000539_pt1 | contig 19579 bp, 13 predicted proteins | sample AntAcemetagen655_FD_181710 | JGI IMG/M metagenome (GOLD analysis project Ga0222666, IMG submission 181710) | Saline water microbial communities from Ace Lake, Antarctica - #655 | ecosystem: Environmental > Aquatic > Non-marine Saline and Alkaline > Saline | place: Antarctica: Ace Lake...
GAAAGTGAAAACTTTGGAGTGTGACGAGTCTCTCGTCACAAAAGCCGACGGAGTCGGCTACTCCATAACCTGGAACGGTAAAGATAGCAATGATAAAAATGTTGCATCAGGTTTGTATTTCTATAAATTGTCATCAGGTAAAGAAACTCAGGTGAAAAAAATGTTGCTTCTCAAGTAACCTTTTACTATCTTTGTCTCATCCTTTTGCCCCTCTCTTGTTTTGAAGAGAGGGGCTGGGGTGAGTTCGGTTGAGGAGGTAAAATATGAAAAAAATTCTTTTCTTTTTAACCTTTAGTCTTTTTGCCTTTAATCTTTCCTCAATAGAAGTAGAAGGTCATCTAACCGAAGATACAACCTGGTCACCAGAAAACAATCCCTATCTCGTGGTTGACGATGTTTATGTAGATGATGATATAACACTAACAATTCTTCCCGGAACAATTGTAAAATTTAATGCTGCTCGCTTAGCAAGTTATCAGGATATGAGTAATTTTGTATATTACAATGGCGCAAACATTGCTAAAATGCTACAGGTAGATGGTAAATTAATTGCTGATGGAACTGAAGAAGAACCCATAACTTTTACACGAATTCAGGATTCATTGTATTACCATTGGGGTATTATATATCTTCGCGAGGAAGCTGATTTGTGCAGTTTTAAATACTGTCATTTTGAATATTCAGCTTATCTTCTTATTGTTCTAGGTATAATTCCAAGTGGAGCTGTTAGTATGTACAATGATGAAGCAATAATCGAGCATTGTGATTTTGTAGATAATTTTACTGGTGTATATGTACGTTTTTTCCCTGAAAGAATAATAATAAAAGACAATAATTTTTATAATATAGATAATATTAGCCCTTCATATCCGGGTTATCATGTAAAGAAAGGTATAAGTATTTCACCGGGTGTTACAAATGAATCAGATATTGTATTAATAGCCGGTAATTCATTTATGGAAACAGCAGATGTATCTTGGGGACATGTTGATATTAGAGGGAACACACCAGCTTATGTATTAGATAATTATTTTTTAGGAGAGTCAGGAATTCATGCTGACATGGAGTCAGATTTTGGATCTTATATTTACAATAATGAATTTATAAACTGTGATTACAGTGGTGGAATTTTTGGAGGTGAAGAAGATAATTCCCTCTACATTAAAAACAACCGGTTCATCGGTGGTAATGATGGAATTGATATTAATTATGCTTATGTGGAGATAAGTAATAATTATTTTGAGGGGTGTGATGTTTATACTGAATATGCAACGGGAAAAGTATCTAATAATACTGTAAATAATGGTGAAATCTGGACTCCTGGTGAAATTGAAGTTTATAATAATGTATGTTATAATAATAATGGTTACGGATTAAAAGTAGGTTATAATCCATATTGTGTAAATAATATTTCAATAAACAATGAATATGATATTTGGAGTGCTACTGTATCTTATGAAAATTGTATTATAATATTGAATGAAGAATTAACACAGAACTCTGTTAATGGTGATCCCATTTTCCGCAACTGTATAATAGATTTTGAATTGGAATATCCTCTTATTGATGGTGGTGGTAATATCTGGGTTGATTCGGTGCAGGCACAAACATTGTTTGAAGATATCCAAAACGGAGATTTTCATCTCATCGAAGGCAGCCTGGCAATAGATGCCGGGTTCGATACTCTGGGTTATTATTATCCCTTCGATATGGATTACAATCATCGTGTCTGGGATGGAGATGGAAATGGAATTTCTATAATTGATATTGGACCTTATGAGTATAATTCACCATCGTTTGGTGGTATCGAAGGTTATACCTATAATCCTACAACCGGTGATCCGGTAGATTATGTGCTGTTAAAAATAAACAACCAGCCAGGTGAATTTACATTCTCAGACAGCATCGGTAATTTTGAGTACAAACTTCCGGCAGGAATTTATGATGTTTATGCAGAGCGCGTATTTTACGAAGATGTTATCGAATACCAGGTAGAAGTTTTCGATGGGCAGTTCACTCAGGTACTAATTCCAATGATTGAAACAGTGGATGTAGAAAATAATGTAATTTCTAAATCCGAATTTCTAATTTCTAATTTAGCCAATTTCCCAAATCCATTTAATCCTACTACAACGATTTCTTTTGAATTAAACACCGAAAACACCAGCCTTCACAACGCTACGGCTTGGCAGGCTGAAGACACCGAAATTGTAATCTATAATTTGAAAGGACAGAAAGTGAAAACTTTGGAGTGTGACGAGTCTCTCGTCACAAAAGCCGACAGAGTCGGCTACTCCATAACCTGGAACGGAACAGATGATAATAACAAACCCGTTGCATCCGGTTTGTATTTCTACAAATTGAAAGCAGATAAAGAAACTCAGGTGAAAAAAATGTTGCTGCTCAAATAATGTCAGGTGTTTTTATCTCTTTTTTTTGATAATTATTTATTTATTAGTTTTTTCATAATAAAAAGTTAGACAATAAATATTAAAATAAAAATTTTGTTTCTCCCAAAAATTCAGGTGGTTAGGATGCAAACGACAGATTTTTTATTTGAAATCGGTACGGAAGAAATTCCCGCCGGCTATATTTCTGCTGCAATAAATAAGCTCAAATCATATTTTACATCCAAACTAAAAGAAGCAAAACTTTCTTATGAAAAGATAATCACCTTTTCCACACCAAGAAGATTAACTATTAAAGTCACTGATTTACAAACAAAGCAGGAAGATGAAATTATCGAAAAAATCGGACCTGCAAAAAAAATAGCTTTTGATAAAAACGGAAACCTGACTAAAGCCAGTTTGGGATTTTTAAGTGGAATTGATGAAAAACAAATTTATTTCAAACAAACTTCCAAAGGTGAAAAAATAGCGATTAAAATCCAAAAACAGGGAAAAGATGCAAAACTGATTCTTGCTGAATTAATTGAAGAAGTTATAAAGGAGATTCCCTTCCCTAAAAAAATGAAATGGAACTATCCGCAATTTTCTTTTGCCAGACCGATGCGCTGGCTGCTCGCTATTTACGGCAACGAAGTTATTCCTGCTGAATTTAACGGAATCAAAACAGGAAATATCTCTTATGGCAATCGCTTTCAGAAATTAGAAAATCCAATAAAGATTCACTCTGTGGATGAGTATGAAGAAAAACTCCAATCTGTTTTTGTGATCGCTAATCGCGATGAAAGAAAAAAAATGATAGTTGAGCAGATTCATTTGCTTTTTAAAAATTCCTCAGAAAACATCCTGGAAGATAAAAACCTTTTAGAAACCATTACGGATTTGGTCGAATTCCCAACTGCAATAATTGCAGAATTTGATGAAAAATATTTAAATCTTCCCAAAGCTGTAATCACTTCAACTTTATCCGAACATCAAAAATACTTCCCTCTTATTAATAAGGAAGAGAAGCTAATTAATAAATTTGTTTTTATCTCAAATGGAAATCCTGAGAATTCCGAGCTGATAAAACTGGGAAATGAAAAAGTTGTCAAAGCCCGTTTGGAAGATGCGTCATTTTATTATAATGAAGATAAAAAGCAACCTTTTGAATCTTATGTGACAAAATTAAAAGATGTTACTTTCCAATCCGGACTTGGAACTCTTTTTAAAAAAACAGAACGCATCATGAAAATCGTGGAATTCTTAAACGAAAATTTGAGTTTAAATGAAACGGAAAAAATAAACTCGCTTCGAGCAGCTTATCTTTGCAAGGCAGACCTGGTTACTTTGATGATAAATGAGAAAGAATACACTAAACTTCAAGGATATATGGGATACAATTATGCCCTGGAAAGCGGAGAATCTCCGGAAACTGCAGAGGCGATTCTCACCCATTATCAAAACGGAAACGCAAACGACGAATTTCCCATGAGCAAAGTCGGTGCTTTGGTGGCAATTGCAGATAAGATGGATACTGTTTGCGGAATTTTTGGTGTGGATTTAATTCCAACCGGTTCCAAAGATCCATTTGCCCTGCGGCGTGCTGCTAATGGAATTGTTCAAATTATCGATTCTCAGAAATTTGAAATTAACCTTCATCAATTAATCGATGAAACTTTTGATATTCTTAAAGATAAATTGGAAAAATCTGGAAATAATAAAGACCTTGTTTATGATTTTTTCAAACAAAGAATAAACCGGTTCTTGAAACAAACCGGAATCGATTATGATGTGATCGAGAGCGTGATGCATATTGACCATTCCAATATTACAGATTTGACACAGCGAGCCTTGGATCTGCAAAAATTCAAACAAAGAGAAGATTTCATCAAACTTGTGATAGGTTTTAAAAGAGTTTCCAATATCATTGCTGGAGCAAAAAATCTTGGTGATGTGAATATACAACTTCTTCTTGAAAAAACAGAAAAAATCCTTTTTGAAAAATATCTTACTTTTTCAGATTCCATAGAAAAATCCCTCCAAAAGAAAGATTATAAAAAGGTAATGGAAAATTTGGTTAGTTTCAGTATTTTAATTGATAATTTTTTCGATGATGTTTTGGTAAATGTCTCTGATGAAAACTTGAGACAAAACAGGTATAATCTTTTAGGAAAGATCAGAAAACTGTTTCTGCATGTGGCAGATATTGCCAAGATAGTTGTGGAAGAACAGAAATAATTGGCTTTTTCAGGGTTCAAGGTTCTAAGGTTGGGATGATAAAAGTCTCTTTCAACTTTTTTAGCCTGAAGTAGATATTTTTTAAAATTCGTGTTAATTCGTGTAATTAGTGGATAGAATTGGATATTCGATATTCCGTGTTGGATATTGGATATTCAGCATATCAGCTAATTAAAAAAATTATGTAACTAAATAATTAAAGAAGAAGGAGTTAAAATGACAATTCACCTTTCTCATAGAGCAAAAGCAATTAAAGCTTCACCTACTCTTGCTGTTTCTGCTTTGGCAAAACAGATGAAAGCCAAAGGAATTGATGTGCTCAATTTTGGTGTGGGTGAACCAGATTTTAATACACCGGATTACATTAAAGAAGCCGGCAAAAAAGCGATTGATGATAATTTCACCAGATATACTGCTGCTGCTGGAATCATGGAATTAAGAGAAGCAATTTCTGCCAAATTAAAGAGAGACAATAATCTGGATTGCAATCCTAATGATATAATTGTTTCACCTGGAGCAAAAGCTGCCATCATAAATATTCTGATGTCTGTTTGTGACCCGAGAGATGAAATCTTGATCCCCTCGCCGTATTGGGTGAGCTACACTTCCCAGGTGGAAATGATGGATGCCCTTCCCGTTCTTCTTCCCACCACAATTTCCAGTAAATTCAAAATTACTGCAGAACAACTAGAGGAAAAAATTTTATCATTAAGCAGTTCAAAAGCTCTGATTTTAAATTCTCCCAATAATCCCACAGGTTCGGTTTATAATAAACAGGAATTAGAAAAAATTGCTGAAATCTGCCTGAAATATAATATCCTGATCATTTCCGATGAAATTTATGAAAAACTTATTTATGATGGAGAAAAGCATATTTCAATCGCTTCTCTTTCAGATGAGATTCGCGAAATTACAGTTCTTATCAACGGCGTTTCCAAAGCTTATGCTATGACTGGATGGCGTTTGGGATACGCAGCCGGGCCCACAGAAATCATCAAAAGAGCAATCAGGATCCAAAGTCATACAACTTCTAATGTGAATTCAATGACCCAAAAAGCTGCTTTGGCTGCACTCACACAAGATGATGGAAGTGTGGAAAAAATGCGTAAAACATTTGAAAAAAGAAGAAATTTCCTGGTTGATAAACTAAACAAAATCGAGCATATTAAATGTCTGCTCCCAAAAGGTGCTTTTTATACAATGCCAAATGTGGCATATTATCTGAACAATAAAAAGAACATTAATACTTCAGCGAAATTATGTGAATACCTTTTAAGGGAATATCGCATTGCGCTTGTTCCTGGTTCTGCTTTTGGGGCGGAAAAATATATCCGATTTTCATATGCAACCAGTATGGAAAATATTGAAGAAGGTGTGAAAAGGTTGGAAAAAGGTTTAAAAAATCTGCTGTAAATTTTATGAAAGTTTTTAAAGAAAAGTTAGAAAGTAATTGGCAGGAACTTCGAACCAAAAGAATTGCAACCTGGACGAACTTTGTTATTAGAATTTTAATTCTGGTTTTTCTGATTATAATTATCCGTTTTTTTGCCAGTCCGGATACAGATAAATTCCGGGATTTTTTAACCTTTTGGAAATCAAATCAGTCTGAGAAAGAAATAGTAAATAAACCATAATTTTTTTATGAAATGGCGAATCTTAAAATCCGGCAAGCTTAATCCTGCAGAAAACATGGCAATCGATGAAGCTATTTTGAACGGAATAATCCAGGGTCGCTCTGTTCCGACCATCCGTTTTTATGACTGGAAACCAGCTACAGTTTCTTGCGGATATCATCAAAGTGCGGAAAAAGAAGTTAATTTTGCAGCATTAAGAGAATTTGGTTTCGGTTTTATTCGGCGTCCCACAGGAGGACGATTAGTTCTTCATAACGAAGAAGTTACATATTCTGTGATTGCTCCAACTTCCGAAATATTTTCTGGCAACGTAACTGAAATCTATTCTGAAATAAGCAAAGTTCTGGCTTTAGGATTTTCCATGCTTGGAATTGATGTGGATTTTGAAAAAGGTGAACTTGGTTCAAAAGAGCAAAGACAGGTTTCAAATCCTTGTTTTACAAGTAGCTCGCGTTTTGAACTCTCTTACAAAAGAAAAAAAATCGTGGGTAGTGCTCAACTTCGTAAAGAAAATGCGTTTTTACAACATGGCTCCATTTTGCTGAATCATAATCAAAGCCAAATCGCTTTCCTTTTACCTGATCTGGAAAAAGAGAAAAGAGAAAAACTCGCATTGACGCTTTCTGAAAAAACAATTTCAATCAACGAGATTGTTTCTTCAAAAATATCTTTTAGCCAAGCTTGCGACATTTTTGAACAGGCTTTTAGGAAATCCTGGCAAAGCGACGAGTTTTGTAATACAGCTTCTTTAGAAGAATTTGAAAGATCAAATATAAAGCTTTTAGTTAATAATAAATATACTTCAAACAAATGGAATAAAAGGAAATAACTGATGAAAAAGATTTCATCTGCTCAAAAATTAATTGACACGAATTTTCTTTATCTCGTTTTTGTCTAAAGTATAAAAACAAATACGATAGGGGGGATTTTGATGCAAAAAAGAATATTGATTTTAATATTGATGCTTTTCCTTATTACCTTTTCTCTATTTGCCGGCACAACCGGCAAGCTTGCAGGTAGGGTTAAAGATGACGGTGGCAATCCTATTCCTTTTGCCAACATTATTTTAGAGGGAACTCAGATTGGTACCCAAACCAAAGAAAATGGACAATTCATTATAATTAACGTTCCACCCGGGACTTTTAATGTTTTGTGTACTCAAATCGGTTTTGCCAGCCAAAAAATCACAGGTGTAAAAATCCATGTCGATGAAACTACCATTCAGAACATTACCTTGGTTAAATCTGCAATGGAAGTAGAAGGTTATCAGGTTACTGAAGCAAGAATTGAATTGATCAGTAGAAGTAAAACAAGCTCTGGAAACACCATGACGTCAGATACTATCGAAGATATTGCTGTTGATGATATCGAAGGGCTTATTGCAATTCAAGCTGGAGCTGTTATGGTTGGCGATGACCTTCATATCAGGGGTGGACGAGCAAACGAAGTTGTTTATTCAGTGGACGGTATGTCTGTTTCTGACCCGGTTGATGGCGGAGCTGCTCTCACAATCGATACGGATGCAATCCAGAATATGAAAGTTATGACCGGTGGCTTTACTGCTGAATATGGAAATGCTCAATCCGGAATTGTAAACATCGTTACAAAAAGCGGAGGTCGTGATTATTCCGGTAAAATCGAATTTAATTCAGACCATCTTTTTTCTGATGTGGATAATTCAAATTCCGACGTGGTAAAATTTGCTTTAGGCGGACCCGTTTTCGGAGCTTTAAGTTCAGCAATGCGAGATAAATTCACCTTCTTCCTTAATGGAGCTGCAAACTGGTATGATAGTCGATATAACGATTTTTATAACTCCAATCCAAATGAAGAATTGGTACATTTATACCAACCAATTTATACACCTTTTAATCCCTATGAAGATCGAGAACAATTTTTAGAATTTGATCTTGGTGATAGAAACTATAATGCATATAATGCAAATTTAAAAATGAAATACGTATTCAATCCGAGACAAAACCTGACTCTTGCTGTAAGAGGTGATGAACTTAACAGACGTCCTTATAATCATTACTGGAAATATGCTCTTGAACATTATTATGAAGAAGAATCTGAACAAAGGCAGTATATTGCTACTTATGACCATCTCTTCAATCCTCAGATGAACTTGAAAGTGAAAGCCAACTTTTATCATAAAAAGATTTATAGGGGACCCCAAGGAGTTTCTAGAGAAAGTTATTTTACTTATAATCCCGAAAATGTTGATTCTGCATTTCCATTTTATTTACAACCAGAGGAAACATCAAATTCTTATCTTCAAGATTATGCCTACCAAAATTACATTATTGAACCACTCGTAATTGATAACCAAGGTACGGGTTTTATCCTTGGAAGTGAGGGTGCAATTTATGATTGGACATATAATACAGACTTTGGTACGCCTGATTGTGATACCTACTTCAATGAGCCTGGAGCTATTTACAACACATATTGGGATGATGAAACTAAAACTTATAGTTTCAGGACCGATTTTGAATATCAAGTAAACGAAGTTCATGGAGTAAAAACCGGTTTTGAAATAATAAAACATTACATTAAGAAAGATAGGTTATTTGATCCTTGGATGGTAGATGCTTATAGATATGGCGAATATCTCAATAATTTGACTGTTGATGCGATTTATAATGATTCAACTTATTTAAATCTCGACCCTAATGACATTTATATCGGCTTAGAACCCGGTGATTATATTCTTAATGGTCTTGCACAAACCTTGGAAGATACGACTTATTTTTTTAGTCCTGAATATCTTTATAATGCTACTTTAGCCGGTGCAGGAAGATCTGACGGGTATAAATCTTATCCTTGGCAGGGTGCTTACTATCTTCAAGATAAAATGGAATGGGAAGGTTTAATCATCAATGCGGGATTGCGATTCGATTTGTGGTATCTCGGAGAAAGTTACGACATATTACAAGACGATGGAAGTTATGAATCTTCTGATTTTGATGAAATATTTCAATTCATGATTTCACCTCGTTTTGGTATTTCTCATCCTATTTCTGAGAAAAGCGTTATGCATTTTGCCTATAATTACCAAAATCAATTACCGCAGATGCAATATGTTTTTACTTCTGCAAAACCGGAAGATGCTATCACCAATCTAAGTGACGATATTGTTATTGGTGAACCTGCTTTAGAACCTCAGACCACTATTACATATGAAGTAGGTTGGCAATACCAACTTAGTGAAGATTATGTAATGGATATCACAACTTATTTCAAAAATATCTATAATTATGTAAGCACAGAAAAAGTATATCTTCAAGATGATGGCTCTCTTATTTCCTGGCAAATTGCTGAAGAAGATGACCAGTATGACACTTCTACTGAATTATACAGATATATTACAGAAGATTATGGCAGTACCAGAGGAATAGATATTAATCTTCAAAAAATGCTGTCTAATTTCATTTCCGGTTCTGCTTCATATTCTCTATCCTGGGCTGATGGTAACAATTCGGAAACAGAAGTTCAAGATGAAACATCAAGTCTCAGAGAATTCCCGCTTGATTGGGATATCAGACACAATTTTACTTTTAATTTGGGATTTTCTGTTGGCAGAGGTGAAGAATTCTATATTCCATTTACCGGAGTTTTACTTCCTTTCAGTAACTTTTCTATGAATTTCCTTTATAATATTGCCTCTGGCATACCCTACACATCATTAAACATATTTGATGAAGAAATGGAAAAAAACCAGGAGAGATATCCTTATACAGAAAATGCTGACCTCAGAATTACAAAAACTTTTGCTTTCTCAGAAAAAGTCTCAATAAGATTTTTCGCTAATATAAACAATATTTTCAATAAAAGAAATTATCTATTTATTTATCAAAAAACTGGCAGTCCATATGATGACGGTGAAGATTTAACTGTTGCCAACACAAATCCTCCCTTCATTCCTCCTGAGACTCAATATATTCACGATCTATTTTCTTACAGTCCCAGAAATGTGAGCAGTGGAAGAACTGTTACAGTTGGTATGTCATTTAATTGGTAAAAAAAAATTAGGAGGAAAACAATATGAGGAAGAGATTATTAACCGTATTAATGTTAATGGCATTGTTAAACTTCTTCTTTTCGGTTGTTGCTTTTGCCCAAGAAGAAGTATTAGAAGACGAAACGGTTAATGAGGTTGTAGAAGAGGAAATACCGTTTGAAGAATCTCCTCAGGTGAGTGGCATTGAAATGTTCGCTCGCAAATTAGTGGGAAGCGGATTGGTCGAACTGTTTATTCAGGGTGGCTTTGTGATGTGGCCCATTCTCATCCTGGTGATTTGGGCTTTAGCTACAATAATCTGGAAAATTGTTTCTTTGAGCTACGCTAAAGTAAACCTTAATAACTTTTTTGACACATTAGTCCCCTTAGTTGCAGAAAAGAAATATAATGAAGCTATTAAACTTTGTGAAAAGACAAGAGGTCCGGTAGCGGCTATTATTCATGCAGCATTACACAAGGCAGATAAAGGAATAGAAGCGGTGGAAAAATCCATTGAAGCAGCCGGTGTTATTGAAATGGCTTTTTTAGAAAAAGGTTTCATCCCATTATCAACTACTATTAATCTAGCACCAATGCTCGGTTTCTTTGGCACCATGGTTGGTATGATTAGAGCCTTCAAAGACATTGCTGCTGCAGGAGAAGTGGATCCGACCATTGTGGCATCCGGTATTGAAATAGCACTTATTACAACTGCTGCAGGTCTTGCTGTTGCTATCCCGGTTCAATTTTTTAACAATATGTTCCTGGGAATGGTAGATACTTTAGTAATGGATATGCAAAGAGGTTCGGAAAAACTTATTGAAACTCTGGTTGAAAACAAATAGGGAGCTTGAATGAAAATCGCTCGGAAAAGAAAAAGCTTGGGTGGAATTCCTACTGCATCCATGTCTGATGTTGCTTTTCTGTTGCTTGTGTTTTTTCTTTCTACAACAAAGTTTGATATCAAAAAGGGATTGGGTCTGGTTTTACCTCCTGCTTCCACAATGGCAGATAAAAAAGTAAAATTAAAAGACGAAAATATCACTAAGGTCTGGATTAATAAAGATGGACTGGTTGCTGTGAATCAGGAAGAAATTCCTTTAAATCAATTAGAAGCAACAATCCGAAATCTTGTCAAAAATAATCCTGATATGGTAATTTCCCTCAAAACAGACAGAAAAAGCAAGTATCACCATATGGTATCAGTTTTAGATAAACTTCAGGCTTCCGGTGCAGAAAAGATTTCCTTGTCCACAAATTAGGAAGGTTCTATGGCAAAAATAAAAAAAACAACTAAAGCTGTATCTGCAATTCCCACAGCCTCTATGTCCGACATTGCCTTTCTACTTTTGCTTTTCTTTATGGTTTCCACTGTTTTTGTGAAAGAAAGAGGACTGAGGGTTACCATGCCTCAAGCTAAAGAAATCGTGAAAATCCCTCGTAAACACGCAGCTACAATATACGTTGATAGGCATGGTACAATCTCTATTGATGATATGGTAGTTTCAATTCCGGATGTGCAGTGGGTTATGCAAAAAAAATTAGCAGATGACCATAATGTAATCAGCAGTTTCAGAACCGATAAAGAAACAAACTACGGTATAATGTCCGATATTCTTAATCAGTTGAAAGAAGCAAATGCATTGCGTGTGTATTTCGAAGCAAAGCTGAAAAGGTAGGTGCTCATGAAACCCAGAAAAGTTGCAGATTGGAAAGATATTGCAAACAGTTATCATGAAAAAGCTACCTGTCTGGCTATTCTTATTTTGCTTTTTGCTTTTCTAGTTTCACCAAAAATCGAGGTTAAACCTTTTAAAAGAGTAATCAGAATAACCGAAACAATTGAAATTCCACCGGAAATCAAAGAAAAAATCAAACCACCGGAAACAACTATAAAACCAGTAGTTCAAATTATCGTCGAAGAAGATTTCGAGGGCGATGAAGACGAAGATATCGAAATCGTTGATACTATCGAAAAAACAACTCTTGATCCGTACATTGAAAAAGTCCTTCCCAAATTTGGAACAACCCCAAAATTTGTTGTATATGAAGACCCGCCTGTTCCGATAAAACAGATACGCCCCGTCTATACTGATTTTGCCAGAAGAAGCGGAATCGAGGGTGATGTGTGGCTGGAAGTGGAAGTTTTAGCTGACGGTTCTGTGGGAGCAATTGAAGTTAAAAAATCTTTACTATCCGGTCCTGGCGGCTTAGACGAAGCAGCCATCAAGGCTGTAAGGCAATGGGAATATTCTCCGGCAAAAAGCGGTGGCAAACCAGTGGCTTGCTGGGTTACATTTCCAGTATCATTTAGTTTAGATTAGAAAAAAATAAATATTGGAGGATAACATATGAACGTATTTAAATCAAAAAAGTTTCTCTTTTTGTTATTGCTTATGTTGCTTAGCAGTTTCCTGTTGGCAATATCTGTTGATTATAACGGAAATATTGGTAACAAGAAGCGCGATCCTTCCAGATATCACAATGTTGGTAATATCTGGTTGAGAATCAGCAATTATGGTTTTTTTGGTCATGGAGATCAGGAAGACTTTCCATCGCTTGAATACCCCGGTGGTAGCGCAATTGACTATCTTTACCAGGGTGCTCTCTGGTTCGGTGCCAAAAAAGTAAGGCGTGACGGCTTCGGAAACAAACTTTATTGGGTTGGTGATCCAAGCGTTATTGATGATGTAATTCCGGAAAATCATCCGGATTGGCATTCTGGTTTGCAACTCGTCGTTGATACTCTTGTGACTGTCGGATTTGACGGAGATAAAGGTCTTTATGAATTCCTTCCCGCTTATAATCCTCTCGAAACTTCACCTCTGGGAACTCAATTCAGCCAGTATAACAATTATGATATCGTTATGTCTGCCTCCATCAGAAGTCAAAGAAGAGGTGTTGATGACGATGGTGACGGTTTCATTGATGAAGACCCTATCGGATACGGCTTTCCTTTCAGAGCTTTTGATGAACTTCCCACTGTGTTCAGCGATTATGGCGGAGATTATTTAATTAATGGGGAGTTGCTATATGGCACTATGAATATCGAAGAACGAATTGATATCTGGTTCCCACTTGGTTTCGTTGATCTGAGCGATGAATCAAACACCTTGTATAACTTTGCTCAACCAACAGACGATGATGGTGACGGCTTAATCGATGAGGATGGTTACCCTGTTTCAGAACAAGACTTCATAGGTTACTATTATGATTACAGTCCTTTCGGAACCTTGGGAGATAGAGATTTCGGCAGCTCTCAATCCAGTAGCACTCATGTGCCTTTAAATGTTCGTGTTCGCCAGATGAGTTATCAGTGGAGCTACGAATACATTAAAAACTTATGCTACGTCGAATTTAACATCACAAATATGAATACTGAATATGAAGACAGTCTGTACGATTGTGCAATGGCTGTCTATATGGATTGCGATGTAGGACCTCAAGCCTGGGGTGGTACTACCATCGCTCCTGATGATGTTAGTAGTTATGTGGGTGCACCATACGAATTTGCTTATACTTATGATTGGGACGGTGATGGTGGATTAACAACCGGCTTTGTCGGTTCTCGTGTGTGTACCCCAGATCCCGACACATTAGAATTCGCTTGCTGGACCTGGGATGTTGGCCATGGTCCTGATGATTTTGATCCGCTTGATTATTCTGGAACAACCAATGCAACTGCTAACGAAAAATACTGGCTTATGACAGACCGGAATCCTGATGATACGGATTATACTTCATTGAGAGATTTTCCCAATACTCAAGTGGGAAATCCCTTTGATACCAGGTATCTTTTTGCTTTCTATGGCGATATGCAGGGCATGTCAAATCCTACATCCGGCTCCTGGAATCTTGGTCCGGGCAGAACAATGAAAATTGTGATTGCTGTTTTCCCGGGTGATAATCTTCAGGAATTGATGGGTCAGTCTGAATGGGCTAAAGAAATTTACCAAGATCCTCAGGATCTAAATACAGTTACGGAGCCTGATACATTCATTCATTATGTGGCTCCGGAACCACCAAAAATTCCTAAGATGTTTGCCGAATTAATCAATAATGGAAACGACATTGATATTTATTGGAATAATAGGTCTGAATTGGACAATGTTGACACAAAAAATGTAACCAGGGGTCAGATTGGCTGGCAGGATGTGGATCCCGACATTGATAGCCATATCAGCCAATATGATCCACAAACTTACCCAACTTACCTGCCCGTAATCATCTATCCACCAGATCCTGCTAACTACCTAGAAGAAGCAGTAGTTAATCCCTGGACAGCATATAGATTGCGTCATGATTTTCAGGGCTATACTGTTTGGGGAAGATCAGGAAGTGGCTCCCAGGAAGACTGGATAGAAATAGATAGGTGGGATAAAGTTGAGACTGCTCAGGATTTACTCGATTACGAGGTTAATATCGATGATGATTCACTCTATTATTATTTCGGCGGTGACCTGGGAATCGATAAAGGACTACCGCAACACAAAATCTTAGAACAATCCAATCCTCAGCAGGCAAAATATTTAAACTATTATCATTATAATGGATTTTATGAATTTATTCCTTATGAATATGGAGATGTTTTCTATGGTGAACCCATCTTTAATTATGAAGTAGTTTACAGTGACAGCCTTAACGACTATGCAATAAACAACTTAAGTTTTGATGATCAGGCTTTATTATTTAAAAATCCTGAATTAAGAGATGATATTTATCTTGCTATTTATAATGATAAGTGGATTTCTCTTGATGGACACAGCGGACAAGCTTATTCAAATAATGGTGTGGAAGATACTCTATATACAAATCAACGACTGGCCAGTAAATATTACTACGCCCAAATCCATCGTCCTCCCAAAGGAATTGAATACTATGTTGCCGTAACCGCCTGGGATAGAGGAATTCCGGAAAAAGATCTTCAAGCTCTGGAATCCGGAAGAGATGCTGATGCAAACATGAAAATACTTTTCCCCGGACCTTCGTCAAAAAGCGATATGGAAGATATTCATGTTGTACCAAATCCTTACGTAGGACAAAGCAAGTTTGATGGAAAACGTGAAGATGACGATAAAGGTGATAAGAGCCGTCGTATCTGGTTTGTTAATCTCCCGGAAAAATGTACTATCAAGATATTTACACTTGCCGGAGATTTGGTTGATGAACTCAAACATGATGGTGCGGGAATTGAAGATATCATTTCTGTAAGCAAAGCAGCTTATGAAGGTGTTGCTGCCAGCGGAATGGAACCCTGGGATCTGCTTTCCAAAAACAATCAGATAATTGCTGCCGGTGTTTATCTTTTCTCCGTGAAAGACCATGATAGCGGAGATAAAAAAGTCGGCAAATTCGTCATTATAAAGTAAGGGGGAAAGATGAAAAAATATATCTTAATATTAGCTGTTTTACTATTACTTCCCGGACTGCTTTCTGCAAAAACATTTGCCAAAACAGGTACAGCCGGTCTTCAATTCTTAAAGTTCGGAATTGATGCCAGAGCAATTGGAATGGCAGAAGCTTACACTGCTGTTACTAACGATATTTCTTCAGTATATTGGAACCCGGCAGGTTTAGCCTTAAATCCTCAAAATCAAATTCTGTTCTCTCATACGGAATATGTGGCAAACATCCGTCATGAGTTTTTTGCAATATCCAAGAGAAGTTCAATCGGAACTTTTGCTTTTTTTGCATCTGCTCTGCATATGGACTGGATGGATGTTTATATCGAAGATTCTTTCGACGTACCGACCGGAGAACAATTTACCTGTTATGATCTTGCTGGCGGACTTACTTATGCCAATTCTTTCACAGATAAATTCGCCTTTGGATTCACAGCAAAATACCTCAGGGAAAAACTCGATGAATATGCTGTAGATGGAATGTCTGTAGACCTTGGTTCTCTTTATAATACAGGTTGGAAAAATGTTACGATCGGAATGTCTTTAAGGAATTTCGGTCCAAATATGAAATTTGAATTGGATAATGATGGTGATGGACTTATCGATGAAGACCCATTTGATCTGCTTGATAATGATGGTGATGGACTTATCGATGAAGACAGGGAAGAAACTCCTTTCAAAATCCCGATGAACTTCTCACTTGGAGTTTCTGCTGATATCTACAGAGTAGATGATAATAACTTTTTAATTGGTTCAGTTCAATTGGATAATTGTGTAGATAGAAAAGAGACATACAACCTTGGTTTTGAATATACGATGAGCACTTTCAAAATCAGGTCGGGTTACCAGTTTGAATACGATGCAGCCGGATATTCGGGCGGTTTCGGCTGGACAATTCCAACAAGTTTTGCTATCATCAGTATAGATTATGCTTATACGGATTACGGTGATTTAGCTGAAAATTTCATCAAAACTCCGCATCGCTTGTCTATTAAGCTTTTCTATTAAAATCTATTTTCACCAGATGTGAAAAAGAAATAAAAAGAAAAAAAGGAATCTAAAAAAAAGGAGGAGTTATGAAAAAAGTTTTGATTCTTTTATTGTTATCTGTTTTTGTTGGAGGTATATTCGCAGATGAAATTATGCAGCCAGCAGGACCAGACAAATCGTTAACCAGCCCTCGAGATGGATCAGGTTATTTATACTCGAGTACAAGGGATAGACCTGCATGTGAATTCATTATTGATCCATCAACAATAATTTCTTCATTCTATGATTACATGCCCGGTAGTTATTGCAGTCTGCCGCTTCGCATTCAACCGGAAGTTTCCACACCTTATGGTTTACCCGCAGGAGGCGCATATGTGGCATTTCATGCTACCGAAACTTCAACTGCAGAAAGAAGGGCTTACTATGCCTACATTGACGCTGACGGCAATGTAACAGCAGCAGACCCGATAAGCACAAATGATGTTAAACAAGGTTATCTAGGTATTTATATTGATCCTGTTACTGCAGACCCTATCGTTGCCTGGCACGCAAGAGTGGAACCAGACAATTCTTATGATGTTCTGTCTGCTTATGATCTATATCATATGATGGGTTCTCCCGGATTATGGATTGATGAGTTCATTTCTATTGATAATCCGGAAGCTGGTGAACCTACTACAGGATTTGTTGATGATGAATTTATCTGGCCTTATGTTTACATCGGTTCATCACCCCTTGGAGGAGATTACAGAAGAGTTTATGTAACTGGAAATAATTACACTCATTCTCATGGTACTAGCGCTCTTCCCAGCGAAAATGTTCTTCTTAGTTATGCAGATTTTAATACAGCAGACCTGGATGCTCAATCTACTTTGAATTGGACTTACCGTACTATCGAACAAATGGATGAATGGAATGCTGAAATTCCAGAATGGATGAGACCTTTTAAGGGTTGTACTGTTGTTGATAACATCGTTATATATGCCGGATATGTGACTAACGATTGGGATGTCAATAACAATGATATTTCCGATGCTTTCGTGCTTATCAATGAAAATTATGGTGAAGGTCCATTTGAATATTATGCAGCAGATTTTAATTTCCCTCAATGGAATCCCATGAATGAAACAGGAACTGAATATCTTTATTCAGGTGAAACCACTCCTATGGATCCTTGGACTGTTTCACAAGGCTTTATTCATTCTGGTCATATGAACGTTCAGTTTAAAGATGATAACTCAAAAATTACCTGGTCTGGTTGTATGGGAATTACTTTTGACAAGCTCGATGGCACAGGTCCAGGTTTTTATTATCCTGCCTGGTGCCAGATTTATCCAAAAGAAATCGTCTTTGATCTGAATACACATGAATTCAGCTTCAAAGACCTTTATATCGAAGGTGCAAATCCCACTGATAATATTCCTATGGTTCCCTGGGATTTGGATGAGGATGGTGTTGTAGATTCGTTTGATGAAGATGGTGATCCGGAGTGGGTTTGGAATTGGCCCATTTACTTTCCGGTTGGCGATGATGCTTTCCATTCAACCAACTTTAAAACCACTGTAAACAAAAACTGGCTGGTCTCTATTTGGTCTGATGGAACTAAAGCAAAGAGATTCTTTGATGGTGATGCATCATTCGCAGCCTGGGAAGCAACTCCTGAAATTGCAATTGTAATTTCTTCTGACAACGGTGAAACCTGGTCTGAACCTATCTTCATGAATGCCAATGATACTCCTGAACTTGCCGATCAAATTCCCGTCTTTGTTTATCCTGGTGATAAAATTGAAATTATCAGTAATTCTCCAGGTAATTACCATGGAAAAATTCATTTATTCTATTATGATGATAATGATTTCGGCGCTTTTGCAGGCACTACTCCTTACGGGCAGAACGTTGGCGGAGAATTAAAGTATGCAGCCTTAGATATTGAATTCGACGCTGAGTGGAATCCCGGAGGAAACTCTAATGATGATAATGTAATTCCTGCTGCTGGTTTCCTGGCTCAGAATTATCCTAACCCATTCAATCCAACCACAACCATCCAATATGAAATCAAAGAAGCCGGCAATGTATCCATCGAAGTATTCAATATCTTGGGTCAGAAAGTTAAAACTCTGGTTGATGGATATCACAATGCTGACAATTACAGCCTCGTTTGGAATGGAACCAACAACAATAATGAAGGTGTTTCCAGTGGCGTTTATTTCTACAAAATGCAAGCTGGAAGATATACCTCTACAAAGAAAATGATCTTAATGAAATAAAGATTATAGCTGTAAATTAAAAGCGGTTAACTTCTTGGTTAGCCGCTTTTTTATTTGATTCTAAAAAAATGTCTTTACAAATTTACTCCATAAAACGATAAAATGAAATTGGTTCTTTTAAAAAAGATAAGAAAGGTAAAATGATATAATTTTCCCGAACTAATTAAAAAAAAATCCCAAAAAAGGAGGAGAGATGAAAAAAGTTACTTTTTTTGTAGTTTTAATCGTTCTAGTCTGCAGTTTGCTGGCAAATGATTTGATGCAACCAGCAGGACCAGACAAATCGTTAACCAGTCCTCGAGAAACAACCGGATATTTATACTCGAGTACAAGAGATGCGCCGGTTTACGAATTTATCGTAGATCCCACTTCAATAGTTTCTTCATACTATGATTATATGCCGGGAAATTATTGCAGTCTGCCGTTTCGTATTCAACCGGAAATATCGTACCCGTATGGTCTGCCTGCAGGAGGTGCATATGCCATATATATGACCATAGAAACTATAGGCGCAGAAAGACGAGTGTTTTATGCCTATATCGATGCTGACGGCAATGTAACAGCAGTAGACCCGATAAGCACAAATGATATTACACAGGGCTTTCCCGGACTTGATATTGATTGTGTCACGGGTAATCCTTTTGCTGCCTGGCATGCA
>Ga0222666_1000584_pt1 | contig 18324 bp, 13 predicted proteins | sample AntAcemetagen655_FD_181710 | JGI IMG/M metagenome (GOLD analysis project Ga0222666, IMG submission 181710) | Saline water microbial communities from Ace Lake, Antarctica - #655 | ecosystem: Environmental > Aquatic > Non-marine Saline and Alkaline > Saline | place: Antarctica: Ace Lake...
TACAAATATGATTATATCATACCCTTGAATAAATTGTTTGTCCATTTGCTGGAATGCTTCTTTTAATTGTCTTTTAATTTTATTTCTTTTAACTGCGATTCCGACTTCTTTTTTAATAACTACACCGAGTCGATTATAATTGTAGTGATTTTTTAATATAAATATTCTTAAATGTTTGCCTTCTCTCTTTTTTCCTTTATAAAAAACTCTTTTAAATTCAATATCATTTGATAATTTTTTCTTTATCAAAACCTTTTCCAAGCCTCTAAATAAATCTTAATCTGATACGGTTAATTCTTTACGACCTTTCAAACGTCGTCTTTTTAGTATTGCTTGTCCGGCTTTTGTGCTCATTCTCTTACGAAAGCCATGAACTTTAAGTTTTTTTCTTGTGTTTGGTTGATAAGTACGCTTCATCTCTCTTAATCTCTCCTTTTTATTAACACGAAATATAAATTCTAAAAAATTTAATAAAGAAATTATATCTTTTATTATGTCTAAATGTCAAATTTTTAAGGTAATTAAGCAATTCACTAATTTTCAATTATCCAATTGTCCGGTAAAGACAAAGATAAAGATTAATTTATTATCTAAACAATTAACCAATTGAACTAGTCGTTAGTAAAAAATACAAATAGTTAAAAAATATAATTTAACTGACCAATTAGCTGATTAAACGATAGGGTAAACTTTATTAATACTAAGAAAAAATTCATTTTTTGAAAAATATCTTTGTAAATACTGAAACATCAGGATTTTATAATTCTATTTGGTGTTTTAAGATAAATTAGAAATGATTCAAAATATAGACCACTAACATTACGCCGGTTTTTTAGAAATTATTATTCTCTCTATTAACAATGAAATAAAATTTCTACCGAATGCAGGGTCATTGAATTATACCTGATAAATTGACTGGTAAAATTGTTACTATTTTTAATAGTACCATTATTTTAGTCTACTAATTATTAGTTAGTTTAAACTTTGGTTGGATGGTTTAAGAAATAGTACTGCTTTTGTTTTTTTACTTTTCTTTCTAGTTTTTTCTCAGCTCGATACGCGATATTTAACACTTTTTTTGAGATATTTAGAAAAAAAAGAATGCTATTTTCTTGTAATGTTTTTCTTTTCTTTTCTTAACTCGATATTTATACTATATACTTGATATTTTAATTATTAAATAACGTTGCTTAAAGCAAATATTTTTGATATTATGATTAAAAATTACACAGATTTGCGTTTAGTTTTCCACAGTTGTTAATAAACTGTTTATAACTCGACTAAACCCTTTAATTTTGCCTTTTACATAATCTATAAACAAACTATTAAATACTATATTTCTAAAAAAAAGCCTGATAATTAACAAAAAACAGCTTATTTTTTTTTCCACAACCCCCTGTTAACTTTGTGGAAAACTTCTAAAACCTTTATAAAATAAGGTTTTCAAATATTTTTTATAGTTTTATTTTATTTTATTAATCTATAAAACAATTATAAAAATCTACTATATGGCGGTATTTAACTATGGATCTAAGAGAAATTGAAAAATTATGGGATAATGTTTTAGAAATTACAAAAAATAAACTTCCTTCTCAATCTTATAATAGCTGGTTTAGCCGTACTAAAATTACTGAATTTAATGATGATAAAATTATTATTTCCGTACCCGGTACCTTTTGTAAAGACTGGTTGGAAAAACACTATATAGATTTTATACGGAATATCTTATATAAAAACTTTAATTTGGATAAAAATTTAAAAATAGAATTTATACCCACAGACCATAAATTATCAAACAGCCCGGTTAAAAAAAATAAAAAACGAACAGAAAAGAAAATAACTACAAAAAATAATAACGGGTTTACTTTATTATCAAAATACATTTTTGATGACTTTGTAGTCGGATCATCAAATCAATTTGCTCATGCTGCCAGCCAGGCAGTTGCCAAATCTCCCGGGAAAGCATATAACCCTTTATTTTTACATGGTGGCGTCGGTTTAGGAAAAACTCATCTACTACAAGCTATTGGCAACTATATAAGAGAACATGATTCAGCAGATAAACCTCAAGTATTATATATCTCTTCAGAAAAATTTACTAATGAGTTGATTAATTCAATAAGGGACGATAAAACAGTAGCTTTTAGAAATAAATACCGCAATGTAGATGTTTTATTAATTGATGACATTCAATTCTTAGCCGGCAAAGAAAGGACCCAGGAAGAATTTTTTCATACGTTTAATACCTTATATGACTCTAGTAAACAAATAGTCATTACGAGTGACCGCCCGCCAAAGGATATTCCTACTTTGGAAAGTCGTTTAATTTCTCGATTTGAATGGGGTTTAATTGCGGATATTTATCCTCCTGATTTTGAAACGCGTGTTGCAATTCTAAGAAAAAAAATTGAAAAAGATCAATTAGAAATTCCTAATGAAATTATTGATTTTATTGCAGAAAAAATACCTGCTAATATTAGACAGTTAGAAGGAGCATTAATTAAATTAACTGCTTTTTCTAAATTAACTAAAAATAAGATAACTATGTCTTTAGTTCAAGAATTATTAAAAGATATTATTTCAATCGAGAGAAAAGAAATATCTATTAACATTATTCAAAAAATAACTTCTGAATATTATAGTATTAAAATTAACAATTTAATATCTAAAAAAAGAAATAAAAATATTGTTTTAGCCAGGCAGGTAGCTATTTATCTCTGTCGGGAACTTACTGAACATTCTTTTCCGGAAATTGGCGATAGCTTCGGAGGAAAAGATCATACTACTATTATGCACTCCTATAATAAAATAAAAAATAAAATAAAAACTGATAAAGGACTAAAATCAAGCATTGATAATTTAAATTTAAAAATTAAAAATATATAATAACAAGTTGTTAATAGTACTGTTAAAAAAGTGTGAACAATTTCATGGTTTTTTAATTAAGAAAATATATTGGGGATACTGTTAATATCTTTCAATTTTATTAAGAACATTTTCCTCAGCTTATTAATGATAAGACAAAGATTTTTTTTATCATTTCCCCAGTATTAACAGAACTTACTATTAATACTATTATTTTTCTTTATAAAATATATAAATAGGAGAAGAAAAAATGAAATTTACATGTTCTCAGGAAAGTCTTATTCATGGTATTCAAATAGTACAAAAGGGGATATCTAACAAGATTGGATTACCAATTTATAACGGGATTCTTTTTGAAGTAAATAAAGATAATAAAGTTCATCTATTTGCTACTGATTTAGAAATAGGAATAGATTGTTATATACCTGCACAGGTAATAGAAGATGGTGCAGTAGTAATACCAAATAGGATTATAAGTGAATTGATTAGAAAATTTCCCGAAGGAAATATTGAGGTAGAAAGTAAAGAAAATAATATTACTACCATTAAGGAAAATAATTCAGTATATAAAGTATTAGGATTTTCAGCGGATGAATTTTCTAATTTTCCTGAAATAGAAATTAAATCTAAAATAAAGTTGTCTCAAGAAATTCTTAAAGATACAATTCAAAAAACAATATTTTCTGCTTCAAGAGATGAAAATAGATCTTTTTTAAATGGTGCTTTATTTAAAATAATTAATAATGAAATTGAAGTTGTTACTACTGACAGTCATAGACTTTCCTTAAAAACCATCCCTGCTCCTGAAATAGATGAAAATATAATACAAGAGGGTGAAGTTATTATCCCTTATAGAACTTTATCAGAATTATATAAATTATTAACTGATGAAAAAGAAGTATTTGTGGAAATAAATGTGGGAGAAAAACAAATTGTATTTATATTATTTCCAAATGGTCAGAAAAATAGTATTAGAATATATTCCAGGTTAATTGAAGGTCAATTTCCAAATTACCACCAGATAATGCCAAAATCGTTTAAAACTGAAATAAAAATAAATACCGATGAGTTTAGAAATAAAATGGAAAGAATCTCACTTTTTGTAAGAGAGGACCTGAATACCGTAAAACTGAAAATTGAAAACAAAGAAGATGTTTCTGAAAAAAAATGTGAAATTATTATAAAAGCCTTAAGTCAAAATATTGGAGAAGCCCATGAAACCATTATTTGTTTTAAAAAAGGAAAAGATATTATTATTACCTTTAATTCAAAATATATATTAGATATATTAAAAATAATAAAAACAAAAAATATTGAAATAAAATTTAATGATCCCTTAAATCCTGTTATTATTCATCCCGAGAAAGATAAAAATTATTTATATATCTTAATGCCGGTAAGAACAGATTAATTATTTTTCATACTTTTTCTCCTTTTTCATTTTTTCGCTAGTTTTTTATTAATTCGATATTCGACAAAGTATAATCAATACATACGGAGGGTTAGTATAAAATTTAGTGATAGTTATTTATTACTTATACACCTATCATATATTACTTTTTATTTTCTGTAATATATGATATATTAATTCTTCTTTAAGATTATAGGTTAAATAAATAAAAGCATACAGGATAAAAAATTGTATTTTAATCAGTTAAGATTGGTAAACTATAGAAATTTTATAGACATAAATTTAAATTTTGATCGCAACATAAATATTTTTATTGGAGATAATGCCCAGGGAAAAACCAATATATTAGAAGCCTTAAATTTTATTGTAAAAGGAACTTCTTATAGAACAAATTATGACACACAATTAATAAATTGGGATAATAACTCAACTTACCTTCATGCTTCCATTTATAAAAAAGAAAATAATTATAAAATTAATATTTCACTAGAAAAAAAAGTTGAAAATTTTGATAAAAATAAATTAATTAAAACAATAAAAATAAATCAAAACTTTAAAAAAAAATTACAGCTAAACAAAGAATTTAAAGGAGTGGTTTTTTCCCCGGAACATCTTCAGGTTATTAAAGGATCTCCTTCATTAAGGAGAAAATTTTTAAATGAACAAATATCTCAAATTTACCCTTTATATTATAAGTATCTTCTAAAATACCATCGAATTTTATCTCACCGGAATATTATTTTAAAAAATAATTATGTTAATCGGGAAAAAGAAAAAAACCTCTCTCTTTGGGATTCCCAATTGATAGAATGCGGAACTTTTTTAATTCTAACCAGAACCAGGTTCTTAAAAAAAATCAGTCAGATAGCCGATAAATTCCATAGGGAAATTACTGAAAATCAGGAAACTTTAAATTTAATTTACCAAACCAATGTATACAATAAATGTGAAGAAAAACCCGAAATAATAAAGAAAAAATTTAAAGAAAAGATTGATAAATTTAAAGAAAAAGAATTAAATAGCAGGACAACATTGATTGGTCCGCACAGGGACGATTTCCTGGTTTATATTAATCAGGTTAATGTTGCATTTTATGGGTCTCAAGGACAACAAAGAACCTCAATTCTTACATTAAAACTGGCAGAGTTAGACCTAATTAAAGAAAGAGAAGGAGTATATCCAATTCTTTTTTTAGATGATGTCATGTCAGAATTAGATGAGAAGAGAAGATATTTCTTATTGGATCTAATTATTAATAAAGAAATTCAAACCTTTATTACCAGTATAAGCTTAAATTATTTTAATAAAAATATTTTAGATAAAGGTAAAATATTTAAAATTGAAAAAGGTAAGGCAGTTATTTTATGAAGAAAAAAAACCTGACCCCGATAAAGCATATTTTAGATTCTTTCTTAAAAAAAAATAAATTAGAACAAAAGGTAAAAGGATATCAAACTGTTTATAACTGGGTTGAAGTAGTGGGAAAAAAAATTGCCGGCCATTCTCAACCTATCAAAATCCAGGGACAGACCTTGTTCTTAAAAGTGGAAAGCAATGTCTGGGCTAACGAATTAAGTATTAGAAAAGGGGAGATTATAAAAAAAATTAATTCAAAGGCAGGAGAAGAGATTATTAACGATATTAGATTTAGAATATAACTACATTTCTTTAAAAATATTTCCGATTTACAAGATATTGTTATCAATGTTATTTTGACAAAAACCCTATTATATAGTAAAATTATGATAGAAAATATTAAAATAAAATAATTAATATCCTAAGAAAGTACAGGATATAAACCGTGGCCTTAAGCTGCGGTTTCATTTTGGTAGGAGTTTAGTATCTTGGTAGAAAAGAAAAAAACAAAGACTAAGAAAGAAAATCAATATACTGCCAAACAAATACAAGTTCTGGAAGGGTTGGAAGCAGTTAGAAAAAGACCAGGCATGTATATAGGTAGCACGTCTAGTAGAGGACTACACCATCTACTAGACGAGGTAGTAGATAATAGTATCGATGAGGCAATGGCCGGTTACTGTAAAAAAATTGAAGTAACAATTTATCCTAATAATAGCGTTACAGTTACCGATGATGGCCGAGGAATTCCGGTGGACATACATAAAGAGACAAAACTTCCGGCAGTAACCATAGTGTTGACCAAATTACATGCCGGTGGAAAATTTGGAGGAAGCGGATATCGGGTTACCGGTGGCCTTCACGGAGTAGGTCTTTCGGTTGTAAATGCACTTTCGGAATGGCTGGAAGTGGAAGTAGCAAGAGACTCAAAAATATTTTTTCAGAGATTTGAGAGAGGAAATACTGTAACCGCTTTAAAAAATATCGGAAAATCTTCTCGAACCGGAACTAAAATCACATTTAAGCCCGATCCTGACATTTTTGAAGAGACTAACTATGATTTTGATACTATTACCCATCGTTTAAGAGAAATTGCCTTTTTAAATGCAGGGGTAGAGATTATTTTAAAAGATGAAAGAGAAGAAAAGAAAGAAATTTCTTATAAATATAATGGTGGAATCAGTGAATTTGTTAGTTATTTAAATAAAAATAAGGATGTTATATTTCCCAAACCTATCTGTTTTAAGGGAAAAAAAGAAGATATTGAAGTAGAAGTTGCCTTGCAATATAATGATGGCTATGTGGAGAATGTCCTTTCTTTTGCGAACAATATTAACACTGAAGAAGGGGGCACTCACCTTGCTGGTTTTAAAGCAGCAATAACCAGAGTTATTAACGATTATGCACGTAATAATATTGGATCTAATGGTAAAAAATCCCCTTTAAAAGGGAGCGGAGATAGTAGCCTGTCCGGCAATGATGTAAGAGAAGGATTAACTGCGGTAATCAGTGTAAAACTATTGAATCCTCAATTTGAAGGGCAAACCAAAACTAAATTAGGAAATAGCGAAGTAAGAGGAGCGGTTTCTTATATTGTCAGTGAGGGCTTAAATAATTTTCTCAATGAAAATCCAAATGTGAGTAAAAAAATACTAGCAAAAGCAGTTTCTGCACTAAGTGCCAGAGAAGCCGCAAGAAAGGCCCGGAATTTAGTTCGACAAAAAAATGGCCTTATAGGACTAGGAACTCTTCCTGGAAAATTGGCAGATTGTTCAGAAAAAGATCCTCTTTTTAGAGAAATATTCATCGTTGAGGGAGATTCTGCCGGCGGTTCTGCTAAACAAGGCAGAGATAGAAGATTTCAGGCAATTCTACCTCTAAGAGGAAAAATAATTAATGTTGAAAAAGCCCGCCTACATAAAATATTAGACAATAATGAAATAAAATCTATTATTACTGCTTTGGGAATAAATATTGGTGAAGACTTAGATATGGAAAAATTAAGATATTATAAAATTATTATCATGACTGATGCTGATGTGGACGGAGCTCATATTAAAACATTATTACTTACTTTTTTCTTCCGTTATATGAAGCCTTTGATTGAAAGAGGAAATATCTATATTGCACAACCTCCCTTATTTAAAATTGAATATAATAAAAAAAGCCATTATTTGTTTGATGATAAAGCGTTAGAGGAGAAATTAAAAGAAATTGATGGAAATCCTCGTATTCAAAGATATAAAGGTCTAGGAGAAATGAACCCTGAACAATTATGGGAAACGACCATGAATCCAAAATACAGGGTTTTAAAGAGAATAGAGCTGGAAGACAATATTGAAGCAGAAAACACGTTTACTATTTTAATGGGGGGAAAAGTTGAACCCCGAAAAGAATTTATCTATGAACATAGTTTGGATGTAAAGGATCTGGATATTTAGCAATAGTTATTAGTAAAATTGCCGTTATGAATTTTGTTAGAAAATATTTTTTTTCTCAAATGATTAGAAATAAACAATTAACAAGCCAAACACTAATAACTCTCAGTTAACGACTAAGAAAATCGGAGAAAATCAATTAATGGAAGATAAAGAAAATATAAACCAATCACCAGAAGATGAAAAAGAACAATTTGCAGAAAATGGAAGGAATCTACCGACAGATATTGGAGATGAAGTTAAAGAGGCCTATCTTAGTTATGCCATGAGCGTTATTATAGGAAGAGCTATACCTGATGTCCGTGACGGATTAAAACCGGTACATCGCAGGGCATTATATTCTATGAGTAAAATGGGCAATACTCCCGATAAGCCCTATAAAAAATCTGCTCGGTTGGTAGGGGATATTATAGGAAAATACCATCCTCACGGTGATACGGCCGTATATGATACCATTGTGAGAATGGCTCAGGATTTTTCTTATCGCTATCCTTTGGTCGATGGCCAGGGAAATTTTGGTTCTATTGACGGAGATTGTGCTGCCGCACAAAGATATACCGAAATCCGCATGTCAAAAATTGCAATGGAATTACTTGCTGATATTGATAAAGAGACTGTAAACCTTATCCCGAATTATGACAATTCTCTTCAAGAGCCGGAAGTTTTGCCGTCTAAGATTCCCCATCTCTTAATTAATGGTTCTTCAGGAATTGCTGTGGGAATGGCCACCAATATACCTCCACATAATTTAAATGAGGTTGCAGATGGTGCAATTATGATGATAGAAGATCCGGAAGTTTCTATTCAAAAATTAATGATAGCAATTAAAGGACCGGATTTTCCCACCGGAGCAATTATTTGTGGTAAATCAGGAATAAGAAGTGCTTATGAAACAGGAAAAGGTATTATAAAAATTCAAGCAGCAGTATTTACCGAAGGTGCCGAAAACGGAAGTGGCGGAAGAAAAAAGAGCCCACGTATTATTATTAAAGAGCTTCCCTATCAAGTAAATAAGGCGAATTTAATAGAAAACATTGCGCACCTGGTTCAAGATAAAAAAATCACTGACATTACACAATTAAGAGATGAATCTGATAGAAAAGGGATGCGAGTTGTTATAGAATTGAAGAAAAATGCTAATGTTGATATCGTATTAAATAATCTTTACAAGCATACTCAAATGAAAATTAGCTTTGGGATAAATCTTTTAGCAATCTCTGAAGGTCGTCCTAAAACCTTTAATCTAAAAGAGGCACTAAAGTGTTTCTTAGCTCATCGTAAAGATGTGGTAGAAAGAAGAACCAGGTATGAGCTGAGAAAAGCCAGGGAAAGAGCTCATATTTTAGAAGGGCTAAAGATTGCTTTGTCAAATATTGACGAAGTAGTACAAATTATTAAAAAATCACAAAATGCAAAAGCAGCCCATGCCAAACTTAAAAGTAGATTTAGTTTGAGCGATATTCAAGCACAAGCAATTCTAGATATGAAGTTGCAACGTCTGACGTCCTTGGAAACCGAAAAGATTTTAGAAGAATATTTGGAATTAATAAGAAAAATTGCCTATTTAGAAGATATCTTGCAAAATGAAAAGAAATTGATGCTAATTATTAAGGCTGAATTATTAGAAATGAAAGAAAAACATGGGGACGAAAGAAGAACCGAAATCGTTGAAGATGAAGAAGAATATGATATTGAAGACTTTATTGCCATGGAAGATATTGTAATCACTTATACACGTGGCGGATACTTAAAACGTCTTCCTTTAAGCACTTACCGAAATCAGAGAAGGGGCGGTAAAGGGAAAATTGGCATGACTACCAAATTAGAAGATATTGTTAACCAGGTTTTTGTTACCACCAACCTTCACGATATTTTGTTTTTTACTAACAAAGGTATCGTTCACCGTAGAAGAGCATATAAAATATCTATGGGTGGAAGAACTTCTCGTGGAATAGCAATTGTTAATCTTCTAAAACTTCAAAAAGGAGAATATGTTACCACGCTTATACCAATAGAGGGGAATACCTTATCCGAATCCAAAGAAAATGAAGATAAATTTCTATATATGGCTACTCATAAAGGTAAAATAAAAAAAGTGCATCTTTCTTATTTTTCTAATTTAAGAAATGTAGGCATTATTGCCCTTCGCCTTGTTCCCGGAGATGAATTGGTAAAAGTCAGGCTTGAAAATAACCATAAGAATGTTATCTTAACTTCCCGTTATGGTAAATCGGTCTGTTTTTCCGGGGATCTACTTAGACCTTTGGCAAGAACTGGTATGGGAATTAAAGGAATGACTTTGCAAGGTGAAGATTATATTATAAATATTAGCCTGGTTCCAAAAGACAGTAATGACGACCTGCTTGTAGTTACGGAAAAAGGGTACGCTAAAAGGACAAATATAAAAGCGTTTAGACAGTTTAAAAAACAGGGCGGAAAAGGGATGTACACTATTAAGATAAATGATGAAAAGGGTCTGGTAATAGCGGTTAAGGTAGTTAGGGAAGAAGATGAGATCGTATTAATCAGCCAAAACGGAATTGTAATTCGGGTGCCGGTAAATGAAATCCGCAAAACCGGAAGATATACGCAGGGAGTTAAAATAATGAATCTTTCGCCCGATGACAAAGTAGCTAGCCTTGCCCTGGTATCTAATGAAAATGTTGATTTAAGTGATTTAAGTTAAGATAAATACGTTTTTATTTTTTAATCTGATTTAAATTAAGTTAAATACTCACACCTGTTTAGGTGTGAGTATTTTGTTATTTTGAGAGTGATTAAACTATTATCTTTGTTTTTACATAAAATTAACAAATTAATTTATAGAGAAATTTTGACAAAATTAAGTCCGAGTGCTAAAATTATGAAAATTTCAAAAAATGCCGATGAAAGGAAGAGTAGGCAAGTGATTTGAATGAATAAATTAAATGCCGAAAACCAACCTCGAGGCTTAAGATGAATCTAATAAAAGAGTAAATCTTTTTAAGGGAAAGACCTTTATATCTTAAAAGAGAGTTCTGAAAAATAGAATTTCAGAGAAATAAAGTGGAACCGCGAAATCTTTCGTCTTTATCAATGTGATAAAGTGGAAGGTTTTTTTTATTTTTATATATAGTAAAGGCAAAGGTTGGTGTGTCAATATGAAGAAAAAAGAAATTAATGTTGGGATATTAGGATTAGGTACGGTAGGTAAGGGAGTGCTTGGAATATTACGGCAAAATAAGGAATTTATCAACGAAGGAGTACCCCCTTATAAAATAATTGTAAAAAAAATAGTTGATAAAAATGAAAAGATTGTTCTTGAAAATAAAAACGATTACAAAATTTTAACCGATTCTACCAAAGAAGTTATCAGCGATCCGGACATAGATATTATAGTAGAGACTATCGGAGGTTTTGAACCGTCAAGAAGCATAATCCTTCAAGCATTAAAAACGGGGAAGCATGTCGTTACTGCAAATAAGGAAGTTGTAGCTAAAGCAGGATACGAAATATTATCCCTGGCAAAGAAAAATAAAGTACATTTTCTCTTTGAGGCAAGTGTGGCTAGCGCAATTCCTATCATCGGTGCACTTTCCCGCTCTTTAACTTCTTATCCAATTATGGAGATAGCAGGAATCTTAAATGGTACCACGAACTATATTCTAACTAAAATGAGCGAAGAAGGTAGAGAGTATGGAGAAGTTTTAAAAGAAGCACAGGAAAAAGGTTTTGCAGAAGCAGATCCCGGTAAGGATATTGATGGTCTTGATTCTCTTTATAAAATATTTATTCTCTCCATGATTGCATTTAAGGCGAGGATTAATTTGGATGATATTTACTGTGAAGGAATAAGAAATATTTCTAAGACTGACATAGAATATGCCAGGGAATTAGGATATAAAATTAAGTTATTAGCATTGGCAAAAAACCTGAACCAGGAATTAAATATAAAAGTGCATCCTGCCTTAGTACCTAAAAAACATCGTTTGGCAAGTATTGAAGGAGCGTATAATGGTATTTTAACTAGAGGAAATGGTTTTGGAGATTTAACTTTCTCTGGTCTGGGAGCAGGTGCTTTACCTGCGGGGAGCATGATTGTTAGCGACATAATAGAAATAGTAAAAAATTATGATAATTACAATAGCAAATTCAAATATTTTAAAGAAAAGAAAGTAAAGGATTTTAAACAAACACATTCTTCTTATTATTTAAGAATTAGAGTAAAAGACAGGCCGGGAGTTTTAGCGGAAATTGCAGGTTCATTTACTGAAAAAAAGGTTAGTTTTGCTTCGGTGATCCAGAAAGGCGAAGTAGGAGAAATAGTAGATATAGTCTTTTTAACTCATAAAGCCAAAGAAGGAAATATGCAGGAAGCACTCAAGAAAGTTACCGGATTAAGTTGTGTGGAAAAAATATGCAATGTAATTAGAGTGGTGGAAATTTAAAACAGTATCGAGCATGTGGGATATAGTATAAGAGAAAATACAGCTTTTAATTGCGGGTTGGCATATAACACACAGAGCATAAGCGGGGAATAAATACAACAGTGATGAGTCATTAGTAATAAGAAAAGAGTTAGTTAGTTGGTTGAGAAAATCAAAGAATAAGATGAAGTAAAAAAATATACCCTAATCGGTGAATTGATCTTTATCCTATATTGATTGGCTCTTATATTGATTGGTAAACTGGCAAATTGGTCAAAGGAGAGAATTTATGATAAAAATTAAAGTTCCGTCAACTACGGCTAATTTAGGACCCGGGTTTGATTGTTTTGGAATGGCTTTAAAGCTATATTTATTTCTAGAAATTGAAGAGATAAAACAAGGTTTGATTATTCAGTCACAAGGGGAAGGCGCTTCACAATTTGAAGAAGGTGAGAATAATTTAATCTGGAAAGCTTTTAAACTGGTTTTAGATAGATTCAATAAAGGGAAAGATATTAAGGGATTAAAAATAAAAATCTTAAATCAAATACCGGTAACCAGAGGATTGGGAAGTAGTGCGTCTGCAATAATAGGTGGAATTGTCGCTGCAACCGGACTTTATAACTTGAAACTTTCTTATCAGGAAATATTGGAAATAGCCCTATCTTTAGAGGGGCATATGGATAACATCGTTCCAGCCTTGCTTGGTGGATTCACTCTGGCATATTCTACCGGAAAAGAGCAGGTAAAATGGGCTAAAATAAAAATTCCTGATGATTTACGAGTTGTCGTTGCTATCCCGGATTTTTTCTTAAGTACTGAAAAAATGAGAAAGGTATTGCCCGATAAAATACCTTTATCTGATGCAATATTTAATTTGAGCCGTTCCGCCCTCTTAGTAAAAGCACTGCAAAATTCAGATTGGACATTGTTGGCTGAAGCCATGGAAGACAAGCTTCATCAACCTTTCAGGGCTTCTTTTATACCGGGGATAAAAGAAATGTTCTCTCAAGTTAGAAATACAGGTCACGCCGGCATTGCTTTAAGCGGTTCAGGTCCTACTGTGGTATCTTTGACAAAAAGAGGATCTGAGAAGATAATAAGCCAAATTATGGAAGATACTTTTTTAAAAGCAGGCATTAATTGTCGAGTTTTAGTTTTGGAAGCAGATTTGGAGGGAACTAAAGAAAGTATATAGTATGTAGTATCGAGTATACAGTTAAGAGGATTAGCGTAGAGCGTATAGTAATACAGTAATAAGCGGTAAGTGATCAGGAGAAAATGTAGGTTAGAATTGAGGAGTGAAATTTTTACTAATGAATGAAATTATAGTACAAAAATATGGAGGAAGTTCTGTTTCCAACATTAATAAAATTAAAAAAATAGCCGAAAAGGTTGTAAGAAAAGCAAAAGAGGGATATCGGTTGGTGATTGTTGTATCAGCCATGGGAAAGAGTACCGATAAATTAGTAAAAATGGCTAAAGATATTACAATAAATCCCAGAGAAAGAGAATTGGATATGCTTTTATCTACCGGAGAACAGGTCTCTATTGCTCTATTAACTATGGCAATTCATAATTTAAACTGGGAAGCAATTTCTTTTACCGGTCGACAAGCCGGAATCGAAACGAATGCAGCTCATACCAAAGCTAAAGTGACTAATATTCATCATGAAAAAATAAAAAACGCTCTTGGCAAGGGTAATATTGTAATCGTCGCCGGGTTTCAGGGTATTAATCTGAACGGTGATATCACCACATTGGGCAGGGGAGGTTCGGATACTACAGCTATTGCATTAGCTGCACAACTACAAGCAAATATATGTGAGATATTTACTGACGTAGGTGGTGTATATAATGCAGATCCTCGTATTGTGCATAATGCTTGTCGTATTCCGGTAATTTCCTATGATGAAATGGCCGAGATGGCTATTCTGGGAGCAAAAGTAATGCATTACAGAGCTATAGATTTGGCGAGAAATTATAAGGTGAAAATTATTGTTAAATCATCTTTTAAACCGGGAGAAGGAACGATGATAAAGGAGGTAGATACTATGTTGGAAAAGGTGATTGTAAGAGGGGTAACCCAGGAAAAAAACGTAGGTAAAATTGTCGCTGAAGGTGTTCCGGATATTCCCGGAATAGCTTATAGATTATTTAAAGCTTTAGCCGAGAAAGAAATCATTGTAGATATGATTATTCAAAGTTCTCGTCGAAAAGAAATCAACGATATTGCGTTTACAGTTGCTATGAATGATTTTGATAAAGCAAATAAGATTACTAAAAAATTTGTCAAAGAGGTGAAAGCCCGGGGAGTAATATCTGATTCGGAAGTTGCTAAGGTTTCCATTGTGGGTGCAGGAATTACCAGTGAACCCCTTGTAGCCGCCAGAATGTTTGGTGCATTATCCAAAGAGGAAGTTAACATTGACATGATTAGTACTTCCGGTATCAGAATATCTTGTTTGATAAAATCTGAACATTTAGAAAAAGCAGTTAAGGCTATCCATAAAGAATTTAATTTTAAAAAAGCAGGTGGAAAAAAATGAAAGAATATAATATTGCCGTAGTAGGGGCTACAGGTGCAGTAGGCGAAGAAATGAGGACGGTCCTGGAAAAAAGAAATTTTCCGGTAAAAAAGTTAAGTCTTTTTGCATCTGAAAGATCAACCGGAAAAAAATATATGTTTAGAGGAGAAAAGATTAACGTTAGGGAATTAAAAGATGATTCTTTTTCCGGAATTGATATCGGTCTTTTTTCAGCAGGGGATAAAGTAAGTGCTCACTTTGCTCCTTTAGCGGTAAAACAGGGAACAGTTGTAGTAGATAACTGTAAATATTTCCGTATGGATCCGAATGTTCCTCTGGTCGTACCAGAAGTAAATCCTCATGACCTTGATTGGCATAAAGGCTTAATTGCTAATCCCAATTGTTCCACCATTCAAATGGTAGTAGCTCTAAAACCAATCTACGATGAAGCAGGTATTAAGAGAATAGTAGTTGCTACTTACCAAAGTGTTTCCGGAACCGGGAAAAAAGCAATAGAAGAGCTAAAAAATCAAGCAGCAGCTATTGCATTTGGAAAAGAAGTTAAAATAAAAGAATATCCCTATCAAATAGCATATAATACACTTCCTCATATCGGTTCTTTTGGAGAAAATGGCTATACCACAGAAGAGATGAAAATGCTCCATGAGACCAGAAAGATATTTGGAGATGATAAAATTCGAGTTGCTGCCACCACGGTAAGGGTACCGGTTTACCGGGCGCATTCAGAAGTAGTCCATATTGAAACTGAGAAAAAAATTTCAGTACAGAGAGCCCAAAAAATATTAAGCGAGTTTCCCGGAATAAAAGTAATCGATAATCCAAAAGAATTGAAATATCCTTTACCTTTGTTTGCTGAAGGGAAAGATGAAGTCTTTGTGGGAAGGATCAGAGAGGATATTTCGGTAGATAATGGCCTGGTCATGTGGATTGTCTCTGATAACCTTTTAAAAGGTGCAGCATTAAATGCTGTTCAGATAGCCGAGAAGATTATTGAAAAAGAATTGTTCTTGTAACATTTAATATTTAATACAAAGGTTCCAATCAATGAAATTGAAAAATATTATTGTCAACCAGATTTATTTTATTAAAAAGCCACGCTAGATAAAAAAAGATTTTAAAAATCGAAATATTAATTATATAATAAAGAAAATAAATAAATGAAAGGAATATATAATGGAAAAAAAGATCATTCTTGTAAGTGAAAAGGTTCCTGCAGCTATTGGACCTTATTCTCCGGCAGTAAAAGTCGGAAAATTAATGTTTATATCAGGACAGCTTCCCGTTAATCCTGAAAGTGGAAATTTGGTCAAGGGAGACATTAAAAAACAAACAATACAGATTTTAAAAAATCTATCTGCGCTTTTAGATCTATACTCTCTTACACTGAAAAATGTCGTGAAAACCACCGTGTTTTTGAAAAATATGAACGATTTTTCCGAATTTAATACGGCTTACGCCCAGTATTTCACCGATGAATTTCCGGCAAGAAGCTGTATAGAAGTTGCCCGGTTACCAAAAGATGCAGAGATTGAGATTGAAGCGATAGCAATTTGTGATTAATAAAATATTTTTACTCAACTAGATATCAATCAAGTGGAGGAAATTCTATTGAATAATATGCAAAAAGAATTGCTTAATTTGTTGAGAGAGGGAATTAAGCCGGCTACCGGTTGTACCGAACCTATCGCTGTCGCTTATGCCGTTGCTACCGCCAGAGATCAGGTTAATGGACAATTAGAATCTTTAGATATTCAAGTTGATCCAAATATATATAAAAACGGTTTGATGGTAATTATACCGGGAACTAAAGAAAAAGGGCTAATCGCAGGCGGAGTTTTAGGATTTGTTACAGGAGATCCTAAAAAAGAGTTAAGGGTGATCGACAATATTACGGAGAATGATTTAGATAAGGCCAGGCAGATTATTCATCAGCAAAGAGTTAAATTGAGTTTAAAAGAAAATTATCAAGGTTTATATATTGAAGTTATTCTGGTTACAGATGAATCAAAAGCAAGAGTTATCATTAAAGATAGTCATCTAAATATTGTTTCCATTGAAAAAATTGATAGGAAAGAAAATTTTAAGCCATTTTTAATTGAAAACAACAAAATAAATCCAATTATAAAAACAATTCAAAAGTATGAACTGAAAGAGCTGATAAAATTTTCCCATGAGATATCTATTGATGAATTGGATTTTCTAAAAGAAGGAATTAATATGAATTTAGCTATAGCTGAAGAAGGTTTGAAGATTGAGAATGGTGTAGGCGCGAAATTTATTGAAATGGTTGAGGACGGTTTGATGGCGAATAATGTTATCGGTCGTGCCCAGATTCTTTGTTCAGCTGCAGCACAAGCCCGGATGTCGGGTAGTAGACTTCCGGTAATGAGTACCGCAGGAAGCGGTAATCATGGCATCACTGCTTTTTTAACTCCTTTTGCAGTTGCGGAAAAAAAGAATATAGCGGAAGAAAAATTAGTAAGATCTCTTGCTCTGACCAATTTAATTACCCTGTTTATAAAATCATATACTGGTACATTATCTGCTATGTGCGGTTGTGGGGTAGCAGCTGGCATAGGTGCCAGTGCCGGAATCGTATATTTATTGGATGGAAATAAAGATCAAATACTCGGGGCTATGTATAATATGGTTGGATCAATCGCAGGAATCATTTGTGATGGAGCCAAAGAAGGGTGTGCTTATAAGTTGGCACTTGCTTCGGGTTGGGCGGTTCAATCTGCGATCCTTTCCATAAAAGGTGCAATCATTAATAAAAATGACGGAATATTAGCCGGTAATTTTAAAGAATTATTTAAAAACCTGGGCTATACCTGTAATCCTGGAATGGTACCGACAGACGAAGCCATACTTAAAGTAATGATGGAAAAAGAGAATTAAGAATTAGTATTATTCAGGAAGCTAACATAATCATTGATTAAAAATATTAAATTTAAGAATCTTTATAAAGTTATTTTACATTCAGGTTATAAAAGTATAATAATTACCAAAGATATCTAAGGTAAAGATATATAGAAGAAAGAATAATGGAAATTATCATTATTGGGAAACCAACCCGGGAGAAATCTTTAAATGTGATAATTTTTCCCTGTCTTTTTAATATATTTACTCCTACCAGATTAGCAGCAGCTGCAATAAACGTCCCGTTTCCTCCCAGACAGGCACCCAGAGATAAAGCCCACCAGATAGGATTAAGGTTAAAAGCAGTTGCTTCTCCAATATTTTGAATGATTGGCACCAGGGAAATTGTATAAGATATATTATTAATAAAAGAACAGGAT
>Ga0222666_1000602_pt1 | contig 17805 bp, 20 predicted proteins | sample AntAcemetagen655_FD_181710 | JGI IMG/M metagenome (GOLD analysis project Ga0222666, IMG submission 181710) | Saline water microbial communities from Ace Lake, Antarctica - #655 | ecosystem: Environmental > Aquatic > Non-marine Saline and Alkaline > Saline | place: Antarctica: Ace Lake...
ACCGAAAGGGCCACTATCTTTTTAAGATACTGGATGACATGGCATGTGTGGGATGCGGCAGATGTGCTTCAGCCTGCCTGCCGGATATTGCCGACCCGGTAAATCTGTTTAATAAATTAAAAGAAGAGTAACGATTGATGGTCTGGTAAAAAATCTCTAAAGCCGTCATTCCCGCGTTCGCGGGAGTCCAGTCCCGCTAAAGACGGGATTCCCTGGATTCCCGCGTTCGCGGGAATGACAATAACGGGTGCTTTCTCACTATTTACGAGTTCATCAACGATTGAGCCCTTTGAAAATGTGGAGAGAGAATGCTTTTTGCCAAGAGGCTAACCCGGATAAAGCGAAATTGCGAATTTGGGGATTGAGGGATTAAGGGATTAAAACAGACTATGAGCATCCCAGCTGAAGACGGGATCTTCAACCAGCATCACACATCACGTTTCACTCTTCAATTAGAGTGTAGCTTTCATAAAAATGACATCGCGAAGCGATACAACAAATATTCAATATGCAATAGTCAATATTCAATTCCGGCTTTGCCGGATTAGGAGGAATCCACCATGAACCAACCCATGTTAGAAGATTCTCCCTATCTACCCAAATGGGCCGAGATCACCCGAATTGAGCAACTCACCGAGAGTGAGAAGCTATTCGAGTTACGCCTCGTAAGTGGAGAGCCCTTAGGTCACACCCCCGGACAGTTTGTAGAGCTGTCTGTGATGGGGATTGGCGAAGCCCCTATATCCGTCTCTTCAGCCCCTACGGAAAACGATGTTTTTGAACTTGCTATCCGGAAGATCGGAAACCTTACCTCTGCAATACACGGCTCCGTCACAGGAGACAGGGTGGGGATCCGTGGTCCCTTTGGCACACACTTTCCCGTGGAAGAGGCTAAAGAAAAGGATCTCCTGTTTGTGGCAGGCGGAATAGGGCTGATTCCACTGAGATCCTTTATCCGTTTTGTACTGGACCACCGGGATGAATATGGCGAGGTTACGGTCCTTTTCGGCGCCAGAAACCCGTCGGAACGGATCTTTTTAGATGAACTGGAGCAGTGGGGCAGCAGGGAAGATATCACTTACCTCGATTCTGTAGATAAATCAGGCCCGGGCTGGCAAGGGAATGTGGGAGTGATCACCACCCTTTTCTCAAAGATTCATGTGGACCCATCCAGGACTTTCTGTATTGTGGTTGGTCCCCCTGTGATGTATCGTTTTGTCATATTAGAGGCAAAAGCAAAGGGCATACCCGACAGACAGATCTTCCTCTCCTTAGAGAGAAAAATGAAATGCGGGATTGGCAAGTGCGGTCACTGCCAGATCAATCATCTCTATGTCTGTCAGGACGGGCCGGTATTCAGATATACGGACATCTTTGACCTGGAGGAGGCGCTGTAATGGAAAAGCCGAGAGTAGCGTTTTTTGACTTTGCCAGTTGTGAGGGGTGTCAACTTCAAGTTATTAACTTGGAAGAGGATCTCCTGAAGGTGCTTGAGGCCGTGGATGTTGTGACTTTCAGGGAGGCCATGAAAGAACAATCAGACGATTATGACATCGCCTTTGTAGAAGGCTCGATTACACGCAGGTCGGACGAAGAACGGCTAAACACGATACGCAGGAATGCAAAAGTCCTAATTGCCCTTGGCTCATGCGCCACGTTGGGAGGGATCAACTGCTTAAAAAACTTTCATGAGCAGGAATATGTCAAAAAGCTGGTTTATGGAGACAAGGCATCAAGCTATGAGACCTATCCGTCCCGGCCTCTTAAAGCAGTGGTTCCTGTTGATTTTGAAATCCATGGATGTCCTATAAATCGAGATGAATTCGCCATGGTATTAAAGGCGCTCCTGTTGGGAAAAAAGCCCGAAATCCCAAATTTCCCCGTGTGTGTGGAGTGTAAAATGGCCGAAAACATATGCGTTTTCGAGAGGGGGATGACCTGTATGGGTCCTGTTACCCGGGCAGGCTGCGGGGCATGCTGTGTCACAGAAGGGAGCTTTTGCTGGGGATGCAGGGGCCTTGTAGATGACCCCAATGCCAACTCCCAAAGGGAGGTCCTGGCTACCCACGGACTGAGTGTACAGGATATCCTCGGGAAATTTAGACTGTATACCGGGTTTTCGGAGGTGGCAAAATGAGCGGTGAAAAAATCATCAAGATTAACCACCTTACCCGTGTGGAGGGGCATGGGAATATCCATATTAAGATAAGGGATGGCAGGGTGGAGGAGTGTCAGTGGCAGGTGGTGGAGGCGCCCCGTTTTTTCGAGGCCATGCTCAGGGGACGGAAGTGGTATGAACTGGCCCACATTACCTCCAGAATTTGTGGGATCTGCTCTATCGGGCACACCCTCACATCCCTGAAGGCCACTGAGGCAGCCATGGGTGTGACCTTGTCTGAGCAGACGGAGAAGTTTCGAAGGCTGCTCGTTCACGCTGAAAATCTGCAGAGCCATATCCTTCATTTAGGTTACCTTGTGCTTCCCGATCTCCTGAGGGTGCCCAGTGTTATCCCCCTGGTATCAACTCACAAAGACCAGGTCCTTCTCGTGGTCCGCCTGCATCGTCTATCCAATGAGATGTCTGACCTGGTGGGGGGCCGAACAACCCATCCGCAGCGGCCGGTTGTCGGGGGATTCACCAAATGGCCTGCCGCCGAAGAGCTGGAAACCCTGCGCACGCGACTGGCAGACTCTCTGTCCGACGTGGAGGCCCTGGCCTCCCTAATAAAGGATCTCGCGGGCAACCTCCCTCAGTTTGTCAGGGAAACCGAGTATATCGCTCTGACCGGTACGGATGAATATGCACTGTATGATGGTGATATCGCCTCCACGGATGGAGGAACATGGCCTGTGGATAACTATAAGGAGATCACCAATGAATACTTAGTTCCTCAGTCTACCGCCAAGTTCGCAAAACATAAGAGAGATTCCTATATGGTGGGCGCCCTTGCCAGATTGAACCTGAATTATGACCAGTTGACCCCCAAGGCTAAAGAGGTAGCAGAGACCTTCCAACTCAGGCCGATTAATTACAATCCCTTCATGAATAATATTGCTCAATTAGTGGAAGTGACTCATTCCATAGAGGATTCAATCCGGCTGATAGATGATCTCTTGAAAAACGGGATTAAGGATGAAAAACCATCATTCTCCATTCGGGCCGGGAGAGGGAGTGCCTCTGTGGATGTGCCCAGGGGTATTCTATTTCATGAATACGAGTACAATAAGGACGGCGAGTGCGTCTGGGCCAACTGCGTTATCCCCACTAACCAGAACCATGCGAATATCCAGAAAGACCTGGAGGCCTTGGTCCCTGAAATAAAGGACAGGCCGCAAGAAGAGATAGAACTCACGGCGGAAATGCTTGTCAGGGCTTATGATCCTTGCATTTCCTGCTCTACCCATTGTATTTTCCTTTAGAAAAAAGGAGGAGAAGGATGGACAAGCCAAAGATTCTCATTATCGATGATGACCCCGATCTGGTTGAAAGCATGCAGATTACCTTAGAGGCCAACGACTACGAGGTGGAAAGCGCCTATAATGGAACCGATGGTCTCAGGCTTGTAAAGGAAACCAATCCGGATCTTATTATCCTTGATGTGATGATGGATTCCATAACAGAGGGATTGCAGGTCTCGTACCAGCTCAGAAGCCAGGATCCGCAATCGCCATACAAGGCTTATTCCAACATCCCCATTCTCATGGTTACAGGTGTATCCCAGAAGATGCACATGAAATTCTCTCCCGAGACAGATGAGGATTACCTACCAGTGGATGAATTCGTGGAGAAACCGATTCAACTTGATACCCTCTTAGAGAAGGTCAAAAATTTGATAAAAAAGAGTTCAGAGCTGTGGAGATAGACAAAGATCTTGAAAGCAGCCTCCAACGGCTTGGATTGTTAAACCAGGTCGCCAAGGATATCACCTCTACGCTTGGATTAGAGCCGAGACTCGGCTTTGTCTGCCAGAGTATCATCGATATTATGGGTGTGAAAGGGGTCTCTATCCGGCTGTTAGATCAGAAAACAAACCGATTAGAACTGGCCTTTTCCTGTGGATTGAGCGAAGAATATATTCACAAGGGTCCGGTGGATGCCGACAAAAGCCTGGCTAAGGCATTGGAGGGGTCACCCCATTTTGTTTTAGACGCTTCTAATGATCCGGGGATTCAATATCCCGAGGAGGCCCGCAGAGAAGGTCTTGTGAGTGTGTTATCTCTACCCTTAAATGGAAAGACAAAGGTTATAGGCACCTTGCGTCTGTACACCGGCGAAAAAAGATCCTTTACCCAGGATGAAATCGATTTTCTTTCAGCCCTGGCCGCTCAGGGGGCCATTTCCTTGGAAAATGCAAGGAACTATGAAGTCCTGGAAAAACAGGATAAGGCCAAAAGTGACTTTATCATGATGATGACGCACGAGTTGAAAGCGCCCTTGATGGCAGTCCAGGGGCTTCTGGACGTCATGCAGAAGGGGTATGTGGGCCCTCTAACTGAAAAGCAGAAAGAGCTGATTGCGCGAATATTGAGACGTATAGACTCCCTTATGGAGGTATCGACCGACCTGTTAGACATATATGAATGGCAAACAGATAGGCCTGACACCCAGTCGATTCCCCTTTCAATGAACAAGCAGATACAGAGGGCGGTCGACCTGTTCAAGACAAGCGCTCAGGAAAAAGGCCTGACCATGAATGTTGATTTGCCGGATGAGGACCTGATCTTCATGGGAAGCGAGGATGAGACAGAGAAGATCCTCAATAATGTGATTACCAATGCCATCAAATACACCCCGAAGGGCGGCAATATCTCCCTGGCTCTCTCCGCTTCAGGAGGGAATGTGGTTTTGATTATCAAAGATACTGGAATCGGTATAGATAATCAGGACATCTCCAAGGTATTCGATGAATTCTTCCGGTCCAAGGGAGCCAAGAAGATCGACCCTTACGGAAAGGGCTTAGGTTTACCCTTTGTAAAGCAGATTGTGGAAGGCCTTGGGGGCACAATAAGAGTAAAAAGTGAGGCAGAAAAGGGCTCTGAGTTCATCCTGGCTTTTCCTAAACCCGGCTAAACCCGTCATAGGCGGACAAGCCGGAAAAATACCCTGAAAGCCAGTAATAGAAAAGGTTCCCGAAGGATGAATGGCGGTTCAACTTTTTCAGTCCCGCGCAGCGCGGGATTGGATTTGGGATTAGTGCGCCTGGAACATATGGAAAGAATACGACTCCTTATCGTTGACGATGAAGATGCCTTCCGGCGGACAGTTGCCAAACGGCTGATGTTTTTCTTATATCTGGCACGTTGGTTGCAGTATGTATTGACAGGTACGAGCAACATTCAAATTTCCTTGGCCCGTATCCGGGCTGAGAGGAGGTGTTACAATGTTAGTAAAAAATTGGATGAGCAAGACGGTTATCACCACCGACGTGAACGATTCAATGAATAAAGTCATGGATCTCATGAAAGAGCATAATATCGGCATGGTGCCGGTAATGAAAAAGGGAAAGTTAGTGGGGATCGTCACGGACCGGGATTTGAAAAGATCCTCTGCCTCAGACGCCACTACCCTTGAAATACATGAGCTTCTCTTTTTAATCTCGAAGATCAAGGTCAAGGACATTATGACCAAAGATCCGATCACCGTTCCCTTTGATTTCACCGTGGAGGAGGCGGCAGAGGTCCTTATGAAAAATAAGATCTCTGGTGCGCCAGTAGTGGATCAGAAAGGTCAGATTGTCGGGACTATTACCAAGGGAGACCTGTTCAGGGTCTTGATTTCTCTGACCGGGGTGGGAAAGAGAGGGATTCAGTTTGCCTTTCAGGTTGAAGACCTTCCCGGAACAATTAAGAACGTTGCAGATATTATCCGACAATATGGGGGACGTATGGTGAGTATCTTGAGTACTTATGAAGGGATGCCAACGGGGTACAGAAAGATCTTCATCAGGATGCTCGGGGTTGAGCGCGACAAACTCCCCCACCTTGAAAACGATCTCCGGAAAAAGGCCACCCTGCTCTACATGGTGGATCATCGTGAAAACAGGCGGGAGATTTTTTAGAAAAACATTGACAAAGATTTACACGCTTCTGCGAATGGCATTGTCGCTTGCACTTCGTCGTCCGCAGGAGACTCGGATTAAGGTGATTGTTTTCAAAGGGTACTCTACTGATGGTCCTGCCCGGAAGATTTTAGCTGCAGGCGCAGGAAGTTTTCAAGGATCTTTTCGAAAATCCCTTGCCTTCAAGGGAAGGCTTTAACAAGCCGTTAAAGGCCGAGTTTTTGGCTCAGCTCCTGGTAGTGTTTAGGGAACTCCGGCTGGAAGTTCTGATAAAAGGTTATGGGGTAACGCGCCCCGATCTTCTTGCCCGATTCCTTCAGGCCAATGATGAGGGATTCCAGAAAGGAATAGGGAAAGGCAAGGATCATCTCATCATCCGCAGTCATAGAGAAGATACGATCTCCAGGTCCCGGGAGAACAACCCTTGGTTTGTTCGATATCATGGGGCGAATGAGGTATTCGGGACATTCTACCTTTCCTCCAAAAATCCCCGCAATCTTTTCTTCCATGTCGAATGTGGCAGCCTGGACAAGACGGGAAACCTGGCCGGGGTTTCCATAAAGGACAATGGTATCAGGCGGCAACGGTATTTTGTGGAGCGGACTGATGAGAATGGCCTGATATTTGCCATTATCCAGAAAGCACATTTGGCCCACCTCGCTTATGGTCTTCTCCATAGTGCTTTTATAGTTGGAGGGAAAGAATGCGTCTGCCATATCCTTGGATGGGTCCGGGGAATCAGTAAAGCCAAGGACGAGGGATGAAAGCACACATATAAGGTCTTCTGAAGTCATCCCCATTTGCCAGCCATAGGTCCGCGCCATGGTCATTGCCTGGCAGGTGGTGATTTTCTTCTTGAGAAATACTGCAGGCCTGCGGGCTTTTTCGGGGAGAGCATCTTTTTCTTCTAAGAATTTTATGCCCACTGGAAATGTCTTGAGTCTTAGATTGTTATAGATGAATTGAGACTGTTCAGCCAATTGAGATGTGTCCATATATCTTCCTCCTAAATTTTCGATTTCTAAATTCTGATGAATTCGTAAAAAGCTAGAAAACACCCGTTATTGTCATTCCCGTGAAAACGGGAATCCAGGAAAACCAATCCCGCGGCGGGAGTGACGGCCTTGGAGACTTTTTACGAGACCATCAAACTCCGCACAACTTATATGCGCAGGACTTGGCAGACTCAATGTCGGCCAATCGTGTAATCATGATTTTTTGGGCCTGGGGAGAGCCTGCTCCATGGATCGATTCCGTTAAATATGAAACCGCCCCGCTTCCTAAAGTAATATTCTCAATAAGACGGAGTATTCGTATCCGTTTTTCGCTATCCACACCCGTCTTGCCTACCAGATACTTCTTTATATATGGTCCTATTTCGGGGTGTTCCTGGTCCTTTAATGAAGGCATGGTGACCATGATGCCGCCGGCGATGTCCTGGGCCAGACGGGATATCTCAAAAGGAAAGCGGGTGATATTGAGTTTGCAAACATTGGCCAAGAGGGGATCTACGGTATAGGCGCCGCTTGGTGTGGGATAACCCTTGCCTGTACTGGCCAAGGCCCCTGCGTGCAGCGTCTCATTAAGATGGATCATCTCCGCTATCTTATCCTTGATATGGGAGGTCTTATCTGTGCCGTGGGCCTCGGCGATGGCCGCTGTTGCCCCGATGAGAACATCGCCTACCCCCACCTTGCATCCCCCGTAACTGGCCCTGTGGTGGGCCGCAAAAAGCTCCACGAGCCGCCCGGCCATCGAATATTCTCCTTTCATGAATATCCTTTCTTCCGGTACAAAAACATCGTCAAAGGTCACCATTGCCTCACAGCCACCGTAATAGAGGTTGCCCACGTCTGATCGGCCATCTTCAAGACGTCTTGTATCAGATGGCTGACGGCCGTATATGAAAGTAACCCCTTTGGTGTCCGCAGGCACGGCAAAGGAAACAGCATACTCTCTGTCCTCTTCTCTCAAGGCCCTTGTGGGAACGACGAGCAGTTCATGTGAATTTACTGCACCAGTAATATGGAGCTTTGCCCCACGAACCACTATGCCACCATTTTTTTCTTCCACTATATGCATGTACTGATCAGGGTCCTCCTGTTTTGACGGCGGGAGACTCCGGTCCCCTTTTGTGTCTGTCATACAGGCGGCAGGCACGAGATCATTGGACTGGATATATTTAATGAAATCTACAAAGCGATTATGATACCGGGTTCCGAACTCCTGATCCAGATCATAGGTAATGGCATATACGGTATTCATACAGTCCAGACCTGCACAGCGTTGAAAGCAGCAGGCCGTCTTTCTCCCCATTTCTCTCAACATAAGGATTTTTTTTGTGAGATCCTCTACGCTCTGCTGGATATGTGTAAACCGGTTTATTGTTTCCCCTGTAAGGTGAGACTGTACCGTGAATAACGGTTTCATATCCTCCTGTCCTGCCTGGTGATAAATCTCGGCCAACGCCATGGCAGGTGGTCTTGATATGGGATGATCCGGTACGCTCTCAACCACCTCTCCCTGGATAAAGACCCGATGGTCGAGTTCCCTCAAACTGGACAGATACTGCTCCTTTGTCATTAACGCCATTGCTCCCTCCTTAATCCCTCAACTACCTTCGTTTTCTTATTGAATTCCAGAGTATTTCTCAATGTCCGCCCCTTCTTCCACCTATTCGTCTTAAGAGCCGGTCTTTAAAAAGCGCAATATTCACGGACATCCCTATTTTCCCATTAATCACAGTTTGTCATATTGACGCTGAACCTCGTCAGTCCCGTAGACCCTCTCAAGCCTGCGAACAATAAAGTGACCACGTGCCATGTCCTGGAAATGATCGATAAAAATCGTGTTTATCAATGCACCTCCCGCTGCCCCAATTAGAGGCACGGCCTGTGCTGCAAATTTCTCTGAGACGTTTACTCCAAAACGGGATGCAATTGTGGTTATGAACCTGGAAATCGCCGGAGCACCCTCTTCCGCCAACCCTCTTTTCGCTATGTATTTGACGGCTTCAGAAACCTCGCGGGCAAAAACAGCCCGCACCACAAAATAACCGGTCTCCGTTGCATCGTCTCCGGGCGATTTCCCTCCAAGGGCAAAAACTTCCAGGCAAGCCAACTTTGCTTCAAGCATTTTGATCTTTTCGCCTTCGCTCCGTGCGATATCGGCAATGGAACGGAGCATGATGATTGTTGAGACAGGCAATTCCACTGTAAGGGCTGGCAGACCAAAGGCACCACCTACTGCACCGGAAGTTGCAGCAAGCATTTTGTGCAAAAAATTCCAGGAAGATACCCTCGGCCGTTCATCCATCGTTATAACCGCGAATTCCAGTGCCTTGCGCAATGATTCTTTTGTAGCCTGCTGGACCACCTCTGACCATTTGGCTGGTAAAATTTCAAAACCCTTGTCAATAGCAGTCCCCAACGCATCGGTGATCCTTGCAGCCAGGCCCGGGTTTTCTAATAGATCTTTTGCATATTTCAGATCCTCGACTTCATTTTGTGACATGGGCATTTTGATTCTCGTTTAAAACCTGAAGCGCATATAATCAATAGAATCCCAGTAATGGTCAGGGGGTCCGTTTAGCTCTTTCTATTTTCAAGCAAGAGCTAAACGGAGACTTGACCACTTCATTCTCTTTCATGCTGCTTCCGCCTCTCCCATCAAAGCTCATCCGACCAGGAATATACAAAACGGTGTGTTTGTCGATACGGCTTTGATTACCCGCCAATGGACGGAGCCTAAAGTCAGGGTTTAGCCGCTTGATCAGTGAGTTGTCAGTCTTTGCCCGTGTGTCACAAAGCAATTTTCTTAGTTCTACGGCTACAGGTCGATACGCGTGAACATTGCCAGCGTGGTATGCTGTCACGTTTGACGATATGACCGCCAAAGACGCTTCCAAATCACGTAAGGATTTCATATTTCCATTCATTACATAACGTTATGATGAGGGCCTTGGTGGAGCGGCAGCGGAACCAAGTCCCTCTCCATCAGTTTGTTCGGACGTTTCCGGTTTTCTCCGTGACCTATCGAAGGCGTTCACGGCCTGCCTCACGCGGCGGGCGGCCTGCTCGGGATTCAGGCCCGAAACATCGACCCGCAAATGGGCACGTTCGTATGTCTTGCGGAAGTAGGTGATGTCCTTCTTGATCTCTCTCAGGTGCAGGCGCTTCTCCTCAGCCGTCAGGTCCTTCTCGATCAGGTTCGAATCTATATCGTAGAAAGTAATCCGTTCCAGGACGTTCTCCGGTTTATCGTTGAGTGCCACGGTAATGCCAGTGGACTTCTTTATGGCCCGTAGATACCCTGCCATCAGGCCGCTCGGCGGCAAGGCGATGACGCTGTGCCGGCTCGCCGGACGGTTCAGCAGGTGGACCAGCGCTTTCGCCGCCTCCTTGCGGTAGGAATGGATCGTGAGGAACTTGTTCTGAAGTCGCTCAATGCTGGTGCCGAAGAACGTTTCTATCTCGCGGTCCAGATCGAAGAACTTGACGCCCAGAAGCACCGCCAATTGTCTTCCCACGGTCGTCTTGCCAACGCAACCGACCCCTGTCAGAAAAATGCGCATTGCTGTTGCTCCAGGGCAGGTTATCTATTGTCCGAACGTTTGAGCGTGAGCAGCGGCCCAAAGGAGTTTCGATCTTTCACGGCCCTTACGTAAAACCACTACCTTCATTCCGTTTGCTCCACGCTTTTGTTAGCCCCTATGTTTCATATTGGCGAAACGAAACCGGAATATATCCCCTTATCTTCTCCATAAAACGAATGAGCTTTTTTAAGCGCTTATTCCACTCACAGCTGAAGGTGTGCCCTAAATCCTGTTCAGATAAATGATTGACAATAGCGCTATATGTTTTTCGTCCAATTTGTTTTTGCTTGTAGGCAGGACAAGCTTCATAGAGGTCGTGAGGGATTTTTTCGTAATCCGTTATCAAAAAGTCCATTATATCTCGAAGACTGATTTCAAAGCTGTTTGAACAACCAAAATACTTAGTCAAGCGCTGTTCCGCCCTTACGGGGAATCCTAAACCCTGAATCAGAGGCTCAGTATGCCAATTCCTGTCGATATCGTCGGACATCCTTAACTTGCTGAGCAGTCTTGTTGATTGTTCTTGCCTTTTTTCTTCCTTTCTATATCGACTGACAATTTGTTGAATTCTGCTCCGTGATAAACCAAATTCGAAAGCGATGGCACTGTATGATGCTCCGGAATGCCACTTCTGAACAATTTCAGCATTTCTTTTTTCTACTTTATATCTCACAACGTAAACTCGTTTTCGTCATGGCATAACATATTAGTATACAGTTCCGGATAATTCTTGCTATAATTTATTTTTTGACAAAAAATTGTTCAAAGTTTACAGCTTTCTAACTGGATAACATGATAAAAGGGGAGATATCCAGATTTCCGGATAAACTGCTATATTTGAAAAGGTGTGTGATATCCGTCCATTTGTAAATCAGTAAGTATCACCATCAGTGAAGTTTCTGAAATACTGATGTCCCCCTTCCCATAACTTCCCCTACCAAGAACACGGATAACCGCACGTAATAGCCCATCTGTCTTTATGGCGTTGTTCGAAAGACATGGGTGTCAGGCCTACACATTTGACAAATCAAGATCCGAAACTATTTTGATAATATGTCTTTGTGTGGTAAATGGGGTAAGCCCTTGACTTAGGACAAAACCCAAATCATTTTGAAATCTTATTTCATCTATGCTCTGACCTAAAACCACATTTGTCCTAAGGGCAGAGGCCCATCTTCCGGGTCAGCAAGCGCGATCGGGACCCGGTTATTCCTCACAAAAAAACCTTATACCCGACATTCAAAGCCTTTGCCAATATCTTAGCCCGCTTTTTCCCAATTTGTCGTCTACCGTTTTCCATCTCAGAAATATGATTTTGCGGGATTCCTGTCAATTCAGAAAGCTCTTTTTGAGTTATGCCTTCCTTTACACTTGATCCGGACAGACTCCCGGCTTCTTGAATCTTGCGAAAATAAAACTGAAAACATCCAGCGCCAGTATCATCGAGAAGGACTGTGCATTAGCCCATGGATTACATGGTTGTAAAATCTCCACAACCCATTGAGATACCATTCTTTTTGCCAAACAGGCGTTTTCCTGCCTATGGACTTTTTAGAAGAACTTCAGAAACCATTAATTCAATGCCAGCTTGAGAAGAGGAACGCCGAGCTAACCGGTCCCCGAATTCTCACCAATCAGCGCATTGAGCCTTGCTTCCTTTTTCAACTGCTCCTCAATCTCCGTTTTACAATTATCCATCATTCCTTATTTTCCAGCCGTTTCATTCCCGAATCACTCGTCAATATCCGCATTTGCTGGATGGCGATTTTATTCAGCCGTTCAAGTCTGATTTCCTGGGATAATTCTTCATTAATAAACAGGGCGTTCAGGTTCTCCAGGTTTGAAAGACAAACCAACTGTGAGACATCGGCATAGTCCCTAATATTTCCCTTTTTATTGGGGTTTCCCTTACGCCACATGGCGGCGGTTGTGCCGAACAGGGCCATATTAAGAATATCAGCTTCAGTGGCGTAAATGTGGTTGATCTGGGATTTGCTCAGTTCCGGAGGAACAAGATTTTCCTTGATGGCATCGGTATGAATCCGGTAATTGATTTTAGTAAGATTCCGGCGGATATCCCAGCCAAGCTGCTTTTTTTCTTCATCTTTAAGTCTTTGAAATTCTTTTATCAGATAAAGTTTAAACTTGGGGGATATCCATGATGCAAACTCAAAGGCAATGTCTTTGTGCGCATAAGTGCCGCCGTATCTGCCTGCTTTGGCGATAATCCCTTTTGAATTTGTTTTTGTTACCCATTGTTTTACTGAAAGAACAAAGCGGTTTAATCCGGCCTGATTTTTAATTCCCTCGAATTCGGGGGAATTAAAATCCGGATTATAGATTTCTTCCCAGATGCCCAGAAATTCGATGGTATTTTTATTCCTCAGCCATTTTTCGATGAGGGAGAGCCCATTCTCAATATTCCTGACCATATCGGTTAGAGATATATAATCCTGCTGTTTCGTTGAAATGACAGTAATTTCTTTTCCCTGCACCTCAATTTTAGCCATTTTTTACCTCAATTTTTCCGAGATTTTCCATGATACCCGGGATGTCCATTTGTAAATCAGTAAGTATCACGGGGGCAATGTCGGGGGCGTAGATGTATTGATAGCCCTGTTTTTCAAGAAGTTCGATTGTGAATTGCTCTATTTCGGATTCGGTGATTTTAGGCATGCCCATTTCCATCGTCTTTATTTTTATCTAAAAGCATTTTGACTTCGCGATCAAAATCGGAAATGTAATTTTTATCCTGGTCTTTCTTGAAAATTTCATATTCCTTATGCGCCAAAGCCAAAGCAACTTCATAACTAATTGAACCGGCATTGGTCAGGATTTCATATTCGCTGAACTTTAAAAAGGCATTCAGCTTTTCAATCCAGTCTTTCATATACATTGGGATATTACGAACAGCCTGTAATTCCGCATAATCAAGATACATCGTGACGATGCGGTTAAGATGGTCGAGTTCCGGTTTGTTTGAATAATTTTTGGCAATGGAAACATCACTTGGCATGATTTTACCTTTGGGACCTTTTCGCCATGATGTTAATCCCATATTGGACTTTTCGCTATCTGCTCGTTTTGCGACTATTTCGGCTGCAGTTTGCCCAGTAATGGCAAAGTGCAGTTTGTTTTGAACTGTGGCAAAAAATATTTTTGTATCTTTGTCCTTATAGGAGTAATCAATCGAAGTAGCATAAATATCTGTAATTTTTTGATATACCATTCTTTCGCTTGAACGGATATCCCTGATTTCTTCAAGCAAATCATCAAAAAACCGGGTGCTGAAGCGGGAACCGTATTTAAACCGGTCATTGTCGATTGCAAAGCCTTTATGAATGTATTGTTGAAGAATAGTTATCGCCCATTGTCGAAATTGGGTACCACGGTCCGAATTGACCCGATATCCCACGGCAATAATCGCCTCTAAAGAATAGCAGGTCACACTGCGGGTAACCTCCCTTTTCCCTTCAACTTGAACTACCGAGAAAACCTCGGCAGTTGACAACTCATCGAGTTCTTTTTCTTTATAGATATTCTTCAGATGCAAAGAGATGTTGTCAGCACTGCACCCAAACAGCTCCGCCATTCGTTTTTGAGGCAGCCAGATGTTTTCATTGGCATACAGCACTTCGATATTAATCTTCCCGTCCGGTGTTTGATATACGGTAATCTGATTGTCTGGCATTTTTTTATTTTTTTTCATCTAAATATTCCCAAGGTTTTTTACGCCGTTCGGGGCAATGGAAGGAGCGTAGATATATCGGTAGCCCTGCTTTTCAAGGAGTTCGATGGCAAATTTTTCTATTGCATTTTCTGTTATTCTTTCCATTCATCACCTTCTGTAAAGGCCTGATGTTCGGTCATATAAGCCTTGTAATCGACATTGGTAAATGGGGTCAGCCCTTGACTTAGGACAAAACCCAAATCATTTTGAAATCTTGTTTTATTTAAGCTCTGACCGAAAACCACATTTGTCCTCAGGCAGAGGCCAGTCTTCCGGGTCAGCGGGCGCCATCGGGACATGGTTATTCCTCACAAAAAGACCTCGTAACCGTTCACAGGTTCAGGGTTCAACGTTCAGGGTTAAGGACAAAGAAGGGATTGAAGGCCCGAGGTCCTCGTTAAAAATGCTCATTTTCCGAAATAACTGCTACATTTGAAATTTGCTTTTGGAAATAGGGGCGTTATTTCATTCAGGAACTAAATACGCATCCCAAAATGCAGTCCGGGGACGAGAATAGAACCTTGAACCCGTGAACCTTTGAACGGCTACCCAATATCTTAGCCTGCTTTTTCCCAATTTGTCGTCTACCGTTTTCCATCTCAGAAATATGACTTTGCGGGATTAAAGTATGCCAGCTTTAGGCCTCTGCTCCATCGTTCTGTTAGCGACTTATTTGGTGATCTGATAAGTCTAAGGGATATGACCTTATCAATATTTCGGCAGGTATGCCTAACCCTTTTTGAAGCTTTCTTATCATTTGGAGCGACATTGATCGTTTTCGATTTAGTATTTCTGAAACACGAGCTCTGCTACCAAGATATGCTTCAAGATCTCTACGAGTAAGGCACTGGCTCTCCATTTGGTGGATGATTGCTTCAATTGGATCAGGTGGGCCAATAGGATAGTATTTTTCTTCGTAGGCCTCTACTAATGTTGTTAGCACATCTAATTTGTCACCTTCAGGGGTGTTAAGATCAGCTTCCATTAAACGTTCAATTTCAATTAAAGCCGCGTTGTAATCGCTTTCTGTTTTGATTGGTTTAATGTCCATAAAATTACCTCATATTGTGGTGGTGTTAATCTTGTTGTAATCATTATGGGTACCAACAAATCGAATGTAAACAATTTGGTACGGGTAATTGATAGCTACTACAAGACGATATTGTTTTCCCTTTATGTTGAATATAACACGATTGTTGGCAACAAAACTGGCATTACGGTAATCTTTTTTAACATCACTTGTTGATTCCCAATTAGCTTGTTCGGTCTCCTATTTTCCGATCTGTTCCTCAAGATCCGTTCTTCGGGCCTGAAGTTCATTCAGTTTCTTTTTCAACTTGGTGATTTCCTTTTTGATCTTGCGAAGTTCTGTCTGTTTTTTGACGTTCGACAAACGATCCTTGCCAAGTTCTTCGGCGATGTACTGCTCAAGCTGACTTCTCAAAAGCCTGAGATATGGATTTCCCCATATCGCCCCTTCTCGGTATTCAAGTTTACCGGCGCGTATGCCCTTCACAATGAAGTCCCGGTCTACTCCATATTCCTTCTTAGCCGTTACATCGCTAAGAGTTGCCCCTTTGCGATTCCACTCACCGTATTCCGCCATGTTTTATCTCCGTGACCGAACGTTAAGGGTAACCCAGCGACGCCACCTAAACATGCCCGTCAGCCGCAGCAAACACAGGCATATCATCCCACGTTCGACCATCCAACAAGTGCCCTGCCTTCTTCTTGTTGAATCCTCCCCATTGTCCCAGGTGCGGCATAGGAGTAGTCTATTATTAGATTTTTTTGGCGTGTATTTTTCAGTCTGTCTCCAAGCAGCTTCGGTTTCTTTTATCGCTTCTTCAAATCCTGCAAATATTCCACCAGGGAATGCACCAAGGTGGAAGGATTGTCGGTACCCATCAAAACCTCAATTCGCCTGGAAACGGCAGGGCGCCATACCTGCCATATAAATAGCCTTTTTGCAGGGCCTCTCCCTTGCGTGGTTTGTAATCCGACAACGGATAGAGTCGGGTTGCATTATCCGCATCCTTTTCAACGAACCATACCTGGTCCCGCCGCAGGAGAGTTTGATCCAGGACTGTTGTATCATGGGTTGCAAAAATCAATTGGGCGTTGTGCCGGTTTGTTTCGGGATTGTGGAGCAGGCTCAAAAGGAATCGGACAAGGAATGGATGCAGGCTTGTATCCAGTTCATCCATAAAGATGACAAGACCATTGTTCAGGACATCCAGCCATGGTCCAGCCAAGGCAAAAAGCTTGCGGGTTCCGGCGGATTCTTCGTTGAATTCAAGGGCCACATCTTCGCCGTTATCAGAAGATGGATGCATGAAAAGCAGCCGGGTCAGTTTCTTTCCTTTAAGGTCTCTATCGATTTCTTCCTTAATACTTTGCGGCATGTCGGGAGGCAAATCCTCCATGGAAAATTCTTTCTTTTCCAGTAAGATATCTGTAATCGACAAATCCGCCGCATTCATAAACTTGAGGATTTTCTTTTTCTTCTCTGCTTCTTCACATTCGCCGGTGCTGAATACAGGAGCGATGCTTTCCCGTTCACCAAGGACAACCAGTGTTTTATCAAACCAGTTGAATACCGGCTTGAGCTGTTCATTGTTTAACTGAATCGCGGTTGAAAGAAAAAGCGCGTTGCTTCGAGTGGCCTCCTGCCAGACCTTGCGGTGGCCGGTGAATTTGGGCCCAAAATACCAGATATCTTTTTGGGTCTCGGGATCGTAGTTACGTTCAAACCACTTCTGGGCCCGGCTTTCAGGATAGGCAAACAACCATTCTCCTGTTACCCTTTCGGAATTGGCGGCAAAACCATACTGGTACCGTATGCCGTCCTGGATGAACAGGACCTCAAACTCGGAAGGTTTTTGACTGCTTTGCCGGTTAAATAGAAACGGTGTTGCGCCAATTTTCTCGCCTTCCTGGCTTTCTTTGGCAGATGACAAGACAAATTTCTTCATGAAAGCGATGGCCAAGACCAGATTGCTCTTGCCTGCGGCGTTTGAACCGTAAACAACGGCTGAGCGAAGAAGACTGGGCAAATTTGACACAGGTGAGATGAAACTGTTCTCTTCGTGCAATTCAGTAGCGGTGTTTGCTATCAGTGTTAGCGACTGGGGTGTGAGGAAAGATCGATAATTTGTGACGCTAAATTCAATAAGCATGATGGGGCCCCCCTAAATTGATTTAACGCCAATTATTGCATAAAAAGTGCAGATTGCAAGCTTAAAATGCAAAATATTGTCTGTGTAACCCACTTTTTTTCGTTAAACTCTCAAGAAAAAACAGTTTCAAGGTTACGATTCCAGAGTGTTAGTAATCTTTTCGTTTCTCGGGAAATTGGTAATTTCAGTCTTTTCCCCTGAGGCGAAGCGAACACCATCAATATTCAACTTTCAGGTTTTCCC
>Ga0222666_1000606_pt1 | contig 17774 bp, 17 predicted proteins | sample AntAcemetagen655_FD_181710 | JGI IMG/M metagenome (GOLD analysis project Ga0222666, IMG submission 181710) | Saline water microbial communities from Ace Lake, Antarctica - #655 | ecosystem: Environmental > Aquatic > Non-marine Saline and Alkaline > Saline | place: Antarctica: Ace Lake...
ATACTCAAATAATTATTGATTTTGATACAAAAAAAGAAGATATAAAAATTGAAGTTCAGAAAACCGAAAAAGCTTTGATTGGAAAAGGAAAAAAATAATTATAAGAGATCGTTAATTTCTTGCTGAAATTGAGTTTTTGATTGACTTTTAATAGAATGAAAATCATCATAATAATCAGAAATACTATTTACAATTTTTTTATTCTGATTTGAGAAATATTTTATGGATACGAAAAAACCATCATCCGAAAAACTAATAATATTTCCATTATTATTTTCAATTACAAAATCCTCATCAATAACAAGATTATCATCGCAATATTTCTTCATTAAAGTTTGTGAAAATTTGGCAATATCAATATTTTTATCTTCTTTTTTAATTACATATTCTCCCATAAAAAATATATTATCATAAAAAAAGTATAAAGCTTTTATTTCGGAATTAAACATTGAAACTTTATAGCCGGCAACTTTTAATTCTGTTGAATTCATCAAAAAAACATTATAACAAAATGGCTTTGTTTTTGCATTAATTAGCTCGGAATATTTAATAAAAAATTTTGTGTCACCAAATTGAATATCCTTTTTTGTTATTATTTTTTTTTGATTTCTATTTGTTATAAATGGAATAATATGAAAAATAATCTCATCTTTAAAACAATAAATATGTGGGCTTTTCTTTGTATAATTTTTATATAAACTTACATATTTATAACTATATTCTCCGTAAAATAACTTCATATAAAATAATGAAAATCTTGGGATTGATTTTATTATAAAAAAAACAAATATGAAAAGAATTACGGCACCTGCAATCAATTGTATTTCCATAATTTTAATTCATTAGAATATCAATATAACAAAATTTAAGAAATTCACAAATTTAAAATATATCTATATGTGATTTAATATTTCTGTAAAACTACACTTTTTATTTATATTTGCAGCCAAAAAAAAATATTTATTATTAGAATTTAATTTTTAGTTTAAGTGGATATTTTTATTCAAAATAATTTTAAACCATGGAAAAAGACAAAATATTAGCTGGAGGTGAATTTTTACTTAAAGAGAAAAGCATTGGAAGCACTTTCATACCTGAAGAATTTGATGAAGAGCAGAAAATGATTATTCAAACATGTGAAGATTTTCTTGAAGCGGAGATATATCCAAATCTTGACAGAATTGATAATCAAGAGAAAGGATTAATGCCCGAATTATTATCAAAAGCAGGTGAACTTGGATTGCTTGGAATTTCAATTCCTGAGGAATATGATGGCTTCGATCAATCATTTTTAACCTCAATGAGAGCAAATGAAGCGATCGGGTCTGCATATTCCTATTCAGTTGCTTTTATGGCACACACGGGAATAGGTACTTTGCCGATATTGTATTATGGTAATGAGGAACAAAAACAGAAATATATTCCAAAATTAGCAAGCGGCGAAATAAAAGCGGCATATTGCCTTACGGAACCCGGAGCAGGCTCTGATGCCAATTCAGGTAAAACGCGTGCAACTCTTTCGGAAGATGGTAAGCATTATATTTTAAACGGACAGAAAATGTGGATTACCAATGGAGGTTTTGCAGATATTCAAACTGTTTTTGCTAAAATAGATAACGATAGAGTTCTAAGTGCGTTTATTGTTGAACGTGACTGGGATGGAGTTGTTATAAATCCTGAAGAAAAAAAAATGGGCATAAAAGGCTCATCAACTACTCAAGTTTTTTATAATGATGTTAAGGTTCCGGTCGAAAATTTGCTTGGAGACAGAGGACAAGGTTTCAGAATCGCTTTGAATATTTTACACATCGGACGCATCAAACTTGGTGCTACGGTTTTAGGTGCTGCCAAAAGAACAATTGGATTTTCAGTTAATTATGCCAACGAGAGAAAGCAATTTGGTTCATTGATTTCAAATTTCGGTGCAATTAAATATAAACTTGCCGAGCAGGTAATTAAAACTTTTTCAACTGAATCGGCTGTTTATGCAGCTTCTAAAGATGTTGAAGATACAACAGAATTATATTTATCTCAAGGAATGCCGAAAGGAGAAGCAAATATTAAAGCTTGTGCTCAGTTTGCAATTGAGTGTGCTTTGCTGAAAGTACTCGGATCCGAATCTCTCGATTACATTGTAGATGAAGCTGTTCAGATTTATGGTGGTATGGGATACTCTGCCGAAGCTCCTGTTGACAGGGGATTTCGTGATTCGCGGATTAATAGAATTTTTGAAGGTACTAACGAGATCAACAGGCTTTTAATGGTAGATACTATTTTTAAAAGAGCAATGAAAGGTGAAATTGATCTTTTTCAACAAGCAAAAAAAGTTGTCGAAGAATTAAACGAAACATTAGAGCAAGAATATGTAATTAAAAATTATTTTGAAGAAAAAAGAGATTATATCCAAAATTTCAAAAATGCAGTTTTAATGATTCTTGGTGTTGGGACTGAAAAATTCAAAAGAAAATTTGTTTTTGAACAAGAAATTTGGATGAATATTTCAGATATGATAATCCAATTATATGCCGCTGAATCTACTCTTTACCGTGTTGAAAAAATGGAGATGCTTAAAGAAGATTCCGGTTCAAATGGTATTGCAGTTTATAAAAATATTCTCGATGTACTCATTTATGATGCTGCTAATGAAATTTACAAAAGTGGAGCTGATGCAATAAATTCATTCACAAAAGGAAAAGAGCAACAATTATTACTTAAAGCATTAACAAAATTTACAAGAGTTTCAGCTGTTAATGTTAAAGATGCCAGAAGAGCAATTGCAGATAAATTAATTGATGATAATAGATATAACTTCTAATTTTAGATTTCAGAAATATTTAAGTATTGTAATTTTATATCTTAAATAAATGGCTATATTCTTAAATTGTTATATTGCTTTTTCACAGCAATATAACAATTTAAGAATAATCTCAAAATCTTTTAGTTTCATTTCGAGATTATTTATTGAATGTTAATTAATATGAACTTTCTACTTCATTATTGCTTTTGAAATCACTATTCGTTGAACCTGATTTGTGCCTTCATAAATTTGACAAAGTTTCGCGTCTCTCATCATTTTTTCGACGCCAAATTCGGTTGAATACCCGTCGCCACCCATAACCTGAACCGCATCGGTTGTTACCTTCATTCCAATGTCGGAGGCAAATAATTTCGACATGGCTGAAAGTTTAGAAGCAGTTCTTTGGTCTGTGTCATAGGCCCATGCAGCATTCCAGGTAATCAATCTTGCAGCTTCAATTTCGGTGGCCATATCAGCAAGCATAAAACCAATAGCTTGATTAGCAGAAATCGGTTTTCCAAATTGTATTCTGTTTTTTGCCCAATCTTTTGCAGTTTCAAAAGCTGCTCTGGCATTTCCTATGCTTAAAGCCGCAACTCCAGTTCTTGTTCTATCAAATGTTTTCATGGCAATCAGAAAGCCTCTTCCCTCCTGTCCTAACATATTTTCAGCCGGAATTTCAACATCTGTATAAATAATTTCATTTTGAACTGATGCTTTTTGTCCCATTTTTTGTAAACGCGGTTTAATTTCAATTCCCGGAAGATCGGTAGGAACCACAAAAGCGGTTAAACTTCTGGCGCCTTTTTCAGGATCAGTTAAAGCAAAAACGGTATGAAATATAGCAACTTCACCATTTGTTATAAAACGTTTATGTCCGTTAATTACAAATTTATCGCCTTTACGAATCGCTGTTGTTTTTATTCCGGCAACGTCAGAACCGGCATTTGGCTCGGTCAGGCAATAAGCGGCAACAGCTTTTTCTTCAATTATTCTTCCAAAAAACTTTTTCTGCTGTTGCTCGTTAGCAGAAAGTAATAATGGAGTTAATGCCAAAGTATTAGCATCAATGCTGATTCCAATTCCTATGCAACCTGCACCAAGTTCTTCGGAGGCAATTGCACTATCCATAATATTAAAACCATTTCCGCCAAATTTTTTTGGCATAGGGCCATTCATTATATTTTCTTCATAAGCTTTTTTTACAATTTCCCAGGGAAATTCAGCTAATTCATCATATTTTAATCTGTTAGGAATAATTAATCTGTTAGTGAAATCACGATATTTGTTTTGAATATCTATTTGTTTTGTGCTAAGTGAAAAATCTATCATTTTACTCTTCCTTTTGATTTATTAATAATTATTAAATATTGAACATGGATTATTTTACTAAATAGAGAAATAATTCATCAATTTAAAAAACAAAAATAATATTAATTTATTAATTTCAAAATTAAAATCCATTACAAAGTAAACATCGCGGTTAACTGGTCTAATGTATTAGCCCCCCAGAAAGTCGGACAGAATTATAGTTAAAAATCTATAAATTTGTACGATTATGACAAACAAAAGAACATTTACAAAAGAAGAAAAACTTCAGATTTTAAAAGAAGTTGAACAAAGTGGATTAAAGACCACTTTGGAAAAACATGGCATTTATCCGGCCAGTTATTATTCATGGAAGAAGAAATTTGAGCAAATGGGTGAAGCTGGATTTCGTCATGGAATGACCCCTGCCCATATTAAAGAAATCAAAAGGTTAGAAAAAGAGAACGAGCTTTTGAAGAAATTACTTGCAGAAAAAGAAATTGAAGGACATTTAAAAAATGAAATGTTAAAAAAGAATTGTGCCTGGGCGAGACAAAAGAATTAGCCGGAAAATACATTGGACTGGGATTAATACGAGATCGGGTATTGCCTATTACCGGAATAACAAAGCATCAGTATTACTACCAGCCCAAGAAGACTCGTCCGGGCAGAGAAGCATCAACGATTACAATAAGATTAGTTTCTGGAGAAAAGAAAGAAGAAACGAATGAGCAGGTAGTAGATCAAATAATAAATTTACAGGACGACCCTGATACAAATTATGGTTATAGGAAAATGTATTTTGCTTTGATGATGATGGGATATTATATTAATCACAAAAAAGTTTATCGACTTATGAAGGAACATAAATTACTGAAAAAAAAATATAAGCGGGCAGAAAAAAATTATGCCGAATATAGAATAGTTACGCCACGAGCTCCTCTACAAGTTTTTGAAATGGATATAAAATATGTATGGATTGCACAGGCACGCAGACATTGTTATATATTAACTATTATCGATACTTTCACTAGGTTTGTATTAAATTGGCAAGTAGATTTCTCAATGAAATCTCAACAAATAAAACAGGCTTGGGAAGAAGTAATAGTGAACTATTTACAAGAAGCAGACCTGTTGAAGCGAGAAGTACATGTTGAAATTCGCAATGATAATGGGCCGCAATTTGGAGCAAAAATGATAATGGATTTTTTCAAAGAAAACTTCATCGACCAGGTTTTTACTCACCCATACACACCTCAGGAAAATGGCCATATCGAAAGTTTTCACTCCATTCTTTCAAGATCAATAGAAAATGAAGCCTTTTGGAGCATAAGTGATCTGGTAAGAAGGTTAGAAAAATTTTATGATACATATAATAACAGCCGTTTACATAGTTCCATTGCGAACCTTACACCAAAATTATTTTGGAAATTATGGAATAAAGGACTAATCTCAAGTAAAGAAATGAAAAATAAAATACTTAAATTCTCTTTAAATATCCCATATCAACAAATACCGGATAATGAGAACCTGAAGGGAGTTCCTTGCTTAAATTATCAATTGCTCGATGCAATTGATAATTTACAAAAAGAAGCGAACGGATCCGAAACACTTCAACAACCACCGGCACAAAAATCACCTTTGGTCGTTCCTTGCTGATGCAATATTATTATTTTTTCTTAATGAAAAAGATGTATATTTGAACCGAAATTAAAATAGTCCGATTAATAGGGGGCTAGATCAATATAAAACAACTGAAAAAATATTAGTGAAAAAATCAATACATATTAGAAACTTTACTACACAACCAATCATTCTATCATTCTATCATTTTATCATTTTATCATTTTATCATTTTATCATTAGTCCATGAAAAACAATTTACCAACGATAATAGTAACAGGAGCTTCGGGCTTTGTAGGGAGTAATTTTATTAATTATGTTAAAGAAGAATTTTTCATTTTTGCCATAGCTCGGCGGTCAAGCTCAGAGGCAAACATTCCGGTTCACAGAAATATTTTATGGATACAGTGGGATATTTCAAACACCGAACAAATTGACGAAATTGCTGAATACCTTCATGAAGAAGGCGATGCAGATTTTATGATACATCTTGCCGGATATTATGATTTTGATTATGAAGACAAGCCCGAATACAAAAAAACCAATGTAATTGGAACAAAAAACGTACTTGAACTTTCCCGCAAAGTTCAGGTGAAAAGATTCATTTTTGCAAGTTCACTTGCAGCCTGTGAATTTCCGGAAAAAGGAAATATTATAAATGAAAAATCATCGGTGGATGCTCAGTTTGCCTATGCAAAAACCAAGAAACTCGGCGAAGAATTCACAAAAGAATATTCTCGATTTTTTAATTGCTCGGTAGTCAGGTTTGCAGCCGTTTACAGCGATTGGTGCGAGTATGCCCCGCTTTACAAATTTCTGGAAGCATGGCTTGGGAAAAAAATCAGTTCAAGAGTTCTTGGCGGAAAAGGGGAATCCGCAATTACATATATTCACATTTTCGACCTGACTAAACTTCTTTGTAAAATAATTCATAAGAATCGTTTTTTACCATCTTTTGACACTTATATTGCAAGCCACGACGGTTCATGTTCACATAAAAGCTTGTTTAAAACCTCAACCATGGAATTTTTCGGACAAGAAAAAAATCCTTTGTTTGTTGCAAAACCTATTGCTATTTTTGGAATAAATTTTCTGTGGATTATATCATGTGCAGGAATTATTCCTAAACCATTTGAACGGCCTTGGATGGGAAAATATATAGATAAAAAACTGAAAATTGATTCATCTTACACCCAAACTGTATTAGGATGGAAACCAACACCACGCTATCATATTCTTCGCAGGTTAATTCATCTTTTAATAAACTTTAAGGGCCACCCGAGTGAATGGAAAATGAAAAACGAAGCAGCATTATTAACAGTTACTCACAGGGTAAACCTAATAATTTATGAGCAATTGCTAAAATCTAAAAATGTTATCCTAACAAAACTTTTCAACTATATTATTTCACCTGAAAATGAGGATCAATTCGATAAATACAGATTTTTAAAAGCTAAGGATATTCAATCGCATTTAAATGCCTTATATAATTTACTGCTTGCTACGATCAGAAGCGGGGACAAAAGTTTGATAATAAAATATATTGACGAAATCGCTTTTGAAAGGTTTTCGGCAGGTTTTAAGGCGGAAATAATTTGTAATAAATTAAAAATTCTAAAAACCTTAATAATAAACGAATTCAAATCAAAACAAGAGTTTACTCAAATAAAACAAGAAATTCATGATAACATTATATTAACCATCCAACTTGCCCAAGATGAAGTTGAAGATATTTTTGAAGAATATGAACAAAAACTATTTTCGGTTAAAGCAGAATTAAAAGATACTTCGGTTGAAACCGAATCCCGGAATAAATTAATTCTTAAGTTAAGTAAACCATATCAAAGCTATCAGGAAGCTGAAAAGAAATCTGATCAATTATCTGAACCCATTCAAGATAATTATTTTAAAATGATGGGAAAATAAGATCAGAACTTGCGAAAGGGCAGTTTGGAAATTTTAAAAAGGAGATGTTGTATGGTTTTATTGTTATATTGTTAAATATCAATAATTAATATAAAATTAACTTATTGTTGAATTTTCAAGTAGCGGTGCTCAACAATAGCATAAAAAGATTAATAAATTGATTTCAGCATATCAAAATATTAACCTATCCTGATTCTGATCCATCCATACGGACTTACTTCGTATCGTAAATTTTACATCAATCTTGCAAATAAAGTGCTTGTTATTTACTTTATTTGGTTGTTTCTACATGTGTTTTATAATCATTTGCTTTAATTCATTTGCATTTATGGGTTTCGACAAATAATCATTGCAGCCGGCAGCAATTGCTTTTTCCTTGTCGCCTTCTAAGGCATAAGCCGTTTGTGCAATTATAATTACGTCTTTGTTAAACTTTCGTATCTCACTTGTTGCTTCGTAGCCATCCATTTCGGGCATAAGAATATCCATCAGTATTAAATCAATGTCAGGATTTTTAAGGCAAGCTTCCACAGTTTCTCTTCCTGTTCTAACACTGATAATTTCATTTCCTAATTTACTGACAGTAATCGAAAGGAGCTCATCTGATGTTTCATCGTCTTCGGCAATTAATATTTTCAACTTTTTGATTGGGCTTACTTCAACAGGAGGGAGAATTTCATATTCAGAGCTATTTTCTTTTATTGTTTCGCTTTGGTATGGAAGGGTAAAATAAAAAGTGCTTCCTTTTCCTTCTTCGCTTTCTACCCAAATTTTTCCGCCAAGCATTTCAATGTATGCTTTGGAAATAGACAAACCTAATCCGGATCCCTGAAAAGCATGTTTGTCGGCAATATCGGCTTGAATAAAACGATCAAATATGGCTTTCTGCCTATCTTTTGGAATACCGATACCGGTGTCCTTCACGTAAAACTCCAGTTCGGCAAGCTCACCGTCCTTTTTAAGGGTATAGCCGAATTCTATGGAACCTTTTTCACTATATTTAACGGCATTTTTTACAAGGTTTGTAAGAATAGAATAGACTTTCTCACGGTCGATATTAATGATGGCTTCATTTGAGGGCAAAGAATTTCTGAATGAAAACTGCATTCCTTTTCTTTCCATCTCGGGTTTAAAGAATGTGTAAATATATTCGATTTGATCGTTAATATTCGATTCTTGCATATTTAATTCTATCAAACCTGCTTCAATTTTCGACATACTAATAATATCATTGATAGTATTGAGCATTCGTGTTCCGCTTTTTTTTATGACAGCAACATATGATTGTTGTTCTTCGCCGGTCAGGCCGGGTTCTTTCAATAAATCGGAAAAACCAAGTATTCCATTCATGGGTGTGCGTATTTCGTGGCTCATATTGGATAAAAAAGCTGATTTTAAGCGGTCGCTTTCTTCGGCTTTTTCTTTGGCTTTATGCAAATCTTCATTGGTTTGATTCAGTTCCTCGTTAATAGTTTCGTATTCTTCGTTCTTTGATTGTAACTCAAGTTCGCTTTCTTCGGCTTTTTCTTTGGCTTTGACGAGTTCTGTTTCCGCGAGCTTGCGCTCGGTGATGTCAGTTAGCAACACAAAAGACCCGCAAGGTTTCCCATTTTTGTCGATTAAGGAAGTTGCATTGAAAATAGTTGGCAAATTAATGCCGTTTTTCTTTTTCAGTATAATTTCGTAGGTTCTGTGCAAGGTAGTTGTTATTCGTGAAGCTTGTTCTTTTAATACTTTTAGGTTCTCATCATTAACAAAATCGAATGGCGTTTTGTCAATCATCTCACTTCTTGAATAGCCAAGCATATTACAAAGTGATTGATTTACATCAATGGTTTTCTGGCCAGAATTGATAAGCCAGAAACCTTCAGAAGTAGTTACAATAAGATTGCGATATTTCTCCTCACTTTCCCTCAGCGCTTCCTCTGCCTGCTTTCTCTCTACAATGTGTCCCATGCGTTCAGCTACAGCATCAAGCACCATTCTCTCTTCTTTCAGAAAAGGCCCTTCATCACTGTCCGGCATTTTAACCAGATTATAGATTTCGATAATACCGACATTCTTGCCGGCAACTTTGATATCAGAGCTTTGCATCCAATCGGTTTTCTTGAAGTTTGGTTCTTTGTATTCAATTCCATCTACGATAATCCGGCAAACAGTAATTTCGGGATACTGCCAGGAAGTTGGAACAAGGTTAATAACTTTACGGAAAATTTCTTCTATCGAAAGATCTGGAGTTTCCATAATTTTAGAAATACCATAAAGACAGTTGAGTTCTTTTAATCTTTCGTTTTTGGCAAACTCTGCCAGCTTAAGCTCAGTGATGTCTCTAATTGATATTAAACCTGCCAATCTGCCTTGATATTCAGTTTTGACACCGATTGCACTTATCCATATTTCTCTCCCATCTTTAGTAAGTGAGCGGAATTCATTTGTTTGATGTAAATTATTTTCAAACATATCTTCAGCAATGATCTTATAAACAGCTTCCTTATCTTCCGGTAAAATGAAATCAATTGGATTTAAATTAGTAATATCGTCTTCAGAATCGAATCCATAGATTTTTGCAATTGCTTTATTAGCAATTACTACTTTCATTGCTTCAGCATCAAGTACGAAGATTCCATCACTAATATTATCGAATAAAACTCTGTAATTATGTTCGCTATCCTTTAATGCCCTTTCCGCCAGCTTTCGCTCGGTGATGTCTTCCTGTATTACAACCACATTTGTCAACGTGTCTGTCGGGTCCAATATGGGAAACATTTTGCATCGTGTAATGACTTTCTTATTCTCGTAGGGTGAAACAAATTCTATATCAGGCATTTCAACGATTTTTCCACTCAAAGCCTCCTTGAAGTACTTGACCACGCCCTGGCTTACGTTCGCCGGCTCTGTGAGCGCATTTCTTCCTATGACCATATCCTTGTCGGGCACAGCGTAGAACTTCAGAAATGCTTCATTCACCATCACATTGAACCCTTTGGAATCCATCACAAAGGTGGGAAGCGGTGATTGCTGAATCAGGCTTTCCAGAAAAAGACTCTTTGCTTTGATCTGTTCCTCTGCCTGCTTGCGCTCGGTGATTTCGAAGACAATACCATAAACACCGTTAAATGAACCATCATCCTTGAAAATCGATGTTTTATGATCACTTACCCATCGTATCTTCCCATCTTTACTGATGATCCGATACTCTTGGATAATAGAAATTGGCTTTATTGCTAATTCGGACCCACCTTCAATGACTCCCTGCTTGTCATCCGGGTGGATGAGGTTTATCCAGTTCATCTTTTGATGATCCCATTCATCAATCGAATAGCCACACACTTTTTCTAAATTTGTAATAACCTGCGTCGACCAGTCATTGCCAGCTCGGTAAATCATACCTGGAATATTGTAAGAAAGAGTACGATATTTTTCTTCACTTTCTTTTAGAGCTTCTTCACTTTGCTGCCGCTCGGTGATTTTATCTGAATTTTCAGACAATTTCAGAATTTCGTTTTGCTTTTTGAGTTCAGCATTTTGATATTCTAATTCTTCGTAAGTGAGTTTTTTAGTCATGGAGTTTTTTGTATTTAATTTACTCTAAATCTAAATAATTACTACAAATGCGCATTATCTCTCATTCGCCCATTGCAATGTGTTTTCTTGATATACTGACTATCAAACATTTTCCCATATCGCAACAAAGATTTATAGTTTCTTTTGCAAATCTAATTAAAATATTTAAATATGCAACACTAAAATCTATGATATTTTTCAAGAGTTTTATCAATACCTTCCATGCCTGACCCGGGCATGAATAATCTGTGCTTCTGGAATTAACTTCGAGAATATTGCAGATAAAACCACCGGATTGTTTTGGATATCATCAATGCAATAAATCTTCATCATCAAATACAATCTTTTGGGTTAGGTATTTTATCTGTTCGGTTTTAATTTCAGAACCAGAGTGAATTGTTCTTTGATATTTTATGATTTTTGCAATTTCTTTCAAATGAACAACAGCGATGTCGTGGGGAATTTTTTTTATGATATGGTGATATGCCCCGATAAAAAGAATTCCTGTTTCATTGTTTCCTAAAGTTTCGGCTATCCTGTTAACAATAAATTTATCCCTTTTTGACAAGATTATAGGTTTTAAAATTTTATACCTGAGCAGAAAATAGAATCGTTGAAAACTGTTTTTTGAATGTATGATCGATTGAATACAATCGTATTCTTTCTTCACCATTTTAAATTCTTCGGTTTTAATAAGTAAAGCACCCTGTCCGATAAGTTTTGAAATGATCGCTGAATTCTTGCTTCCTGAATTAATGCCTTCCTGGATGATTTTTAGTGCAGGTTCGCCATCAACGAACATTCCATCCTGGTATATTTTTATTCCTTTAATATTCAATTTGACGTTTCCAAAATAGGTTTCAATAGCATTCCAGTAGCCATTTACCGTGTCGGTATGTAGTTGCCATTTACTCTCCCCAATCAAAGCCACGCTTTTTTTTGCAAGCTCTTTTCCAAACGACCCCATATCAGCATTGGTATGGATAATGGGGATGTAAATCAACTTTCTCATGGTGTTATTTATTTTTATTGTTGATTACATTAAATCACCCAATGGCCCGAGATTAATATTCAAATCCCGGTCAGTAAGGTTAAAATGTTTTTTCAGTTCTTCCATTTTCATTTCCAGCTTCATCAGGGTTTCACCCAACCTTTCAATTTCCTCCTCGGTTAACAATCCTCCATCCACTCTTCGCATGGCTTGCTTTTCAACAAGTTTGCGGATAAGTTCTACCAGGGTCAGTACCAGTTTTGCCAGCCCTGAATCAGCATTGTCGGGAGTGAGTTTTAATTTGGAATCTTCATTATTTGTCAGATTCGTTACCTCTTGCGAAAGCTCATCAAGCGATCCTGTATTAAATAGTATTTTGTTTTCGCTCATTATCCTGATTATTTTATGGTGATATCTACAAAATTATAAGGCGGCCATGGACCTGTCAGTATTAAACGAAGGCCGGGGTATTTGTTTTGCAAATTATTAACGACATTAATACAATCCTTTTTTTTATCTTTTTCAAGTAGAAAAACAGCATCGATTATATTTGTTGGCGAAACCATTTTTTTGAATTTATGAGTTGGGTTCAATTGTGCAATACGTGTTGTAATATCTAAAATGATTTCATCAACATGCGCCAACAGCAACTCTTCGAATTTGTGTTCTTTAAATTTTTTATTAATATATTCCCTGTAAATTGAATTTTCGGAGCTTTGTTCAGGTTCAATAATTGATTCTGTTTCTGTTTTAATTTCATCCTTAATTTTTTGGGAATCGCAGAAAACTTTTAGACCGAATTCAAACTTGTTTTCAACTTTCAGGAGATTTTGTTGAATTTCAGCATAGTTTCTTTCGAGCATTTTTTTTATTGTTTCAGTTGATTCCATCACGGAACCATATCGTACAGGAAGGAGGGTAAATTGTTGAGCCAGAGTTTCTATAACCCCTGCATATTCGATGGCACAAGATTTATCCGCAATTATGTCAGCTTTATTAATATCGCATACTACCAATGCAATTTTATCAACGGAGATTGCATATAAACCAACTCCCGAAACACCCTTTATTCCTGTCAACAGAGCATTCAACTTTCCGGGATTCTTTTTTGTAGATAGTATTGCATATATCATTATACTCATGACCATTCAATTAAAAAATACAGTTTTAAATATAAATACATACAGCCTTTTTATGTGATTCATCTTGATATGTAGTCTATCATATATGAGAAAAAAACTACTTTTTAGGTACTTGATTTCCCATTTTCAATTGTTCCATGGTTTCAACCGAACACAACATCAGCTTGACACCGAGGTAAACCAGGTCGATATCAGCTACTGAAATTACGATGTCGCCAGTAATGATAACTCCTTTAGTCAGTACCCTGTCGAGTAACTCAAGGATGGTGATATCTTTTGATCGGTCGATTATATTATCGTGCATTACTATTTTTCTTTGATGGAAATAAAACTAAACGGAGGCCAGGGACCAGTTGATTCAATAAAAAACCCGGAATTTCCATCCTTCTTTTTCAGTACGTCAACAGTATTTATAAATTCAGATATTTTATTTTTGCTTATAAGAAAGGAAGCATTAAGGATCATTGATTCTTCTCTTTCCACAAAATCATTTGGAAGCAGATTATTAAGGTAGGTTGCTTCGCTCAGAATTTTAAATTCATCGTAATATTCCTGCCCGTATATTTTACAAAGCCTGTCCATTTCATTTTCAGTTAGTTCTGATTTTTTCTTTTTTAAAAGAAACGCTTTCCCTGGCGAACTTGCCATAATCTGTTTTTCCAGAGCAGCTGCTTCCTCGCTCAATTCGTCAATTTGTTCGCACAATACTTTTCGGTCGCAGTAAATTTTTACTGACCACTCTTCCTTTCCCACAAGATTATCGAAATTTTCAATTAAAGAACCGGAATAATCAGTAATGAATTTTTTCAGGCTCGTTTCACTATTGTAAATTGTTCCAAATTTAATTGGGATTACAGTACCAAATTCCATAATCATTCTGATCACCATAATGTGTTCCCGTGCATTTAATTCAACCCACTGAATATCTGATAAATTTTTTTTGAAGTTTTCTTCTGAGAATTCACTTTCTGAAACAAACTTAACAATCACATAAAACATATCAATCTTAAGAGATTTCACAACATTGGGTTCCATGTCACGAGTGAGTCCGGGAGGATTATTTGATATGCAATAGACGTATATTAGATCGTTTTTCATGACACGAATTTATATTATTATTTCTTATTGATTTGCGCTGTCCATACCTTCAAAAGAATTAAGCCTTTCGAAGGAAGTAATTTCAAGATTGTCATCCATCTTGACCAAATAGAACAGCCGTATTTTTTTAGGTGGCAGATTCATCGATTTTAGAAATGAATCGTCCTCATAAACTTCAGCAATGGCATTCCAGTTTTCCAGTACTTTTTCAATTTTTATGACTGTTACATCATAGCATTTAATATTCTCTTTTAAGAATTTAATCACTGTTTTTTTTACTTCTATAATATTACTCATTTTGTCCTCCTATTTTATTCATTTTGTTTTTCTTTTCTTATTCTTTCTAATGTTTTTAATAATTCATCTTCCCGCCTGTCGTATTCTTCTTCGTCAATTTCATCCATTTCAAACTTCAGTTGCAAAGCCATGAGCCTTTCTTTAATGCTACCTTCATCCGACATTTCTTTTTCAATCACCTCGTTGATTTTTTCAGCAATAAATATTACTCCCTTTAAGGGTGCCAATAGTATGTCGTCTATTAAAAACACATTAAATTCCTTTCGTATTAATTGTCAGGTTAACAAAATTATAGGGTGGCAGGGTTCCAACATATTTAAAGGTCATATAGTTGCCATACTTCTCATCTAAATCATTAACCGTATTGTCAAATATTGTTTCCGATGTATTCTTAATAAGAAATGCAGCATTAAGGATCATCAATTCTCCATAGTTGTCATTCACGTTGACATCTTCCGCAAGCGGATTTAAAATATCGAGGATAATATTTTTATAATTTTCTATCTCTTTTTTTAGCGTTTCGGCCACCATTTCACCAATTTTCATACGTTGATAATGAGTTTTATCGGCAGGAAGGTTGATCAGCTTATCTCTCAGAGACCTGATTTCATCATATTTTTCAAGAATACTTTCATAAATCGGAGTTTCATGGGCAAGTACTTTGAGCCCCAATTCTTTTTTACCATCCATCTTGTTGAGGAGGCCGTCGAATTTTTCATAATCCTTTTCAAGAATCCTCAAAATTCCGGAATCATCGTTGTGTTCGGAGATGGTTGAAAACCGAACCGGCAGGACTGTGAACCTCTTCATCACTTCCTCAAGCACCTTTTGGTGGGCGATCATAAATACCCGCCGGGCCTCATATTGGATGATCGGCGAATTACTGACTATGGCACTAATATCCTTGTAGTTTATCCCGAAGACCATGTCTGCCCGTTTCCCGATTCCGATTGGTCCGAAGTCAAGCGGGCCGGAATGCCTGATGATCCCGTAAATGTACTTTCCTTCTTTTTGTATTTCCTGCTCGTTGCTCATGTGTTCTTTCAATTAGTTTGTTTACAATTCCCACTTTTCGGGAAAAATTTTTAGGTCAATAAAATTGAAGATAGGCAAGGGGGCAGTATAAACAAAATCACTTCGATCCTGAAATTTGTCGCCAAGGTCGGCCATAATGTTATCGAACTCGACCTCCCTGCCACTGTTTACCAAAAAAGCCGTATTCATGAACATGGTATCCCCACTTGTTTTGTTATGTTTATACTCGAACACTGATCTTCGGAAGGCATCAATAATCTTTTCAGCCTCCTCCTCCTTTTTTTCCGCCAACGCTTGTTCAACCAGATTTCCTGCTTCGGTAATTTTCAGGTTTTTTTTATCCTCATCTTGCAGCGTTTCGATTTCTGCCCTGATTTTTTGCAGCTTAATATTTTCCTTGTCGATCTCCTTATATATCATACCGATATTTTTCCAGTTTCCCCTGACGTTGAGTTCCACTTTATTTTCGAACTGATTGAGTAGTTCCATAAACTCGCTATACCTTCGGTTTAGCAGGTTTCTTATTTCATCGGGAGTTGCCGCAATATTTCCAAACCTGATTGGGATCACACTTCTGAACTCCTTCATCACCTCTTCAATCACTTTTTGGTGTGCCAGCAAGTTTTCAGGATTCACCACGAATCTGCTGAGCGGATGGTCGCTCACAACCATACACAGGCCATCGAACCCAATGGTAGAGACCAGGTCGCCCCGCCCGCCAATTCCTATGTTCCCAAGGCTTACATCATAACTCGATGCTATGATACAATAAATGTATTTTCCGTCGCGTTGCATATTATTCCTTTATTTTAACTAAAATCAAATTTTCACTCAACTTTTCTTGTGCAAATGAGATATAGTCATCATTTGATAACTGTTTTGTTGCTACAGAATAATCAAGTAGGGTGTGATAGGCTTTATTTATCTTGTTAAAGTGTTCTTTATCCCCATTCTTTTGTTGTGCATTAGGATGAAATAATTTTGCTTTCCCCAAATATGCTTTTTTAATTTCGGCTGCTGAAGTTTCCTCTTTTAGTCCAAGGTCATTTTTTGCTTGCATCACAATTTCCGGATTCAGCTTTTCAATATCAAGGGTATAAAAGCTATAAAAGGGCAATGGCCCTATTATTTTGAATTTCAGGGTGCTATTGAATTCTTCATCAAGCCGGTCAATTACCTTTTCAAATTTTTCTTTTATACTCCGGTTAACGAGAAACGCTGAGTTGGTAATCATCTGGTCATTCATTACCTCATGTATTTTTATATCAAGGCAGTATGAGGACAATGCATCTAAAATTTTTAATTCAATGCTTTTGTTTTTTTCACTTAATTTTTTCTGAATAAGCATCCCCACTTTTACCTGGTCAACTTGAGAAAGCGCGTCCGTTTTTCTCAGAATCTCATCTTTTAGTGCTATGATGTCGGGATGGTTAGATATCTCTTTGAGAATCCCGGGAAAATTATCCCAGGTAACTACCATGTCAATTTCTGTCAGGTATTCAATTTTCTTCAGGGTGGTAATAATTAAATCATAACCGTTTTCAAGTATGTTTAACACATCTTTTTTGCCATTTACAATTGTTCCGAGCTTCATGGGTAGGATCATATTGAAACCTATTGCCATGATTTCTTCAATGGTTTTTTGATGATGAATCAATAAGTGGGCCAGTGATTCCCTGTCTAAAAAGTCAATATGTGCTGTCTCCTTTTTAGAAACGATGGCTGATATGTTCTGAAAAGAGATGAAATTGACCCCTGAATTTTTCAGTAAGCGAAAGTACTCTGTCCCATAAATATTAGGTATAATCCCGTAAATATATATTCCTTCTGTTGTCATAAGATTTGAGTTTATTTCTTTATTGTATTTTGTTTTATTACCAGCTCGATCGCCTCTTCGAAATGATTCATCTGGATGATGATTTCGCCGATAGGTTCAGATGATTTTATACGTTCCTGATCAATCAAACTACGAATGGCCAGCATGGCTGCCTTA
>Ga0222666_1000608_pt1 | contig 17754 bp, 12 predicted proteins | sample AntAcemetagen655_FD_181710 | JGI IMG/M metagenome (GOLD analysis project Ga0222666, IMG submission 181710) | Saline water microbial communities from Ace Lake, Antarctica - #655 | ecosystem: Environmental > Aquatic > Non-marine Saline and Alkaline > Saline | place: Antarctica: Ace Lake...
AGAGATCGGATTATAATTTAACTTTACGCTAAATATAATCATTTCCAGATTACGAATCAAAACAATAAATCACAGGGATTGGATGAGGTTTTTTTCATTCTACCCATACAAAATAGCGAAGAGCCATGATTATGTTTGGTTTTATTTAACAGGACCTCCTCAAGACAGAGTGCAAAAATATGATTTAATGGGGTATCTAGTTGACAATATATTGTTACCTGAGGGTATTGGAGCATCAACTGGAATTAAATTTAATCCTTATGATGGTAGCCTCCTAATGAACAAGGATACTGACGATAAATTCTACGTTGTTTGGTTCACCGGCACAGAATACGACAGCCATGACACCTATAATTATGCTCAAGGTCCTGCAGGAAACAAAGAATTCACGGATATAACTTTCAATGCGCAAAGTAATTGGATATATCTTTCTGCAATGGATCCAAATAATGGTGATTCTCAACAGGAAAATGTAAAAGAAGGGCCCCCTCAAAATCCAAGTCCAACACCAAGTCCTAGTGTTATTCCTAGTCCAACTGTGACGCCAAGTCCTAGTGTTACTCCCACAGTTACTCCTAGTCCAACTGTGACGCCCAGTCCTAGTGTTACACCTACCCCCACAACAACCCCAACAGGATATAAAACACCTGTTCCGACAGCAACTCCTACACCAAATCCCTCTCCTTCTCCCGCTCCTACACCCCCGGTATTGATCCTTGATTCCGGGGACTACAATGGTAACGGCACCTCCGATATCTCCATCTTCCGCCCTTCCTCCGGGCTCTGGGCTATCCGCGGTATCAGCCGGGTATACTTCGGCTCCGCCTCCGATATCCCTGCCACCGGCGACTACGACGGGGATGGAACCTCCGATATCGGGATCTATCGGCCTTCATCCGGTCTCTGGGCTATTAAAGGCATAACCCGCTCTTACTTTGGTTCATCCTCCGACATTCCCGTCCCCGGGGATTATGACCGGGATGGGCTCTGCGAGGTCGGGATCTTCCGCAAAAGTTCAGGCTTATGGGCGATACGTGAGGTAACCCGGGCATATTTCGGGGGATCCAATGACCGGCCGGTCCCGGGGTATTACCGGGCAAAGGCCGGCAAGGACATAGCCATCTTCCGCCCCTCTTCCGGTCTCTGGGCGATCCGGGGCGTGACCCGAACATATTTCGGAAGCTATACCGACTGGCCCGCTCCCGCCGGTTATGCCGGAAGCGACAAGGAAGATATCGGTCTCTTCAGGCCTCATAGCGGACTCTGGGCGGTGAAAGGGGTATCGAGGGTATATTTCGGCGGATCAAGCGACCGACCGGTTCCGGCGGACTATGCCGGGACGACCGCCGATATCGCTATCTTCCGGGAGACTGCCGGCCTCTGGGCCATCCGTGGGTTCACCCGCTGCTACTTCGGCAGCTTCGGCGACATCCCGGTCACCAGATAGATTGATTCAGTCTGAAAAGCCGTTAAACCGGGCAAATCTTCCGATGCCCATCCCTCACAGTCCGGAAGCGTATCCGCACAAAATCCCATAAAAGCCACGCCCCCAGACATCCGTCATGCTCGTTTTAGCCGGGAAGGGCATATCTGCCCTTCCCGGCTTTTTTATTAGAATTAGAGTGATAATTCCTAATATCCGGGCACCCTCCCAACCACTTTCGGGAAAAAGAATTTCCCGCCTGAAGCCGGATCTTCGACAAGATTTCCTACCTTGCCGCCCCAAAAAAGCGCCCTCCGGCAGGCATACCAACACCGCCCCACGGTCTGACACCGAAACAGCAAGCCGATTATGAGAAGTACGACTATAAGTGCCGGGACCGTCTCGACATCCCCGGGGCATTCCCCATAAACAAAAAAAACCTGATCTTCCTGAACAGCCATGAAATCAGGCTGGGAGATAAGCTATTCGCTCTGCTGATGCGCTTTGCGGTAGAGTTGAAGAAGGGAAAAGGAGTATGGGTTTTCGTATCCGACCTTGTAACAGGAAAATATATCAACGACCAAGAGCACCGCCAGCGCTACAGCAACCTCCGCACAGCCCTAAAAGGCAGCCTTATTGGGAAGGACGGCCAGAAATTCATAGAATCCGACGGCTCCAGGAACTACCGCCTATCCACCCACCCCGACTTCGTCACCTACGACCTTAAAAAACTCAAAACCCACCCCGACTCCCAAATCACTGCGTTAATAAAAACCTAAGATGACAGAGAAAGACCGCATTAAATATACTTGACATATATTGAAGAATAAATCCAATATTTTCCTTGCATAATAAATAGCATAAAGATTATGATTTAGATAATCGGCGATAATTAATCGCTAACAACAAGCACCTGAAAAGATGAAAACTCGGTGCACAAAAAATTTTTGTCTAAATCCAATCACCCGCCCACGGATAAACTATCCGGGCGGGTTTTTATTTTAACTAGGAGAAACATGGAGGTTCCCATGAGAAACTACAGAATATTGCTTAGTATATTAATTTTGCTTGTTTGCAATCACCCAGTTTCACTTCCCGCCCAATCACTGGAATTCGATTATTCCACTTACCTGGGGGGATGGGGGGGCTGGCACTGGTGTGAGGATATCGCTGTAGATTCAAACAACTGTGCCTACGTATGCGGTAATACAGGTTCTACTGAATTTCCCATAATAAATGCCTATCAAACAAGTATGGCTGGGGCAGATGAATGGGCGAAAGGGGACGTCTTCGTTACCAAATTCTCATCCTCCGGCTCTTCGCTGGTCTATTCCACGTATCTTGGGGGATGGACCAGGGACTGGCCGCACGGGATCTGTATTGACTCAGAAAATAACGCTTATATTGCGGGTTATACTTGGTCAGATGATTTTCCCATCAAGAACGCATACCAGTCTTGGCGCAGTCAGACCGATCCTTATTATTCTGGCTTTATTGCCAAGCTTTCCTCATCCGGCTCTTCCCTGGTATATTCAACTTATCTTGAAGGGAAAGATAAAGAGCGGGAAGCTTCTTGCACCGGGATCTGCGTCAATTCAGAGAACCAGGCGTATGTAACGGGTTGGACTTCTTCTTCTAATACATTTCCCATCGTGAATGCATATCAACCATGGTGGAACGAGCATGGGGGGGTATTTGTCACTATATTTTCTTCTTCTGGGTCTTCGTTGATCTATTCCACATTTTTAGGAACTAATACTTCGCATCGTTATTCATTTGGGGAAGACATCTGCCTGGACTCTGAAAATTGTTTTTACGTTACCGGTCGGACTGGTACCACTGATTTCCCGGTTGTGAACCCCTACCAGTCAATGCTGTCGTCATGGGCCGACACAACCCATCCTTCTGATGACATGTTTGTAACCAAATTTACCTCTTCCGGCTCTTCACTGGTCTATTCCACCTATTTAGGTGGACATATAGATGGAATATCAGATAACGAATGTGGATATTCTATCTGTGTAGACTCAAACAACTGCGCATATGTAATCGGTGCAACAAGTTCTTCAGTGTTTCCAATTGTGAATGCTTATCAGTCAACTTTCCCTGTGCCGCCTGAAATTGACTACCGGCAGGCATTATCCGTTACTAAATTCTCTTCCTCCGGTTCTTCACTTATCTATTCTACTTACCTGGGGGGGGGCTACGAGTTTGTTCATCAAGTAAATAGCATCTGCGTGGATTCGGGAAACCGGCTTTATGTAACCGGTAGCACTTACTCTGACGATTTTCCCGTACTTAATGCTTATTCAAGTTTGAAGCAAGGTGAAAGCGATGCCTTTATCACTGTGTTCTCTTCTTCCGGATCCTCATTGGCCTATTCGACCTATCTGGGCGGGGATGACTATATGGGAGGTATCGGTCAAGAAAGGGGCGCTGGCATCTGTCTTGATTCGGAGAACCGAATTTATGTGTTCGGAGAAACATGGTCCTATAATTTTCCCATAAAGAATCCCTACCAGTCTTCGGTTGACGCGGCTGATCATTTTTCCTATGCTTTTGTCTGCAGACTTAAGTGGAGATTCCCCACGCCGCCGCCTACACCAACACCAGAAGGTTATCATACTCCGCCACCAGCCTTCGCCACGCCCACACCAGAAGGATATCACACTCCACACCCAACCATCGCCACACCAACACCAGAAGAGTATACAACGCCAACTCCACCGACTATTCCCACTCCTACACCATTACGCCCAATAATTGACTCGGGAGACTATAACGGGGACGGAACATCGGATATCGCTATCTTCCGGGAAGGTTCGGGGTTATGGGCGGTCAGGAGAATTACACGGGTTTATTTCGGGGGATCGTCCGATATTCCGATTTCCGGTGATTACAACGACGATGGGACATCGGATATCGGCATATTCAGGCCTGTTTCTGGACTGTGGGCGGTCAGAGGGGTGACCCGATCATATTTCGGATCTTCTTCCGACACAGCCGTTCCGGGAGATTATAATGGAGATGGATATTGTGACATCGGCATCTTCCGGGATAGCTCCGGTCTATGGGCGGTCAGGGGTGTTACCAGGACTTACTTCGGTACCGTCAGTGACCGGCCAGCAACGGGAGATTATAACGGGGACGGGACAAAGGGTATCGCTCTTTTCCGGGGCAGTTCCGGGTTGTGGGCGTTGAGAGGGATCAGTCGGATTTACTTCGGTTCATCCAGCGATGAATCTGTCCCTGGTGATTTTAACGGGAATGGAGCCTGGGAGACCGGAATCTTTCGGCCCTCATCCGGCTTGTGGGCGATCCGGGGAGTTACCCGGGCGTATTTTGGATCATCATCCGACTGGCCGGTCCCGGCCGATTACAATGGGATTGGTTCCGACTCGATCGGCATCTTCCGTGAAGGCTCCGGACTATGGGCCATTCAGGGAGTTACCAGGGTTTACTTTGGTTCCAACAGTGATATCCCGGTAACGAGATAGTCAGGTTCCGCCACTGATTACTGATCACCGGGGACTAACTACTGTCTTTTACCTGGGCCGTTAAGGGATTAACTCGGGTTTACTACGGTTCCGGCAGTGATATCCCGGTAACCCGGTAAGTACGGTTCTTTTACAGCTTACCGCTTACTGCTTACCGATTACTATCTTTTATCCGTGCAGTAAAAGGAGTGATGAGAATTCATTACGGGATCTCAGGAAATATTCCTATCCGACAATAATGTCTTTAGACAACAACTTGGGAGGACATAGATGAAAAGGCTCCAATTTTTGTTTGTGTTAATATTCATCCTGTGTGTTCAGCCTTACATGTTTTTAACAAATATTTCGGCATCGGATGCGAACCTTGTGGCCTATTACCCGTTTAACGGCAATGCCAATGACGAAAGCGGGAACGAGAATAATGGGGCCGTTTACGGCGCCACGTTGACGACCGATAAAAACGGCAACTCGAATAGCGCATATAGTTTCGACGGCGATGATTATATTGCTTGCGGGGATTTGGGTTCTCTCCCCAGTCAGGGGACAATCATATTCTGGATGAACGCGAGTGAGGTTGTAGATTACCGTAATCCTTTTACCACCAATTTCGCGGGAGGTAACTCCGCCATCCGTTTTGAAGAGCATTCTTCCGGTCTTTTTGCTGTTGCAATTAACTGGGCAAGTGCTGCCGACGACCATGAATATACATCTTCACTATCACCTAATAGATGGTACCACATAGCATTGGCGTGGGATTCAGGAGGTAATAATGTTCGGGGTTATCTGGATGGAGCGAAAGTATTTGACGAATCTCAGACCCGCTGGCCGATTACAATGCCTGACGTCCAAATAGGGAGAGGGTTTGATGCGAACAGGCATTGGAATGGAAAGATCGATGAAGTCCGCATTTATAATCGTGCCCTTAGCCAACCGGAGATCCAGACACTGTATAATGGTGGGGCAATCACTTCTTCCCACCGGGTTCCGGGGGACTACAACGGTGACAGGACGGCGGATATCGCCCTCTATCGTCCCGCTTCGGGATTGTGGGCTATAAAATTGGTTAGCCGCTTATATTTCGGCGGCTCAGACGATCTTCCCGTCCCCTGTGACTACAATGGAGATGCCACGACTGATATCGGGATCTTCAGGCCCAGTTCCGGTCTCTGGGCTATCCGGGCATTGACCCGGGTATATTTCGGCTCCTCCGCTGATATACCCATTCCGGGAGATTATGATGGTGACGGAGACTGCGATATGGCCATCTTTAGGCCGGGGAGCGGTCTCTGGGCGGTTCGAGGGATCACCCGGTGCTATTTCGGGTCATCCAGTGATAACCCGGTGCCCGGGGATTATAATGGCGACGGATCGAATATCATCGCAATATTTAGACCCGATTCCGGGCTCTGGGCAATGAGGAACCTCAGCCGGACCTATTTCGGGTCCGATATCGATACGAGTGTTCCCGGAGATTACAACGGCGACGGCACCTGGGAACCGGGCATCTTCCGCCCGGCAAGCGGGTTGTGGGCGTCCCGGGGTGTGAGTAGATGTTACTATGGTACTTCCGGTGATTTCCCCCTGGCGGGGGACATTGACGGTGATGGGACAATTGGCAGCACGATCTTCAGGCCATCAACGGGCTTGTGGGCTGCTCCATCGATACCCCGCGCCTATTATGGGAGCCAGGGGGATATACCTGCCTTCGGCATTCGCAATTCCTCCACTGCCCGTCCTCAGCCTCCGCTGCCGGAAAGGAAGGGGAAAATTATAGGGAAGGTAACCGATGCCGATACCGGGCAGCCGGTCATGGGCGCGCTGGTAAGCTGGAATCCTTACGCCCCCAGCGCCGCCACCAACAGTTCGGGAAATTATGAGCTCACCTTTGTTGATCCGGGGACTCACTCGGTCACCGTCAGGCGGATCGGTTATGAGACCTCAACCCGGACCTGCGTGGTTATATCGGGAGGGACAACCACCCTGAATTTCATTTTAGTTCCGGAGGAAGTTGGAGATTTTGCCGGTAGATGGGTTGGGACGTATAGCTCTACCGCCTCACGACGAGTCTACTACTGCCAGGATCGTTGGTGTAACTTAAATACCAATGGAGAGATGAACATGTTTTTTACCCAGTCTGGTACCGAAGTCGTGTGCAGGGGGGACAGTGGCTCATTTTTATCAAATTACTATTGGGAAATTTGGTGGGACTGTGAAAGTTCTTCGTGCAACTATGAAACCAACTATACACAAGGGCTATCTGGATATGCGGAAGCTTCCGGCACTAACCTTGTTGATGGGGATTTAGGTCATTTTTGGTCATTCACAGCTGTCAGAACAGGAAATACGCTAAACGGAAGGTTTTGGCGTGATGGTGAAGATTGGCAAGAAGATTCTACTTTTAGTCTGAACAAACAGTAGTTCTGGAAAAAACTCAAAGTAATTTAAAAGTTCGACAGTCAAAAATACCTGAAAAATTGCCTGAAGGATTTTATCAAAAAAAAGCTGGTTTGATCATTATTGACAGGGAAAAGATAACTACCAGACATATATACATAAATGAATCTACGGGATTCGGATCGTAAAATGTATTTAATCTGCGGTAATGGAGGATGAAATGAAAAAATCATGGAAGTTAGGTTTATTGCTTTTTGTCTCACTTGGAATTTGGGGATTTGCGGGGAAGGTAGAAGCGGGTTGGTCTCCCATGGAGAGCGGCACTACCGACTATCTAACTGATATCTGGGGAAGTTCCGGAAACGATGTTTTTGCCACCGCTGCCAACGATTACACCGACCAGACTGACGCCACTGCATCGATCCTGCATTATGACGGGAGCACCTGGACGAAGATGACCTGTATCAACACCTATGGTATCTGGGGGTTTTCAAAAACTGATGTCTATGCGACGGGCCACGATGTGCTCCTGCATTATGACGGGAATAGCTGGACAGTTATGGCGGAACTTGCCGGCGCACATTATCTCTGGGGAAATTCCGGTGATGACCTTTTTGTTGTTGCTATTACTCACCCAGCGGGTGATCCACCAGAGGTGTGGATCTGGCATTATGACGGAAGCAATTGGACGGATACGTTTGATGGTTTTGGTATAGTAGAAGGTTGTATCTGGGGGAGTTCGGGAATCGATGTGTTCACTAATACCGCTGAATATGCTGCCACTTATGGGTGGATTTACCATTATAACGGATATAACTGGAGCTTGATGACAGAAACCAGCATGCAAACCCGTCAGATCTGGGGTAGCTCCGGAACGGATGTTTTTGCCAACGCTATTACTTACACTGGAAGGGTCGGGATTTATCATTACGACGGGAGCGCTTGGACTGTAATGACGGAATGGCAATGGCCGCAAGGGGGGTGGTTGACAGATATCTGGGGGAGTTCCGGAACCGATGTCTTTGCTCTCGCGAGTGAGGGGGCCTACCATTATGATGGGAATAATTGGGAAGTGATGCCGATTAACGCGGACGACCTCCAAGCTGTGTGGGGGAGTTCCGGAACCGATGTCTTTGCGGTCGGGCAGAACGGCACGATAATGCACTATGACGGCGTGATGCCGACTTCCGATCATCGTTGGAGTTATGATTACAACGGCGACGGCACATCCGATATCGCCATCTTCCGGGAAAGTTCAGGGTTATGGTCGGTGCGTGGATTGACCCGGGTTTACTTCGGGGGATCTTCCGATGAGTCCGTCCCCGGCGATTATGATGGAGATAGGACTACCGATATCGGGATCTTCCGGCCGGATTCCGGCCTCTGGGCACTGCGTGGAATCTCGCGGGTTTACTTCGGCTCCTCTGCCGACCTCCCCCAGCCGGGTGATTACGATGGCGACGGGACCGACGATGTCGGGATCTTCCGGACCACCTCCGGCCTCTGGGCGATCCGGGAAGTGACCAGAACCTACTTCGGGGCTTCAGGCGATATACCGGTTCCCGGATACTACACCGGGGATGGGACCAAGGAGCTCGGTCTCTTCCGGGGATTTTCCGGACTCTGGGCGATCCGGGGTCTGACCCGGGCGTACTTCGGCGGTGTTGACGATGAGGTTGCCCCCGGGGATTATAAAGGCGACGGCTCATGGGACTTTGGAATCTTCCGCCCCGCTTCGGGCCTCTGGGCGATCAAAGCTCTGACCCGAAGTTACTTCGGGGGCTCAGCCGATGAGCCCATCCCCGCCGATTACGACGGCGACTCATCAGACGACATCGGAATCTTCCGGGACACCACCGGTCTCTGGGCGATTAAAGCGGTTACTCGCTGTTATTTCGGTACAGTTGGCGATATACCGGTAACAAGATAACCAGAGGGATACTTGCCCCGAGATGGCGAAAGCCATCTTTCGGGGTCACGGTGACAAGACAGCTGGCATTAAGGGATTAACATCGAAAGTCCATAATGTTGCACCCTTTCAGGGTGCTGTGGGTTTGTGGGTGATGGTATATATCCACGGGTAGAACCCATGTGGGACCCCTTTGGGGTCCGGGGCGGTGTGACGGATCCTTATCCCTAGGCATCCCGATTCATCGGGGCCAGCCTCAATCCGGGCTGTGTGAATTGTAGGAGGCAGGCATTCGGGGTTTAAAACCCCTCTCACAAGGGACCGGCAATCGGGCCTGAAAAGTCCTCCCACAATTTCTTAGAACCTGCGGATATGGTAGAGGCTTTTCGAGTTTGGAATGATTAATAATAAAATAATATTTGACTTGTGTAGCACTTCGTAATACATTGTAATATATAGGGGCAGCGAATGAAAAAATTTCATCACCTATTCTGGGACGAGAAAAATATAGCACATATTGCCAGGCATAACGTAACAGTGGATGAGGTTGAACAGGCGGTCTTTGCTCCGAGAATACGCCTCAGAAAAGGACGGGGGACAAATATATACTATCTCTTAGGCGGGACTGAGGCCGGCCGTTATCTGTTTATCGTATTATTAGAGATCGGCAAATCTTCGGCGCGAGTAATCACAGCAAGAGATATGAGTAAAAAAGAGAAGAAATGGTATCGATCTTAATGGGAGGAGCTCATGAAAAAGAAAATACCTGAATTTAAAACCGAAGAAACCACAGCGGCATTCTGGGATAACCACGATTTCATAGACTATATAGAAGATACTGAGCCGATAGAAGATGTTGTATTCGAACGTCCGAAAAAAGAAACCATATCCATCCGCTTAGAGAAAGGTCAAATCAATGAAATAAAAAGACTATCCCATAAGATAGGTCTTGGTTATTCCTCCCTGATAAGATCCTGGATCATAGAGAAACTGGCAAATATTCATCGGCTCCAGAAAGATCATACGACTTGATCGGCCTATTCCCGAAACCCCGGCCGGGGAGGAGCGCTATGTGCGCACAACTTAAGATGCTGGGGCCCAATATACTGGTGTTAAAAAAGAAGACATAAAATGGCATTCCAAGAGATCGAAAAAACCAGGCGGGGCTGGGCCAAAGGCTCTCCCGCCACCTTCGCGATCAACAAGAAAGGCGCGGGGACTCTCAGGATCAACCGGGCGGGGATGGATTTCATCGCCGAACATACACCAGATTTAAAGATGGGAGATATGGTCAAACTCTACCACGATCCCGAGACAGGCCGGATCGCGCTTCAGAGGAGCGAAGAAGGAAAGTTCCGCCTCTCCAAGAACTCGGTCAACATGAATACCTTCCGGATCGCCTCTCAGGACCTGACCAAACTTATCCGAGAACCGAGCAATTACGATATGGAAAAGTCCGAAGAGTACGATCTGGTCCTGGTTCCGAAGAAGTAAGGTCGTGATTTAATAGAAGATCATCCCTTGCCCCTACACCAGGCAAATCTTCCGGTGCCCGTCTCTCACCATCCGGAAGCGTATCCTAACAAAATCCCATAAAAGCCACGCCCCCAGACATCCATCATGCTCGTTATTTATCTATCTTGTGCAACCGGTATCGCCGGGCACAAGATCGTAAAAAGCCGAAAGGGTTTATCCCTTTCGGTTTTTTGCTTTTGATCATATAAAAACCCCTGCCGGCTGCAAGCGCGCCGAAGCATTGGCGAAGGTGGGTCCGGCAGGTGAATCAGTTCATCATCATTTTTTCGGAAGCATCCGAAAAAAAATTGGAATAAAATCGCGCTTACTCCGACTGTTGAATAGATAGAGATAGTATTAATTAAAACAAAAGGAGGCGCGATTATGAAGCAGATGACCAAGACGAGTTATGATGAAGTTTTGGATTCGGAGTCAGTACAGGATCAGACAGTTTTCCTGGAGATAGAGAACGAACTCCTTAAAGAGAAGCTGGGGTTATCTCCCTTCTGCTCGTATTTTGCCGAAGAGATGACTCCAGCGGCTCTTAACGAGTTTCTCCGGCATATGCTCTTTATGGAGGATATCGGTCCCAAAAAACCTATCCGCTCCCTATTTCCTCCGAACACCACCTTTCCTCCGGCTGAAGAAATGACCGAAACTGAGCTTGAAAGTACAGTAAAGATCTCTGAAGATATTCTGATGGGTAACGGGATTTTGCTGGAATTATCGCCTACTTTACCAGCCGATATAACTTATAAATATATCGTGGAAGAAATGCTGCCCAATTTGATTCCCGATAGTATTCCCGAGGGGGCGGCTCTTCATTACAACGGTTGCGGGGGATGGTGTCCCGAATGCTTTCAGAGAGAGTATTGTGAAATGAAAAAAGAGTTATGGCCGGATCTTTAATCATTCTCCGACTTCTTAAATCCGTAACACTTTGGAAATATCCTCCACCGATCCTGCGTTGGTGGAAATGTATTTAAAGTAAGAGCTATCTCAGCGTTTTTCGAAAAAATTAGATATTTTGAACTTGAGATGAGATGAGCCAAGGTGATATGATTCATTTGAATATCTCTATATCTGCTAAGCCTATTAGGGCAACAGAAGATCTACTCTAATGAAAAACAATAACCAGAGTAAAAACTCGGAACTCAAACTCGCATATCTCTCCCTGGCGATGGAACGACTGGGAGAGATGGTCATCGTCACCGACCTGGACCACCGGATCACCTACGCTAACCCCGCTGTGGAGGAGATTCTGGGCTATACACCCCGGGAGTTAATCGGGCGCCTCTCCGGGGAAATCTTCGATAAAATTCCGGGCAACCCCCCTGATCTGGCCCGATGGATTACCGAGCAAAAAGAAAAGGAAACCTGGAGGGGAGAGGTCTCAAACCGTCGTAAAGATGGCAGCATTATCAAGGTCCTTCTAACTTTGAGTTGGTTGCGGAACCAGACCGGGAAGATCATCGGTTGTGTCGGCGTTTCGATGGACATCACCGAACGGAAAAGGATTGAGATGGAGCTGAGGGAGAGCGAGGAGCGGTTCCGCAATCTGACCGAGTATTTCCCCGGGGTATCGATTCAGGGTTACCGGCCGAACGGGACGTTATTCTACTGGAATAAAGCCAGCGAGAAGATATACGGTTATTCGGCCGCCGAGGCGATAGGCAAGAACCTCGGCGATCTGATTATTCCGCCGGATCTGAAGCCGCTCTTTCTTCAGTCTCTGAGCCAGGGAGGGAAAGTAATAAAGTCCGGGGAGTTTCTCCCGGCCGGGGAGCTGATGTTGAGGGATAAAGAGAACCATCCGGTCTCCGTCTACTCCATCCATACGGCTGTCTATGCTGAAGGGAAAGAGCCGGAACTCTTCTGCATCGATGTCGATCTATCGGAACGGGAAAAGATGGAAGCCGCTCTTCGACAGGCGCGTGATGAACTCGAAGAGAGGGTAAATCGTCGGACATCCGAGCTGGCGGCGGCGAATGAACATCTCAAGTGGGGGATTGAAGAGCGTAAACGAGTACTGGAAGCCCTGGTAGAGAGCGAAGAGAAATTCAAGACCATCTTCGACAACGCCAAGGAAGCCATCTTTATCGAAGCAATCGACGGAAAAATCCTGGACGTCAATAAGGCGGTCTGCTCGATGCTGGGCTACACCAGGGAAGAGCTTCTCACCAAGCGGGTGGGAGACATCGTTCCTCCCGAAGTGGCAGCCGCTTTTGCCCCTGTCATTCAAAAAGAATCAATTAAGGACGGGGTTTATATTGAGACCGAAGACGTGCGCAAGGACGGCACCCGAGTTCCGATAGAGGTCAGTAATACTCTGGTAAGAATCGGCGGGAAAGAACGAGTGATCGCGATTGCCCGGGATATTACCGAGCGCAAGCGAACAGATGAAGAACTGATAATGTTTAAAACAATCTCCGACCAGGCTAACTACGGCACCATTATCACCGATCTGGGAGGAGATATAATCTATCTCAATAGGCATTTCGCCTGGCTGCATCAGTACAAACCAGAAGAGATGATCGGAAAGAACCTCTCCGATCTCCATACCGAAGATCAGATGGAGATGGTGAATATTCTCAACAACCGTCTGAAAACTGATGGGGTATATTACGCTGAGGAAGTCTGGCATAAGAAGAAGGATGGGACGGTCTTCCCCACCATGATGAACGCGACAATTATCGAAGATGAACAGGGAAAACCACTCTACATCTCTGCTACAGCCGTTGATATCACGGCTAAAATCCATGATGATAATGAAAAGATCCGGATGCAGGAACAACTCCGCCAGGCCCAGAAGATGGAGTCGGCGGCCCGGATGGCGGGAGGGATGGCTCATGATTTCGGCAATCTTCTAAACGCCATCCGAGGATATGTTGAAGTAATAAAGACTCAACTCCTCGATGAAGATCCCCTCCAGAGTGAGATCCGGGAACTGGATAATACCGTTATCCGTGCCGGCAGCCTGATCCGTAAGCTCCTCTCATTCGGCCGGAGGCAGACGATTCAGCCGAAAAATATCGATCTTAATGCAATCATATCCGAGATTGCCGGCATGCTCCGGAGAGTATGCGGGAGATCCATAGATATGGATTTTCGCCTCACTCCAGATTTGGCGATGATAAATGCCGACCAGGGTCAGATGGAGCAGATTATTATAAACATGGTTCTTAATGCCAAAGATGCCGTCAATGGAGATGGAAAAATTTTGATAAAGACGGATCCCGCGGAATTAAGCGATTCACTCATCCCGCGGATCATCGGGAAGCAACCCGGTGACTACGTCGTCCTGGTGGTTGAAGATAATGGTAGGGGAATGGATGAAACGGCTCGTTCCATGATCTTCGAACCATTCTTTACCACAAAAGATAGCGATACCAATTCCGGCCTGGGGCTTTCCATCGTCTATGGTATAGTAGAGCAGGCCGGCGGATTCATCCAGATGGACAGCGATCCCTGGAAAGGGACCATCTTCAGTATTTATTTCCCGGTCGTGAAGCCGGCGGAAGATCTACCTAAGATTAAGGTTATTGAAGGGGATAAATATATCCTCCTCATGGATGATGACGAAGCATTAAGGACCGTGACCGGAAACATGCTAAAATCTCTCGGCTGCCGGGTAGCTTACGCGGAGGATGGGAAAACAGCAATCAAACTCTTTCAAAAGGAGAGAAAATCCGGAGACGCCTTCGATGCAGTCTTACTGGACCTGATAATCCCCGGCGGCGTCGGTGGTAGGGAAGTGATTAAATCTCTGAGAAAAATTGATCCCGGGGTAAAAGCTATTCTCTGCAGCGGCTATATCACCGATCCAATTGTAAGGGATTCCCGGAAGCATGGTTTCTCCGGCGTCGTCACCAAGCCCTTCACCTGCAAGGAATTAAGAAAAGTTCTGGTTAAGTTGATCGGGGATTGCCCCACCTCCTATTGATCATCTGTCAACTCAATCTCTCCCCGAAGCTGATCCAGCGCCCGTATTCTCTCCAATACCGGTGGGTGGCTGTAGGCAAAAAATACCTTGAGAGGATGGGGGGTAAGGTTGGATAGATTATCCACGCTCAGCTTCTTCAACCCGGCAATCATAGATCCCGGCTGTCCATAGGTCCGGGCGGAATAGTCATCTGCTTCGTACTCAAACCTTTGGGAGAGAAAGTTCCCCAGAATTGCGACAATCATATCAACCGGCCCGTAGAGGAAGGCGAAGAAGAAGAGGCTGGCGTAGATGGAGTTATGACTCATCCGGAAAGCATCGAACAAACCCCGGTTGTTAATAAATAACGATAAAACAAAAAACATCACCCCGGTTGAGAGAACCGATATCAATACGTTCTTCATAATATGATGTTTCTTATAATGCCCGACTTCATGCGCCAGTATCGAGAGAAGTTCATCAATGGTATGGCGTTTAATCAGGGTATCAAAGAGAACAATCCGGCGGAATCTTCCGAAGCCGGTAAAATACGCGTTGGACTTGGTTGAGCGCCGGGAGGCATCCATGGTGAAGACCCCTTTAATCTTGAAATCCTCATTCCTGGCATACTCTTCAATCTTCAATTTCAACTCCCCTTCTTCCAGGGGAGTAAACTTATTAAAAAGCGGCATAATCGTCACCGGGGCAATGAAGAGGAGAAAAAGCTGGAAGGCGGTAACCGCCCCCCAGCATAAGAGCCACGCCGAGGATCCGGCAACAGAAAAAAACCAGATAATCGCCGCAAAGACTATCCCTCCGATCAATCCAGCCAACCCCCAGCCTTTAAAGAGGTCAAAGACAAATGTCTTAACCGTGGTCCGGTTAAAACCGTACCTCTCCTCGATGACGAATGTCCCATAGATGGAAAAAGGAATGTTAACCAGCGAAGACGCCAGGAATAAAATTCCGGCGAAGATCAATCCTCTCCATATTTCGTGATCGGCCCACCCCCGGGCGATCGTATCGGCCAGGTTGAAACCCCCCAGCAGGATGAATGCCACGATCAATGGGGTGAGAACACTATCGGCAATAATACCCAGCCGGGTGGTCTCCTTGAGATATTGCTGGGAACTGCGATACTTATCAGCGTCATAACAGTCGGAGAACTCGATCGGCAACTCCGGGCTGACGTGCCGGAGATTCAAGATCTCGATAGTAAGATCGAGGATGTACTTCCCGATCAGGATAACTAAAATAATAAACAAGTATACATTTATCATCTCTTCCCTTCGAAACTATTTTACACTAGGTTGATATATTCAAAATTCCAAAATAATCCAGATTGTTAATTATTGTTTAATAAGTTATAAACAGTAATGGTGTTTAAAGAACTTTCCTGATAGTGAATATAATACAGGCCATATAATACCGCATTACTATTTTTGTGATTATAGACAGTTTTCAAAACTAATTTTTTCATGAAAAAATTAAGCTTCAACCGATTGTTCGAAGAAAGCATCAGGAAGAACTGGAACTCCCCCGCCTTCACCGATTATCGCAAGGGGACATTGACCTACGGAGATGTTGGAAAGAAGATCCTGCTCCTCCATGCCATCTTGAAAGGGCGGTCAATCAAACCGGGGGAGAAGATCGCCCTGATCGGACCCAATTCGTCCAACTGGGCGATCGTCTATCTGGCAACCGTCACCTATGGAGCGGTCATCGTTCCTATTCTTTCCGATTTTCACGATGATGATATCCAGCACATCCTTATTCACTCTGAGAGCCGGGTCCTCTTCACGACCGAGGTCAGCGCATCCAAGATCGACGAGGAGCGGATGGATAAACTGAAGACGGTCGTATCGCTCGATACCCTTGAACTTCTATCTTACAAGGAACGGCAACTTCCGGAAAAAATTCAGAAGATTGAAAATAAAGAAAAAGAGCAGATTGACCGGGTAACTTCGGAGAACTTCATGCTCCCGCCCGACCGGGATGAATCCGAACTAGCCGCGCTGGTCTACACTTCCGGTACTTCCGGATTTTCTAAGGGCGTGATGCTCCCCTACCGTAGCCTGATGGCTAACATCAACTACGTCCGGGAGGTCTTCCCCCTCGGCACAGCCAAACAGAGTCTCAGCTTCCTTTCCCTCGCCCACGTCTATGCCAGCTCTTTTGATCTTCTTTTCCCCTTCTCAATCGGGTGTCATATTACTTTCCTCGATCAGATACCGGCCCCGAAAATATTAATTAAAGCATTCGCGGAAGTGAGACCAGGTCTAATATTCTTCGTTCCCCTGATTCTGGAGAAGATCTACAAGAAAAAACTTGCCCCCATATTAAACCAGACTTTAATTAAGGCCTTACTGAAAATTCCTCTCCTTCGCCGGTTAATCTACAATAAGATCCGCCGGAGGATGGATGATACCTTTGGGGGGAATTTTAAAGAAATTGTTATCGGTGGAGCGGCTCTTAACGCCGAAGTGGAGGACTTCCTGAAGAAGATCAAGGTGCCGATCTCGACCGGCTACGGGATGACCGAGTGCGGCCCATTGCTCACCTACGCTCCCTGGCACGAGCAGCGTCACCGGTCATCCGGCAGGGCGATCACTCCAGTAGAGTTGAAGATTGACTCCAACGATCAACTCCACCAGGTCGGAGAGATCATGGTCAGAGGTGAAAATATTATGCTGGGGTACTATAAAAATGCCGAGGCAACCCGGGAAGTTCTTGATGAGGATGGTTGGCTCAGAACCGGCGATCTGGGAGTAGTGGATTCGGACGGATTCCTGTACATCAAGGGGCGAAGCAAGAGTATGATCCTGGGCCCATCCGGACAGAATATCTACCCGGAAGAGATCGAGAGTAAATTGAACGTGATGCCCTATATTCAGGAGTCCCTGATTATATCGGAGAGCGATAAATTGGTCGCCCTGGTATATCCGGATTGGGATACGGTGGACGCAGAGAAAGGAACTCGGGAGGACAATGAAACCTGGCTCCGGAAACAGATGGAGGAGATCAGGTCAGAGATCAATACCCGGCTCCCGGCCTACTGCCGGTTATCCGAGATACGTCTCCATGGCGACGCCTT
>Ga0222666_1000609_pt1 | contig 17753 bp, 18 predicted proteins | sample AntAcemetagen655_FD_181710 | JGI IMG/M metagenome (GOLD analysis project Ga0222666, IMG submission 181710) | Saline water microbial communities from Ace Lake, Antarctica - #655 | ecosystem: Environmental > Aquatic > Non-marine Saline and Alkaline > Saline | place: Antarctica: Ace Lake...
ATTGAGGATAGAGATGGCTACAAATTCTTTTATTACAATGGCAAGCCCATAAAAAGAGAAAGAGATATTCAGATTATGTTTGATCTTACATGGTATAATTCATTATATGATGTCAATAAAGAAGTAAATAACGGTCGCGGTCCTGCAGATTTTATAGTATCATATGGTAGTAGGGACAAAACAGTTGTAGAATTCAAGCTTGCATCAAACTCTCAATTGCAAAAAAATCTTTTAAAACAAGCTGAAATCTACGCTAAAGCTTCTAAATCTCAAAACATAATAAAAGTAATAGTTTTTTTCTCAGAACAAGAAGAAAATAGAGTTTTAAAAATCTTAGAACATAAAGATATTGATATTTCTAAAATTATTTTAATTGATGCTCGAGATGACAATAAAATCTCTGCTTCAAGAGCGTAATCAAATTAATAAACTATCTCATTATTATTGTTACACTTCCAATAAAAATTGATAAAAACGTATGGCTTTATTTTTTTATCTTTTTATCTAAATAAACTTAGTTTTCTAAATATATTTTAGTAATTTGAATCAGTTGGGTTGCAAATAAGCAATAATTATTCTTTTTAGAATTCCACAATTGTATGCTTTAATAAAAAAATAATTCTACAAATAGAGTTCGCAACAAATTTATTTAAATACTTAATATCTTACAATCCGCAATCATTAAAAGCAAAATATTATTTTCTTAATCATTTCCAAAATCATTTTATCTCAAGTTTAGTTTTTTTAAAGAAAGCCAGAGTACTCTATTACTTCACCATCCCAATGATAATGCTGCATTATCAGGGGTGATTTTTTTATGCTCATAAGTTAGTAAATAACAGCAATATAAAAGTCTCATTTTTCCATGAACTTTTGAAAAAAATTCGCTACGCTACGCCGAGACAAACAGGAACGACCCAGTGAAATAAAAAAAAGAAAGATTTCACAGGTCAGGAAGCAAAACTGGACTTGAATATTTTTTAACTGAACTCCGCTACGGATAAATCCGTTGTGAAGTCCAGTCCAATCTTTAAAATCGGAAAACAACTATACTTTTTTCAAATCAGAAATTTCCATTGATTTCTCAATAGTATGTTCATAAGCATCAATAAAAAGCTTCATATAATTATATGTTTTTTGAATATCATCTTTCGGGATTTTTTTTAACACTTCTTTCTGAAGCTGGTTTAGATTATATTTAGTGTCTTCAGCCATTTTTTTGCCTTCCTCGGTGATATTAGCAATGCAGCTTCTTCTATCGATTTGCGAAGGTTGCCGTTCTACAAATCTCATTCTTTCAAGATTATCCAGAACACGCGTAACTTTGGAATTGGAAATATCATACATTTCGGCTATTTCCTTCATAGTCAGAGGTCTGTTGATTTTATGAATAAACCTGAGAAGTGCACATTCGATCTCACCAATTACAACACAGAGAGTATAAGAATTATCTCTTTCCTGGAAAAGGTTTTGCAATCTATTTGTCAATTCAATGAATTCTTCCGAACCAACCATAAGAACCTCTTTTGTTAAATTATTAATGTTAGAATTTAAATCTGGTAATTATTAGTCAACTTTCTTTCCTGATTTGTCATCTTACACAAAGCAAAACGCATTATTAATGGATACATACTACACTCGACACCACTTACTCCTTCCGAACTGAAAAGTTCGGAAGGAGAAAATCAATATGTCGGGAATTTAATGTACTCGCTAGTAACTTTTTTTTTTATAATTGACCTATTTAATATATTTCAATATATTGGATATGGAATTATTTTGCTCCATAAATGGAGTTCCCAAAGAAATATTCTTTGGAGGATGAATCCAAAAAAATGATAAATAAAATAAGACAAAAAATGTCAGGGAAAGTGTTAATCTATATTAATCTTTTATTAGAAAAATGAATGCTAAAATTCTAATTCATACCTGCTGTGCTCCGTGCTTTGCATCACCTTATTTTCATTTGAAGGATAAATTTAGAATCTTTGGATTCTGGTTCAATCCGAATATTCATCCATTTCTGGAATATCAAAAAAGACTTAAAACATTGCAGGATTTCTCAGAAAAAGAAAATATTCAGATGATCTATAAGGATGAATACAACCTTGAAGAATTTCTCAGAAAAGCTGCTTTCCGCGAAAATAACAGGTGTCAAAGTTGTTATTATGACCGCTTGAAATATGCTGTTATTGTCGCTAAAAAAGGTAACTTTGATTTTTTTACCACAACCCTGCTTTATAGCAAATTTCAAAAACACGAGATGATAAAAGAAATTTGCGAATCTCTTGCCAAAGAATATAAAATAAACTTTTTATACCAGGATTTCAGGGAATTTTGGAAAGAAGGAATAAAGATTTCTAAAGAGCGAGGAATGTATCGGCAACAATATTGCGGTTGCATTTACAGTGAACGTGATAGATTCCAAAAAGAAAATAAAGAACGGTATTGATTCGTATGAAAGAAATATCATCATTCCTGATAATTCTCGGATTATTAATCATTCTTACAGGAATATTAATGCGATTTACATCTATATTTCATTATCTGGGAAAATTACCCGGTGATATCAGGATTGTTAAAGGGAATTTCAGATTCTACTTCCCAATAACAACTATGATTATAATAAGTATCTTAATTAATTTGATAATCAGGTTTTTTAAGAAATGAAAACAAATGAGTTCTGCAGAATAGAGTTTCTAACCTCACCTCACTCCTCTCCTAAAAGGAGAGGAAGCTCCTTAACACTCCTTCTCCTTGCAGGAGAAGGCTGGGATGAGGCGGGTTAATGAAAACAAACTTGTGGAGGAAAAAAATGAATTCAATAAGAACTTTTAGAAAAATGAAACATAAAAACGAAAAAATCGTTATGTTGACTGCCTATGATTATCCTTCAGCAAAATACGTGGAAATGGCAGGTGTCGATCTCATCCTGGTTGGTGACAGCCTGGGAATGGTTATTCTTGGTTATGAGAACACTCTGAATGTTACAGTCTCTGATATGGTTCATCATGCAAAAGCTGTTCGAAATGGAGCAAAAGACAGCTTTATTATTGTGGATATGCCATATATGAGTTATCATGTTTCTAATGAGGAGACCAAGAGAAATGCTGCCAAGCTTATTCGGGAAGCTGATGCCAATGCCGTAAAACTGGAAGGTGGTAAACCTTCACGCATAGAAGCGATCAAAGCAATTATTGATTGTGAAATTCCTGTGGTGGGACACCTGGGTTTAACGCCGCAATCTATCTATCAATTTGGCGGTTATGTGGTTCAAGGGAAAAAAGAAGCAGACCAGGAAAAAATCCTCGAGCAGGCAAAAGCTATTGAGCAAGCAGGTGCTTTTATGATCGTTCTGGAAGGTATTCCTGAGAAACTGGGAAAAGAAATTACAGAAAATCTATCAATCCCAACTATTGGCATTGGTGCTGGAAGATTCACAGATGGACAGGTTCTGGTTTATCATGATGTTCTGGGAATGGCAGATTTTTCACCAAAATTTGTGAAAAAATATATGAACCTCTCAGATAAGATTCCTGCTAATCTCCAGAAATTCATTAATGATGTAAAAGAAGGAGAGTTTCCTAAAAAAGAACAAATATATGCTCCAATGGATAAATAGATTTTATGCAACAATAAAAAAGATGAGTTCTGCAAAAATAGAGTGTTTTGAACCTCACCTCAATCCTCTCCTAAAAGGAGAGGAAGCACTCCTTCTCCTTGATAGGAGAAGGCTGGGATGAGGTTGAAATATGAAGAAAGCTTCAATAAAAAAAATAATATAAAGAGGTATTTGTGCGACATTTAAAAATTTTATGGATTGATGACGAAATAGAATTTCTGAAACCATTTGTGCTGTTTTTGACTGAAAGGGATTACAAAGTCAAAACTGTTTCCAATGGTTCGGATGCAATCGTGATGTTAGTAAATGAAAAATACGACCTGATTCTTCTGGATGAAATGATGCCCGGAATGGATGGTTTAACCACTCTGCGTGAGATCAGAAAGATCAATTCTTCCGTGCCTGTGATAATGGTTACAAAGAGCGAAGAAGAAGGTTTAATGGAAGATGCGATTGCCAGCCAGATTGCAGATTACCTGATTAAACCAATCAATCCCAACCAGATAATAATGGCAATAAAGAAGATTTTTCAGGCAGATGAAATTCGTAAAAATAAAATTGGTGAAGAATATGCTCAATTTTCAGCAAAATTAAATCAGAAACTTTTCTCTGCTCCCAATTGGAAAGAATGGTTCGATATTTATCAAGAGATTTGCAGGTGGGAGCTCACACTCGATGAAATGAATGACCACACTTTATCTCAAATGCACTTTTTGGAAAAATGGAATACAAACACCGAATTTTCAAATTACATCACAGAAAACTATGGAAACTGGCTCAAATCCGATGACAGACCAAATATGTCTTTTGATATCATTTCAGAATTTGTTATTCCTCAATTGGGAAAAAAAAATCCGGTTTATTTCATAGTTCTGGATTGTCTGAGATTAGACCAATATTATATGATCGAACCTTTCCTCAAAGAATTGTTTGAGGTTGAGCTTAATTTGTATTATTCCATCATTCCCACTGCAACGCCCTATTCCAGGAATTCGATTTTCAGCGGTCTGCTTCCCTGTGATATTGCCAGAAATTTTCCTGAATACTGGACGGAATCTTCAGATCTGGATACCAGCCGCAATCGCAATGAACATCAACTATTGGAGGCTCATATAAAAGATCTGGGCTATAACCTGGAACAAAGCAGATACGTTAAAATTTTCAGTATTGAAGAAGGTAATTATGTCTTAAGAAAAATCGATACTTTCAGTCATGATAAACTGGTAATTTTAGTTTATAATTTTTTAGACCTGCTCACCCATCATCGCTCCAAAAGCCAAATCCTGAAAGAAACTATACCGGATGATTCTGCTTTAAGAGCTTTCACCAGGCACTGGTTTTTGCACTCAACTTTTTATGAAGCTCTCAAATTAATCATAAAGCAGAATGCAACTGTAATCCTTACTACAGATCACGGTTCCATAAAAGTAAATAGAGCAAGCAAGATTATCGGTGATAAAGATACGACTACGACTGTGCGTTATAAACAGGGAAGAAATCTTTCTTGTAATGATAAACAGGCACTGCATTTGAAGAATCCTGAAGATTTTGGTTTGCCTGCACGGAACATCGTTGATAATTATGTGTTTGCAAAAGATGATTATTATTTTGTTTATCCAAATTCTTTTCACCAGTATCAGAAACAGTATAATGGCACTTTTCAGCATGGTGGAATTTCCATGGAAGAAATGATACTTCCGATTGCAGTTTGTAAGCCCAAAAAATAGTTAGGATGTTTTTTCCTGTAAAAAAATGTTGTCTTAACTCAAAACAAATGTATCTTTTATGTATAAACAAAAATAGGAGAATATAATGCAAGTTCAAGTTCAAAAATGGGGAAATAGTTTGGCATTAAGAATACCCAAATCTTTTGCGAAACAAACAAAGATTTCTAAAGGCAGTTTAGTCGATCTGTCTATTAAAAACGACAATTTAATTATTATCCCAATTCTTGAAGAAAAAGAGTATAGTCTTGGATCATTTCTCTCAAAAATTGATGAGTCTAACATCCATTCAGAGATTGATTTTGGCGCAGCAGTTGGTAAGGAATTACTATAATGTCTTATGAGTATATTCCAGAACGAGGTGATATCGTCTGGTTAAACTTTACTCCTCAATCTGGACACGAACAAGCAGGCAAAAGACCTGCACTTGTAGTTTCACCATCTTCTTATAATAGAAAAGTTGGTCTTGCATTATTTTTTCCAATAACTAGTAAAATCAAGGGTTATCCATTTGAAACCATTCTGCCATCAGATTTAGAAATAAAGGGTGTTGTATTATCGGACCAGATAAAAAGTTTAGATTGGAGAGCCAGAAAGATAGAATTTATTTGCAAAGTACCTGAAAATATTATTAAAGAAGTTGTAAAAAAACTGAATGTTTTAACAAAAATTTAATGAATAATAAAACAACCTAACCCTCATTGATGAATACGATTATAAAATTACGAAAAGAAGATGATACAATAAATCTTGCTAAAAAATTGGCTCCTTCCTTAAGATGCGGGGATGTTGTGGCTCTTTTTGGCGAGCTGGGTGTTGGTAAGACTTTTTTCACAAAACATCTCTGTAAATTTTTAGATGTCACAGAAAATGTGAGCAGTCCCAGTTATGTTTTAATGAATGAATATTCCGGAAAATTCCCGATTTTTCATTTTGATTTTTTCAGGTTGGATTCTAAAGATGAATTATTGGAACTCGGTTTATATGATATTTTTGATCAAGGAATTACAATTATTGAATGGCCCGAAATCGCAGAAAATTTACTCCCCACTAAAACTATTCGCATCGAATTTTCGTTTGAGGAATCCTATCGAAAGGCGAGGATTATTAATTAAATAAATAACATTTCACTTTTCAGTTTCTGTCATCTAACTTGTTGTAAGAAATATTGATATGGATTGCAATAGACAAATTTTACAAAAAATCTTGATAATAAGCAGATCTTCCTCCTAAACTCATCCTGCTGTCCTTCTCTTTTTTGATGAGAATGTGTAAGATATTCCAAAGAGAAGGAACATAAGAAAAGCAAGAAGAAATAGAAAAAAAAATAGCACGAAGTCATCCCTCGCTTATGATAAAGAGAGGGACTGAGGGCGAGTTAGAAAATATTGAAAATTCCACTGGGAAAAGTAAGAAACAGTTTCCTATATTGAACCTAAAGGCAATTAGTAAAAAAACTAACCTAATTTTATAAGATGAAATAAATTTATTAGAATTAAAATAATAATGATAATATTTCCCCAGAGAATTCTATTTTTTAAGTCTTCGATTTGATGACGATTCTCATCCATTCTTTTTTCCAGACGAATAAGTAAATGTTCTAATGTGGAAAACTTATCACTGAATTTATCAATTTTTTTCACCTTTCGCATATTCTCGAAATCTTTCACAAAGTGCTTTAGGATATCGAAGAAAGCATTAATCAGACCGGTAATAATGGGATTAGATTTTGGTTTTCCGTTATTTTTCTTCATGGAATTCTCCTTCTAAAACTTATAGCCCACGCCAAAATGATGAGTTGCATCCAATACATGAGTATTATAAGCATAATCAATATAAACATTAAATAATTCAAACTTCGCACCCATGGAATAACTGTTGGGTTTGTTTCGTACTCCGAATCTAAGAATTAGAGATTTGAAAACTTCGATCTCTGTTCCAGCATGAATTTCGGTTTCAGATTTTGTTCTGTCGGAAAGTGTTTTCTTCAATTCCAGAGAAGTTGTGACTCCTTCATATGGAAGGTAAGAAATTCCCATTCCGATTTTTCGCGGTAAACTATGATGATTATCTTCTCCAATTTTGGGATTATTCAGATTACTCACAGCAAAACCCAACCTGGTTCTTTGATGAAGAATTGCAATTGCTCCCAGATTCAATCCGAACGCTGTTTGATCTCCAAATGAATGGATGGATAGATGATAAAAATTAGCAACATATCCAAAATAAATTGCTGAATGAACATCCTTCAAAAGGGTGAAAGAATGAGCCAAAGCATAAATTTTCTCGCTCATCAGGTTTACATCAAGATAATCAACATCCATCGAAAGTAAACCCAATCCGATCGTACCAAAATTCTTGGGTAAATCCATGGTAAATGCTACTGTATTCAAAACCTGAAAATCATTACCAAATGGTTTTGTATAACCGACCACAAGATTATTTCCTGCTAAAGACAGTCCTGCCGGATTATAGAAAATACCGTTAGCATCATCTGAAGTAGAATAAAATGTTCCACCCATTGCACGAGCTCTGGAAGATGGTTCATAATCATCAAATACGCCAAACAAATTTAAAGAAATTAAAAGTAAGATTATTATTTGAAAAGTTTTCATTCCATCCCCCTACTTCAAAGGAGCACCAATTATAATCGGTGCTTTAGCGGTTTTCTTGCTGCCAGTATCCGCATTGATAACTTCCAGGTAACAAATGTATAAACCAATTGGAAGCAGATTCTGATATTTATCCCGTCCATCCCATTCGTAACGGGTTATTCCGCTCGAATTCGAAATAATTATATTTTGTGGAGTGAAGGCAAGTTTTCCTTCTGCATTATAAATTCTGAGAATTGCTTTATCATCTTCCTTAGAATAAAAATCGATAGTGATTTTCTCACCCGCATAAGGATCGAAGGGTTTGGGAGGTACTTTTAAAATTGCCTTATGAGTTTTCACTGGATAAGTGTAGGATGCAAGGTCGTATTCAAGGGTAACCAGAGAGGAATCATCCATTGCATAAGCTCCGATATTTACCGTAACTCCAGCAGATTTACCAGGGATTAATCCAAAAAATAATGTAGAATCTGCCAAATCCTGTTCAAGGTCAGCATAATATATTTTATCATAATAATTCAGTTTATACAATAATTGGGCTTCTACAATATGACCATCTGTATCTTCGATATTCACTGAAATCTGTAATGTGTCATTTGGTTCGGGATCATTTATTATCTGCATATTAGATATAAGAGGAGCTCGTTCCGAAATCTCAATAAGCATTATTGCTGATGTAACAACATTTAAAGAATCGTCAGTTGCTTGGATTTGTATTAGAAAATTATCTTCTTCAGATGTAAGAGTATTCAAGGCTGGTATTGTTGTTTCATAATTGTCATTTCCTATGCTGTTCATTTCAGTTTCCATGAAATCTTCATTACTTTCCAAACCATAGAATAATAATACTTCAATAATTGAACCATCATAATCAAAAACATTCGCAGTTACCGAAATTTCTTCATCAAAAAATGGATTTTGTGGAGATGTCGAAATATCCTCGATTATTGGCATAGTAATATCTATGTGGATATCTTCCTGGTATCCAGGTAGAATTTGGCTGTAATTGTTATATGCGCTTACAACACCATTAGCAATAATTGGAACTCCTTGTTCCAAATCACTAATGTCAATTCCTGTGGAATCCCAAACTCGGATAGTTATTGTTTCACCGTCTTCATCTTCAATATTAACATTATAACCACCACCGGCATAATAAGGATTTTCAAATAGGGTGCCGGAAACACTTACCATTGTGCCTTCCCAATATGCATGATCTTGTGCTTCTGGAAGAGTTAATGGAATTATCGGGATTTGTAATCCTTGCTGTAAAACTGAGTAAGAAAAATCAGTTATTTCTGTTATTCCATTGTATTCTTCAACATCTCCAGTCAATTGAATTTCATTTCCCCGAATCAAATCTTGTTGATACATGGAAGTAATATTGTAATCGAAAAGCAAAATTCCTCTGCCCGATTCATCTTGAACAAAAATATTTAACATAGTGCCATGAGTAATCCCAGCTCCGATTGTTACAATTCCTTTAATGGTTACACTCTGTCCATTATAAATGTTGATGCTATCCTGGATATTAGCTATCGGTGTAATAGTCTGAGCATACATTATAACTGGAAACAGAAATATCAAAACAATGAATTTCTTCATTTTTCCTCCGTAATTTTGTGCTGTAAAAACAATGAAAAAAATATCAATATCGCAATTGCGATTACTATAGAACTGTCCGCAATATTAAAGATAGGCCAGCGTTCCATAATGAAATCCGGAAAATCACAATCGAAAAAATCTGTAACCCGACCATATAGAATCCTGTCGATAAGATTACCGATTGCACCGCCTAAAATCAAAGCAAAAGCAAATTTCTCTGTTTTAGATTTTGAGCGAATATTAAGATAAATAAGAAGCAGAACAGCAACAACCGAAACGATAATGAACACCACTCTATTTATTGATAACGAACCAAAAGAAATACTAAAAGCAGCACCTGAATTCTGAACATGAGTGAGCCAGAAAAATTTGGGAGTCACTTTTATCACTTCCCCAACTTCGAGATAGTTTTTAATAACAAATTTCGAAAACTGGTCTAACAAAATTACAATTCCCGAAATCCATAAATATGAGAGTTTTTTCATTATCTTCTTCTATGATTTGCTTCCTCATTTGATTTACATTTTATGCAAAACTTTGCGTAGGGAACTACTTTCAATCGCTTTTCCTGAATAAGGCAACCGCAAATTTCACAGATTCCATAAGTTTTTTCATAAATTCGCTTCAAGGCTAAATTAATTTTTTTCAATTTTTCCATTTCTTGATTTAGATGATAAACGCGTTTTTCAGATTCATCAGTGTCTGTGCCCATGTCTGCCTGATGAAGCGAATAAGATGATAAATCACCACTACGATTCTTTGAGCCTTTTTTCTGGATTTCATCTATTCCATTAATAAGTTTCTGAGTTTCTTTTTTTTCAATTAAAAGAATTTTCTCATATTTCTTTAAAACTTTTTCTGCTAAAATTTCTTCAGACATGATTAATTCCTCATTTTATTTTTTTTATTAGATTTAAAATCAAAATTTCCAAATTCGCTTTTGCTACTGCTGCACTTGCTGTAATATCATCCTGGCTGTGAGGTTCTGAATGAAATATATTTCCAAGATTCGTTACTACAGAGATTCCTAAAATTTTTATTCCGCAATGAACGCCCACAATAACTTCCGGTACAGTTGACATCCCTACCAGGTCTGCTCCCATTTTTGCTAACATTTTGCACTCTGCTCGGGTTTCTAAATTAGGACCGGAAACAGCAACATAAACTCCGCTTTTTACAATAAAATGATTTTCTTCAGCAACTTGATTTGCTAAGAAAATCATTTCATTATCATAGGGCTCATTCATGCTGGGAAAACGATTTCCCAATGCATCGAAATTACTACCAATTAAAGGATTACTGCCCATCAGATTTATATGGTCGGAGATTAAAACTATATCGCCTTTATTAAGATTTTTATTCAAACTGCCCGCAGCGTTGGTTATTATCAGATGTGAAATTCCCAGGGCATTAAGGATTCTGATGGGAAAAGTAATCTGCTCCATGGAATATCCCTCATAATAATGAAGACGACCCTGCAGTATTATCACTTTTTTATTTCCAATATTGCCAGCAATCAGTTTCCCCTCATGAGAAGGAGCAGTAGATACTGGCATTTCAGGAATTTCCTGATAAGGAATAATAACCGGATTTTCCACCATTTCCGCTATCGAATTCAAACCGGTTCCCAAAATAATTCCGACTCTCGGTTCAAAATCAATTTTGGATTTCAAAAAATCAGCAGCAGCAGAAATCTTCTTTAGCATCTTCAAGCTCTCAATATGAAATTACGTAAAACATTTAACAAAATAATTATGATAAATGGAGAAAAATCGATCGCCATATTCGGAATCATCCTACTTAAGAATTCCCTCACACGACCCAGAACAGGTTCGGTAATCTGAATTATGAAAAGATAAATCCTGAAAAAACTACTTTGTGGATTGATTGGAAACCAGGATAAAACAGCTCGAACAATTATGATGATCATGTAAATGTCTATAATCTGAACCAATAAAAAACGCATTATGATAAAACCTCATGACAATTTCGGCAGCGAGCTTCGTAAATTCCGGAAGCTCCCACAATAATTGTATCTTTATCTTTTGTTAACCGCTGAGTACGATTTGCCGGATTTCCGCATTTCACACAAATAGCCAAAAACTTCTCAATATATTCAGCAATAGCAAGCAATTTCGGCACGGGACCAAAGGGTTTCCCCTGATAATCCTGATCCAACCCAGCTACGATTACTCTCTTTTCCATATCTGCCAATTTATTACAAACATCTACTATTTCATCACCAAAGAACTGAACTTCATCGATAGCAACAACTTCTGTATCTTCTTTCACCAATTCCATGATCTCTTCAGCTTTCTGTACTAATTGGGATGGTGCTTTAGTTTTGTTGTGCGAAACAATATGATTATTATCATAGCGGTTATCGATCTGAGGTTTAAAAACCTGAACTTTTTGTTTGGCATATTCTGTGCGGTGAATCCTGCGAATCAGTTCTTCAGTTTTGCCGCTGAACATACTTCCACAAATTACTTCTATCCATCCAGTCCTGTTATTAATTATATTCATACTTAACCTCAGTCGAACATTTATTTAAATTATGTTTTTTTGTGTCAAATTTTTTTATTCGTTTGTTTTGGGTGAAATATCAATAATTTTTTTGATTAAAATTCGAACTTGCTTTCTAATCTTCGGATGATATTATTTATATCTTTCTTAAGATAGGAAAATAAGTTGAAAACCTTTTAAAAAACAATTGACGTTAGAATTCGCATTCAACAATTTGCTATAAAAAAAATCGGAGGAGTTTAATGAAATATCGAATTCTGGCAATAAATCCCGGTTCAACATCTACAAAAATTGCTGTTTTCGACGATGATAATCCTTTGTTCACAAAGGCGTTACGTCATAATGCAGAAGAAATGGCAAAATTTGGTGGAATCATCGAGCAATATGAGTTCAGGGAAAAACTGGTTTTAGATGCGATGAAAGAAAATAACATTTCGACCGATTCGCTTGATGCTGTTGTTGGCAGAGGAGGACTTGTTAAGCCTGTTGCTGGTGGTACTTTTGAAGTCACTGAAAAGATGCTCGATGATCTTAGAGATCCGCATCTCTGGGGAAGAATTCACGCTTCCAACCTGGGTGCTTTCATAGCAAAATCTATTGCTGATGAATTGAATATTCCAGCCTATATTGTGGATCCTGTAACAGTGAATGAATTTCCCGAAATCGCAAAAATCTCAGGAATCCCGGAAATCGAAAGAAAATCACTTTTCCACGCTCTTAATATCCGTTTCACTGCTCGTCTTTTAGCAACGAAGTTAAATAAAAAACTCTCCGAATGCAATTTCATAGCTGTTCATATGGGAGGCGGCATCAGTATTGCTGCTATCAAAAACGGCAAAATTGTTGATGTCAATAATGCTCTTTTGGGAATGGGACCTTTTTCTCCTCAAAGAGCAGGAGCACTTCCAATCGGTGATTTGCTCGAGTTAGCTTTCTCTGGTAAATACACAAAAGCAGAATTGCTTTCTAAGCTGGCAAAAAAAAGCGGCTGCATTGCTTACCTGGGAACAGATGACGGAATAGAAATCGAAAAGAGAGTTTACAAAGGTGATAAAAAAGCGGAACTCATCATGAATGCAATGTGTTACCAGATGAATAAAGAAATCGGAGCTTGTGCTGCTGTACTGGAAGGAAAAGTGGATGCTATCTTTTTATCCGGTGGATTAGCTTATAATCCTTTAGTGGTCAAGCTTGTAAAAAAGGGTGTTAGTTTCATTGCTCCCATCCATATATTGCCCGGTGAAAATGAGATGGAAGCACTCAGTCAAGGAGCTGTAAGAGTGCTTAAAGGAATCGAACCAGCTCAATCTTATGAGTAAAACTTTTTCTGATTCGCAGAACTTTTTAGTTCGTTAATGCTCAAATTCCGCATTATTTGGCAAAAGAGTTTTTAGCAACTGGAATTTTTTTCAAATTTTTGAATTTTTTTTATTTTCGGTGTTGTTTCGGTGTTTTCAGTGTTTAAATTTTTTGCTTTCGGTTTAGCCGAGTTAGGTTTAAGATGAGATTAGTTTTTCTTTCTGTTTTGTTTCTGGCATTATTAACCAGTTGCAGCAACAAAAAGCCAGAAGCTGAATGGACTATTTTAGTTTATATGGCTGCTGATAATGGTTTGAATAATCATGCTATCGAAGATATCCAAGAAATGGAATCTGCAACATTTTCGGATGATATCAATGTGATTGTGCAGATAGATCACAGTGCTTCAAATCCTGAACCTGGAGCCTTTCGATATCATATCTATCCGGAAGAAAAAAAGCTGATATCTTCTCTGGGTGAGATCGATAGTGGTGATTATCATTCTTTGATAGAATTTGCAAATTGGGGATTTAATAAATATCCATCCAAAAAAAATGCTCTCATAATCTGGTCACACGGAAACGGATGGTATCCAATGAACAGGGATTTGCCACCTTGTTTCTGCCCGGATGCAGAAAGCGAAAATTACATCAGCATTCCCAATAAAGATTTTCAAAATGCCCTGCAAAATATTGATTCGCATCTGGATATTCTGATACTCGATGCCTGTAATATGCAGACCATAGAAGTTATCACGGAAATTTACGAGTACACAGATTTCATAATTGCTGCCGAAGATGCTATCGATACAAAGGGATTTCCATATCACAGTATTCTATCAAATTGGGAAAGCTATTCTTCAGTGCAAAATTTAGCTGTGGAAATCGCATTTTATTTTCATTATTACTATTGGTTGGAAGGCTTTGAACGTATCTCCTGCTCGGTTGTTAGAACATCACTTTTCCAAAATCTGCTGAATGATATTTCTTTCTTTACAGAACATTGGTCTGAAAATGCATCTGATGATATCTTTCATTTGAGCAGGCAGGTTTGCCTAGAATTCAATGAAGCCTGGGGAGTGTACTTGCCTGCAGATGTCGATATAAAGGAATTTTTCCTGAGTATTCTGGAGTACGATCCTCCCGATTCTCTGGCTGAATTCTGTGAACGGATTGTTGCGAATATTGAGAATTGCTTTATCTTTCAAAAGACAGATGAATATCCCACAGGTTATACTTCAGATAAGGTCGGAACCGGGATAATCTGGTTTCCTGACGAACAAACTCAGGGTTATTTCATAAATCGTTTGGAAGAATATAATCAACTTGATTTTTCCAGTACAAATTGGCAGATTTTTTTGGGAAATTCATTTACTCGTTAGAATAAATATTAGGGAAACTACTTCGAAATTCAGGATTTATCCACATTTGCATCTTAAAAATATCCTCATTTTTTATGATAAAAAATTACCTCTCTAACTGCAATTATTTGTTAAGATGGCATCTATCTCAAGTGTGGATAACTTGTGAGCAAATTGTGGATTTAATATAAGTCTTTCTGTAACTTCTTGTAAGACAGCCGGTTATGCGAAAACTTAAATTTGTCGTAATTGTGAATATCTGCAAAATTACCAGCATTGAAAACTCGTAGAAACACTTCGAATAATATTATGAATCATATTTGTTTGACAGTTGTATTCACAGAAAATTTTTAGTTAAAGAGTAGGTAATAGAATAATAGATGAATTGAAGTTTGAATTCAAAGCTCATGAAGATTTTCAGCTAAATTCTCAAAAAGAATTAATAGATGATCGAGATCTCACAAGGTTAATATAATGAGAGAATATTTTGATGTGATAGTGATTGGCAGTGGAGTAGCTGGTCTTTCTGCTGCTATCTTTCTGAAAGAAGCAGGAATAGATGTAGTTGTACTAACCAAGGAAGAAGAAATTGAAGAGACTAATACGAATTATGCTCAAGGTGGAATAATTGCCAAAAAAGAGGGTGATACCGGTCAGAAATTGATAACTGATATTATGAAAGCCGGATGTAACTATAACAACCTTAAGGCAGTTCATCTGCTTGCTGAACAGGGTCCTCAACTGGTATTTGATTTTTTCATAGAAAAGCTGAAAATCGAATTTACAAAAACTTCCGAGGGAAAACTTGATTACACGGAAGAAGCAGCACATTCAGACAGGCGTGTTCTCCATTTTGAGGATCATACAGGCGACAAAATACAATCCAGCTTGATTAATTATGCATCCGTATTACAGATACCCATCCTCACCTCTCATACAACTATCGACTTGATAACAAACAACCATCATTCAAACGATTACCAGGAATTATATAAATCCCGCGAAGTAATGGGAGTTTACGTCTTAGATAACAAAGCAGGAAAAATTAAAACCTGTTTTGGTCATAAAGTAATTCTTGCCACAGGTGGAATTGGGAATCTTTATCAGCATACCACAAATCCTTCATCAGCTACCGGTGATGGAATGAGTATGGCTTACAGAGCAGGAGCAGATATTATTAATGCTGAATTTATACAATTTCATCCTACCTCTTTTTTTCATAAAGATATCAAACGTTTTTTAATCTCAGAATCGCTGCGAGGTGAAGGTGCAAAACTAATAGACGGTACGGGCAGACAATTTATGAAAAATTATTCTCCCCAAAAAGACCTTGCTCCGCGCGATATTGTATCCCGTGCAATTTATAGAGAAATGGGGAAATCCGGCTCAGAATATATGCTGCTGGATATTGCTTCTTATTATAAAGGAGAAATCACTCTTAAAAAAAGATTTTCCAAAATATATGAAACCTGCCTGAATGGAGGAATAGATATTACAAATGAGCCCATTCCAATCGTTCCTGCTGCTCATTATTCTTGTGGGGGTATCAAGGTAGATCTAAAAGGTAAAAGCTCTCTGAAGAACCTGTATGCTATCGGGGAAGTAAGCTGCACAGGTGTGCATGGGGCTAATAGACTGGCTTCTTCTTCTTTGCTGGAAGGACTTCTCTGGGCAAAGCTTGCTGCTGAAGATATTGTCCGGAATCTTCATAAAATAGAAATGAAAAGATTCCATGCTATTCCGGATTGGAAAAAACCGGATTACATTGAAGAATTCGAGCCTCTACTTCTAAACCAGGATTGGGAAGCAATTCAACTAACTATGTGGAATTATGCAGGCATCATCCGCACCAGAAAAGGATTGGAAAGAGCTAAATCGGATTTGGATTACTTTTCTCATAGAATACTAAAGTTCTATAAACAGGCTCGCCTGAACAAAGGTATCATCGAACTGAGAAATGCAGTGATTAACGCCCAGCTAATTGTAAATTCTGCTACTCAAAATAAAAAATCTATTGGCTGCCATTATGTGTCTTCCTGATAAACTCATCCTGCTGTCCTTCTCTTAAAAAAAATAGAAGGAACATAAGAAAAATTGGAAGAAAAAAATAGCAGGAAGTCATCCCTCTCTTATGCTAAAGAGAGGGACCGAGGGTGAGTTAGAAAATATTGAATCCAGCAGCTGCCGGATGGAAATGCGATGATGTTAATGGCTTTCAGGCTGGGGCTTGGAAACCAGAAGTTGATCACATTCCGAAGCCTTCTTTCGGATTATCTGATTTAAGTGGATTCGGAAGATTTGATAGTTTGGAAAGAAATTCCTACATTTGGAAATTCACCGTAAACATTATGAACCATCACAACTTTTTGTAAATTACATTTTTATTTCATAATGTTAAATTATTTTTTATTTGACACTTAGATTTAGATTTACCAATTTCAGCTTTGTTAATTTGGAAGTTAAATTTGTATTCATATTGAACGAAAACATTTGACTCATACGAAATTGGAAATATCAGATGAATAATATCGAAAAGTACAGAAAAGGTCGTATACACACCCGATTGGGAAGACTCCCCGAACTTTTTGAGAATTTATAGTAGATAGCCGCGAACTTAAGTTCGGGGTCTCAATCATTAGCAACAATTTTTAAATAGGAGTGAAAAATGAAAAAGATATTTATTTATACTTTTGTAATATTCGGAATTACTTATTTGTTTTCACCATTATTTGGCATTTATCACAAAATTGGAGATTATAATACAGGTAGTCGGATCAGTGCTCTAACCATAAAAGAAGAAATTATCTATGCCACACAATATCCTGACTTTATTAAAATTTTAGACGTTACAAATCCCGAACAACCGACATTAATCGGCAGTTACCAAATTCCAGATGCTGTTATTGGCTATATTACTATCTCTGACACTTTAGCCTTTGTTAATACTTTTTCGAGCGGTATTCAAATACTCAATATATCCAATCCTGCTAACCCGCAATTAGTTG